>Ga0194135_10001730_pt1 | contig 13125 bp, 16 predicted proteins | sample LitLau_LLRF_2013_FD_134024 | JGI IMG/M metagenome (GOLD analysis project Ga0194135, IMG submission 134024) | Freshwater sediment microbial communities in response to fracking from North America - Little Laurel Run_MetaG_LLRF_2013 (version 2) | ecosystem: Environmental > Aquatic > Freshwater >... | reverse complement strand
CTTGATTGTAACATTTCAAATTTAGCGGTTCTCTGCGCAATCGGTTGTCTTTTTGGGTTGGGGATGGAGGATTTGGGGAAATTCCAAAATTGGGATTTATTTTTAAAAGAAGCGATTAGAATGCAGCCGGCTGCTAGCGCACTAACACTTTGAGCCACAATTGGAATCCGGAACGTTTACTACTAATATAAAATCCAATTGGAGTTTGTTGGGTGACCGCAGTGAGGAGTAGAGTTTGCGTCTGCCTGATCCAAATGCGTTACGACAGGAATAATCTCATGGTCTGATCCTTTGTTTCTTGGCTTGAAGGGGACGACGGGGAGACACACTGCATTTATTTTGTTTCATGGGGGGTTTGGCAAATGAGATTTCCCTGGATTCCATAAATACTCGTCAGCCACCGTTTGCTTTTAACGCCAAATCGGAAATACTTGCGAACTGACCCCTTATGACAAAAAAAATCCAAAGAAATCCATGCTGGAGAGATGAAGTGTAAATGAGAAGGAATGGGAGAAGATCATCTCGTATTCTGCTCTCGTGTCTCGTCTGCATCGTCTTTCCCCTTTTCTTCCTTCCGTCGCTACACTCCTACCATAGACTACCGCCGCATCCGGATTCCGGAAGAAAATTTTGAACTTGCGTTCCCTTATCTTTTAAATATTTCCAGATACGTAGAAACTCATTTTCTCTGTTTCAGGGCTAAGTGACTCTGCCGTAGTGGAGGTTTCCAAGCCAGTAACGAAGGAAATCCGTACAGGCCTGGACGAGGTCATTTTGGAGTGTCGTGTAGAAGGAACACTTGAAATCTCATTTCATTGGTACAGGTACGCCTGTGTGCTCTCTCTAATTTTGTAAATGTGAAATTGTGATTGTTTTCTTCCTCCATTGAGTCAATTCAGCTCAGTTTTTTTTTGGCAAATAGAAATGGAGACACATTGGATGAAGGTGAAGGGAGGCGCGTGTTTCATGGGAAACGACTTCACTTGACCAAAGCAACTGGAGAAGACAATGGATCCTACAACTGTCTGGCGACTAGCGATGCTGGAACTGTCACCTCTCCGCTTTATCATCTCATCATTAAAGGTTAGTTTCATTTGAGGAGGTGTTGAAATTCAAAACGCCCTTGCCGCGTGGTAGGGCTAAAATTGAATTTAATAAATTTCTCTGTGATGGTAAAAGATGAGGACGTTCCGGAAATGCTCCTCCCACCGCGGAGTCAAATTGTGCCCAGGAATTCCGTGGTTCGAGTTGATTGTGTCTTTGGAGGGCCGGAGACGCCTGTTGAGTGGATCTTCAAAGAGGAGACTCTTCGTCAGAACAATCCAAGGTACGACCTACTTTCTTTCCTTGGCGTATTCCCTCTTATTAAATTGAAGGATTACAAAAGAAGACTGGAGGGAACGGAGGAAGTCTGGTAGACTGAGTTTGACAGAGGCTGATGGAGAGTCCTTGAGAAAAGGCGCAGTGAGAGAAAGTAATTAGAAGAGGCAAAGTGAATCCGAAGTTGCCCCTTGTCCTCCCCAGTCTCCATTGGGTCTCCGAATCGTGTGTCTTGTCCACTCCGAAAAGGAGTTATAAAACTAATTGACAAAGGGCAGAGAGACAAAGTAGCCAACTGTGTCCTTCCTAATTAGTCTCCAACGAGACGAGAAACGAGAAAAAGAAATGTGTAGAGAAACGGAAATGACCAAAGGAAGTGAATGCATGGCACGAGAGCAGTCGGCAAACATACTGACGAGGTCCTCCGTGTCCGCCGAAGTCCCGCCCACTTCTCTCTCCCAGTTTGTCATTATTAGCAAAATTCCGAAAGACGGGCGCAAGGAAGGAATTCTTCCGACGGACTAAACAATTTAAAAAGTACCCGCAAAACCTTCATTCCCGAGAACACCGCATAGAGAATGCGCAGGCGGAAATTACTTTCCCATTTCAGTAGAGTCTCTGCAGGGGCAAAACGAGAGACAGAGAATAAAAGTTAATCCGTGGAATTACAAAATAAGAAAACGTAGATTATACGCCAGCTACGCGCCACCGTTACGCTATTCCCTGCTGCTCTTTGCAGTGTAAAATGAGCGTCGTCTTATTATGATGGCCGTTTGGGATTTCATTTCTCCGCTTCCTTCCAAGACCAAAGACGAGCTCCGTGTTTTATTTTCTTCTGGAAACAGCCAAAGCTTTTGCGGACGGAACATTCAACAATGGAGAAAATAGTGCTTACTACTCTACAGGAGGAGTAGGAAGTTTAGTTGAAGCGTGTGTGGGAATGTGCCTGTTGTGGGTTGGTCAGAGACACATAGGAGAGCAGGAGAGACAGGATGTGTTTCTGAATCTGGAATCCAAGGCACGAATTCCTGACTCTTCTTACCATCCATCCGCCCTGGAGAAATGGGATTTGGAAGAAAGTCAGGATCAAAGCAACACGCGTCACACACTCAGACTCACATACAGAAAAACTTTCCTCTTTACCTTCTCTAAAGTCTCCACTTCCAAAGGAATGGATTAGCTGGACTCGAAGCTTTTTGAGTTCATCATCAATTAGGACCATTAGAAGAAAGCATAAGTCCAAATGGACATCCCACCCTTCCCCATCTCAGTGTCATTTCACTAAGGGCGGGCGTGACAGTGGAGCGCAACTTCAAACTGAACCCAAGGAAAAGGTAGAGGAATGGATTCTTTTGAAATGATGCGCTGGTGGTGGTGGGATTTTCCATTTCTGAGATCCAAGTGGAGATTAAAATTCAAAACAGGATTCCCATCAGAGAAAGGACAAAGGAAGGAGACTTTGGGATCCTTGGATTTGATTCTTATGACACGTAATCCATAGCATACGCTCATCCTACGATGGGAACTCCCGACTGCATGGTTCCTTCCTTTCTCCTTGCAGATCCTTGGAATAGGAACACATAATATTAAGACCTTCCGTACTCTCTCCATACCACACACGTTCCCATCCTTCATCTTTACGCACATTGATCATATTTCTCTCTCCCGTCAAGTTCGGGTGCCAAAAGAACTCTGGCCGATGATGATGAGTTCTAATAATGATGTCGGAGCGTAGTGGTGATTGAGTTATGAAGGCTCTCCTTCCCTCCCATACATTGTCTTATCAAATCTTATGGGAATTCAACACTTTCTCCAAAAGCTTCTTGGAAGCATGGAAGGAAAAGATAGGCGAAGGTTTATGAAGTTTAATTCGTTTATTCTCCAATTCGGATCTCAAGCTCTCAAGAGATTGCAGATCTCATTTAATTTCTCATTCGCTTCCTTGTTATAGTCTTTTTCTCGGTCGGAAGAAAGACTTTCAATGGAAATTTAAATTTTGATCGTATTTTTTCTTATATCTTACATTGCCATGTTATTTCAGATTCCGATTGCTGAGTAATGGAAGCCTCCTGATTGGTCGACTGACTGAGGAGGAGGCTGGTCTTTATAAATGCCTCACTCATGGCGGCTCCTCTTTCAGGCCAACCCAAGTCTTTGCTGCCCTTATTCATATTGCCAGTAAGTCCAAATGGATCACAAATATTTCCTTTTGAGTAGTTGCGCTGGAAACTGGGACGACTATTCTTTAAGGTATCGAGCCCTTGAGCCTGGACTCCCTCCTTCCAAAACCGTTGTCAGCGAAACATCAACTCGGATTGCGCCCTGGAAGCACTGCGGAAGTCTACTGCGCTCGACCCAGTGGAAGTCCACCACCAACCGTGACATGGGAAGGATACTCGAATGAATCCACCAACATTTTCATCCGTGATGGAGATACTTTGGTATTTAGTAAAACGTCTCCAGCGGATGTGGGAGAGTACACGTGTCGAGCAGAGAACATTGCGGGCTCATCAACCATTGGATTTAGTCTTCTCCTCACAAGTAAAATGCATTTTCCGCTTTCTGTTGATTTCTGTTTATTGTCTCTTGGTAGCATTCTTTGAAATTGTCGAGGCTCTGGACGTCCTGTTGTGTGTGTCCCGTCTCCCCATTTCTTTCCTTCAGTTCCTTCTTCATCCTTTCTCTCTGGAGAGAAAGACCCTCAACTCACCCCAACACATTAAGGCGGATGACTTTCCCTCTTATCAGAACTAACCCCTCAAATGTCTCAAACGAGGGGGAAAAACACATAAAATTTTCCAGCGTTTTTATGAGACTCAGCAAAGGCGTTTGACGAGACACAAAATCCTTGAGTTATGACAAGGAGACAAGTTTGTGATTTTCGGCTTAGTAAATCCACGATCTCCGATTGCTTGAACTCCTTCCAGAGTCACCGCGGCTAATTGGGCACCCGGAGGGAGTCGTGTCAGAGGAAGGAGAGGTCGTGACCTTCAAGTGCCCATTCACTGGCTCACCTTGGCCTCTTACCCGGATCCAGTGGACACACAACCAAGGGCCAATCAAACATGCCCATCACCATCACCACCGAATACGGAATATGGAACAAAATGGAACTTTGATTATAACTGGGGCCAAGTTGGAGGACCGTGGAAATTATGCCTGCCAAGTAGCTACCCAAGGCTATCCGCCAATCACGTCAAAAGGGGCTCTGCTCAGCATTGTCGGCAAGTTTCTTCTCTTTATTGCATTACTTGAGGTCATTCGATCGAACCGAAAGGGACACACACTAACGAACTAAATCAAGTTAGCAGTTGCTTTTTTCGTAGTTGTCAGCTAAGAAATTCCAGACAATAAGACGTGACGCGACTTTTGTATGAGTCAAATTCTTACAAGAAGACTAAAAAGTTAATTTAATTCAAGTTGTTAAATTCACAGAGAGGCTCAAATTTGTATCTCCACCAGTGGATCGAAGACTGGAACTGGGATCAACATACAAAATCCCGTGCAGAGCTCAAGGAGTTCCACCCCCCACCATCAGCTGGATCAAGGTAAGAATATTAATTAAGAATAATCTCACGGTAACCCATAGAAAAAAATGACAGGCTTTTTTCACTCATGTGATTTCCGGGATATTTTTCTAATTTTAGATTGGTCAGCCCCACTTTGAATGGCCGAGTCATATTCAAGAGGAGAATGGAGTCCTCAATTTTCACCAAATCCAGAAAACGGACCATGGAGACTACGCTTGCTTTGCTACCAACTCCCAAGGGATCATAAACATTACCATTCAAATACACGTTTTTGGTAAGTCAGGTTCAAAACAATGCCTAATTTAATTCTCAACTCTTAATATCCATTGTATAAGGTTTTTGTTTCAATTCTTTCTTCCAGCTTCTCCGAAATTCGTGGTGAAGCCTAAAAATCCGACAGAAGCAGTTGAGGGAGAGTCAGTTATTATGGACTGCAGTGCAATGGGAGATCCACCACCCACCATCAAATGGGACAAAGACACGGATACTTCATCCATCGATAATGAACGGTGAACTGCCCCCACGTTTTGTTTCCGTCAACAATGCACAACTTTTTCCTTGAAACCCTCTTCTCAATTATTTCGTAGGTTCGTTGTGTTCGAGAATGGATCCTTGTACATTCGGGAAGTAACTCGAGAGGATCACCATCACCGTTTTGGTTGTACAGCTGGAAATAGTGGAGGATTCAAACGAGAGGAAGTGGAGCTCATAGTTACAAGTAACCTCAGGATTATTTCCGAATTACGTATAAGCGTAGAAATGAAAGAAAAGTGATAATTATTGCATATTTTAGGAAATGATGAGTATATTTCATCGGAAAAAAGTGGAGTCATGACACGGACAGTGTGGATTACGCTCAGCGTTGCTACAAGCTACATGCTCCTTGTCATTGGTCTCATGCTCTGGTGTCGCTACCGGCAGTTGAAACGGAAACAAACGTACCTGGCGGACAGTAAGTTTGCATACCAAAATCCGAAGTCATTTTCATTATGCTAATCCCAGACTCTATTCCAATTTTTCGTGGAGTTCGGGGCGACCTTGGGGAGACAGAACTAAAAGATGGGCTCCTCCCACCAATTCCAAATGGATCAACTCTCAAGAATACCAATGCACGAGCGGAAAGTGTGAAATCTGATGGTGAAACAGGGAAATCCACCCACAGCTCAGGTTTGGGACAAGGAAAGACAGGCTCAGCTCCAGGATCAGTTGCAAGTCACCGTTCCCAGGCTTCGCATCAGTCTAAACGTTCTTACGATGAGATTTCGGGAGATAGGAAGGATCTTCAATTTGTTATGCTCCTGGGTATATTCTTATCATTAGCCTCCATTAAAGAATTGGAAGGAGTTTTCTCAACTTTCTTCATGTGCCTGGCAGGTCACGGAATATTTGGTGAAGTGTTTCTGGCAAAAGGGAAAGTGAAGGGGGAGGAGCGGCTACTGATGGTGAAAGCACTGGAGGGGAAGGAGGAAGGGGCTCTGACCGAGTTCAAGCGAGAGATGGACCTATTCAACAAGCTCCGACACGATAACATCTCAGCCCTCGTTCGGCTCTGTCGTGAAATGGATCCTCATTATATGATCCTGGAATACAGTGACTGGGTAAAGGGAAGGATTTAAATCATGAATTAATTTAAATAGAATGTAATCCTGAAGCAGATTTCCATTGTCTGGATCTTCTTATTCCGTGTAGGGCGATCTTAAACAGTTTCTCCTGGCGACCAGAAGTGAGCACCCAAGGACCCCCAAGCCCCCTCCCCTCACACACTCCCAAATACTATTGGTGGTCTCTCAAATTGCAACGGGCATGGACCATCTATCCGCCAATCGGTTAGTCCATAAAGACTTGGCTGCCCGAAATTGCCTCATTTCCACTGGTCTCAGAGTACAAATATCAAATCCAAGCCTCTCCAAAGACGCTTATGTCAATGAGTACTTTTCGTTTCGAAACAAGGTAAGCCGCTGAAAGGCCAGGTGAGTTCAATGCTAATATTCTACTATTTAATGTAATGGAAATAGTTGGTGCCTCTCCGATGGCTCTCTCCTGAGGCCCTCCTTGAAGATGACTATTCTACCAAATCCGATGTCTGGGCTTTTGGCTGCTTGATGTGGGAAGTGTGTCACCAGGCAGCCCTCCCGTTGTACCACTTGAAGGACCCAGAAGTCGTGGCACAACTTGAGAAGAAGGAGCGTCGATGGGACTTGGCAAGTGTCCCGGAAAAGTTTCGGCAACTTTTGGAAGAGTCTTGTGACTTTTGCCCTCGGAAGCGACCCACCTTCTCGACGATTAGTGCTGCACTTCTTGGGGAAAAGAGCCTGTGAACGTGTTCAAGATTAAGAACGGAATGATTGGGGCAAGCAAAGCATCTTCCATACACAATGTTTACTGTTTAAATTTTTAACTATGGAGGGAGACTACAGACAGTCCCACCAGTTTCGAAAGGCCTAAACATTTTATCCTCCCCACTTCACGATGCGGGACTTCTTCTTTCTTTATGATTAAAGATAAAACATTTGGTTCCTACATAAAATGTAAAGTTAAGGCAACTTTTACATTTCACCACTGGAACCTATGCAAATCACGTGTAACTAACTAATTATTGTTAATTAATTAAGATAAATGTGTACATTCTTACTGAATTGCCCAAAGTGTGCTTCCTTTTCTTGACTCTTTACTCATACTTTTTATATAATGAAAATTTACTATAATGAAAACTTATTTCATTGGGAGAGGATATCCATTATGCGTTCAATGTAAACAGGAAAGTGGTTTTAGTAAATAACAATTCGAAATTTTTAACCGTTATGCTGAATTTCTTTTAAATATATTAACAAGCAGAATTTGTCTGATCAAAGTTTAGCTGAGCTGACGGATACATTTTCGCATTTAAGAGTCGGGAGTACTAGAGGGTGCCGGGGTGCTTGCTTTTTTTATACAAAGAAGTCCGCGGCCAATCAATTTCCATTTTTTTTTGTAAAACCTATTTAATTAAATATTGTATGATCATATTCCAATCATCGTGAGAGATTAAATGGGAAATAACGATGGTTTTCAAAATGCGTTGCAAAAAATCAATGAAAAACTCGTCTTATGAAGTTGAAAGAGGAAGATTATAAAGTAGAATTTTACATCCAGCAGAGAACTGGTTTTCGGAAGATGAAGGAGATGCGTTATTTTGTTATGGTCACAAATTTTTGGAAGGAACTTGGCATTGACTGAAATTGTAAGTACTGGAATTCAGTCCAAGCCACACCTTCGGGAAGTGAAGAATGGCGAGTTTGTTTTTCCGTCTCAAAGGGACGGTCCTTACAAAGATTTGGTGGCAAGTGATTCTATATACAATTTACACGACTCTAATTCTCATTTTCCATCTCTACGTTTATAAATTGAAGTTTGATCAGACACTGGTTGGCTTGTTGGGTGTGGTTCTTGGTCTCTTACTTGGTTTCCGATCCTCCACTGCTTACGAAAGGTACGAATACAAAAAAAAAACACCGCGATAAATGCAAACAATGATGGCGGGGGAGGGTAATTCTATCCTCCTGTTTATCAGATATTCCGAAGGTCGGAAGCATTGGACTACCCTAATCAATTCCATCCGACAGCTCACGCGCTACATTTGGATTTACGTTCAAGAAAACTCAGCCAAAGATTTGGTAGAAAAGAAGTCAGCCTGCAATTTAGCGTAAGAACTTTTCCAACGGAACCGAGCAATAAAATTCGGCTTCAGACTTAAAACGTACGTTTCAGGGTTGCATTTGCATTTGCCACAAAACATTACCTCCGAAGGGAATACAAATATGATTACGATGATTTGAAATCATTGCTTGGCGGAGCTCCGAGATTCGTTGGAAGTCCAACATCTTCACATCCGACAGTAAAGGATCACTTGGTCATTGCGTATGACGTAAATACACCGACTAACATTCCGCTGGAAATTGCCTATCACTTGTCAGGCTACGTTAAAACCGTGGTTGGGAATGGAACCTTGGATGGGTCAATGGTGGTGCTGGTCAATGGTGCCCTTGCCGGCCTCACGGATACTTTGGCCAATTTTGAACGGATCCTCCGGACTCCGATTCCGTTGTCCTATGCGGCCCACCTGTACCATATCCTTGGAATTTACCTCCTAAGCCTTCCTTTTCAATTGGTCAACACACTCGAGTGGTACACGATCCCATGCCTAGCCTTTACGGGCTTCTGTTTACTGGGAATCCTACAAATTGGATGGGAAATTGAGAATCCATTTGGATACGATGACAATGATTTGGTAAATTTTAAATCAACTTACTTTAATAACGCATGCCCCGTCGGGGTACCCATTCCAATAATGGTTTCCATTCATTCGGATTTGCAGCCCCTCGATGATTTTTGTTGGACAATTCGACACGAAGTGGAGCAAATCACTTGCACAAAGTTTCATGACGCCGACGAGTGGATACTTTCTAAAGAGAACCAACCCCTTGTTCCCTACTCGCAGGAGACGGCGACGGATTTGTCCAATGAAGCGCTGGATGTTGTTTTGAAGAAATTCAAAGAGGCTGGGGTCATGTCCACTGAGAAATTCAAAACCAGGAAAGAATGGGAAAAGGAACAAAAGAAACGGAAATAAAATTTTACCTCACACCCAAAAGTTCCCACCCATACTCCAATTCTAATTTTCTTTAGCATTTTTCGTCACGACCGTCGTTGCTAGGGGGTCGTTGACAGAGTTCAAAACGTTCTTTATTTAGAAATTGATTATTAAATTTCTTATCAATACAGCCCATGAAAGAAGCGTTTGTTCCGTTTAAACAACTTCATTTAGAAAATACGAACCTTCTTGTGATTTTGCGTAAAGTAAAACTCATTTAGATTTCAATTTGAGGACTCTTTGCTCGGTTTTTCAGCTAATCAAAATGGTACGGTTTATTACCGTCGTCATTGGCGTACTGATTGTAAGTTTATAAAACTTGGGCCGGGCCGAACCCATCTCAGTCAGTCCCTGTATCCGTCATTCTTCTTCTGCCTTTTCTTTCGTTCCAGTTTTCCACAATGACCGTCATCCTCCTGTCCCTCATTGAATATGAGTACAACCGTCAAGTGAACAATAACATGCATGAGCCGAATACCAGTGAAGAGTTTTATATGAATCGTGTCAAGCTCTTTGCAGTTCCGGTTGACAACGCATCAGGTGAAGAGTTTGAGAAATTGGATGTTCTCAATTGGTATGAAATTCGGTTGGAGATGTTGAAATACCGCAAAGAAATTGAAGCCCTGGAGATTCATCAGTTAAATTATGATTTGGCGGCCATTGGACTCTTCTCTATAAGCTTCGCCGGTCTCATGATCTACTCACCTGCACTTTGGGCTGCCGAATATAAATTTGGGAATGAAATTGAGGTAAGTTGTTCTCACTTCGTTTGGGGGAATTCGGGAAAACAATGTCTGCCAGAAAAAAAAAAGTTGCAAATTCTGGAGCATAAAATGATTTCCTGTTATTTCCAATCCAGAAATTCCTATTCAACTTCACCGTGTGCATGATGATGATATCTGCGACAATCATTCGAGTCTACGTCTACTTTGGCGTGATAAAACGGAACTATGGACCTATCACAGAAAGAACGAGACAAGTGATTGAGCGGATTGGCGGGATCAAATATCCCAATGCCATTCACTTTTGCTATTACGCATATGATACCAATACCAAGAGTCAATACGCTCTGGGACAGTCGGACTGGCACTTCTTTAGACCTTCAACCCATCTGCATATGGATAACGTGGCCGGTGCTGCCAAGTATTGCCATCCCGACCAACTTGATGTTGCCATTATGGTAAGGTGGTTGGAAGGAAGGATACATTTAAAAATTGGACGGCTAAACTAAATCCTTGTCATGACGTTTCTAGAGTTTTTCCATAATCTCCGTTCTCGTCCACATCTGGCTTTTCTTCAAGACAAATCGGCTAGGAAAGTCTCAACTGGAGTATCTCCATCAAATGGAGAAAGCTGAGAACCTGTTTGACCCCTTGACAGACTCCTCCGAAGATGATGGCGAGCCTGGACTGCATAAACGCAAGAAGAAGAAAAAGGAGCCAGAGAAGAAGGTCGTGGTTAAAAAGAAAAAGATGATTCCTGATCGGAATCCCAAAAGTATCTTCTCCTCTGCGCCGGAAGACCATGATGAGAAACACAACGAAAGAGCGGAGACCATGATAGAGACCTTGATGGATGAGGGTCAATTGAGGGAACTCCGGGAAGCTTACTTGAGCCACTACTATCTCAATGAAAAGGACTTCAATAATACTAAAAAGAAGGACAAGAAATAAGTTTCCTACAATTCCTCACTCAAATGACTCCGCACGAAACCAAATTAATAAAATTGGATAAACGTTTTCCAGCCTTTCCAAACTCTGCCTAATGTTGAAATAATTTCCCGTTTATTCACCAGCAGCGGCATATTGTTAATAATGATCAAGTCAATACACAATTTTTAAATTAGAGTTAAATATGTCCAGCATTTTGATTAATCTCACACAGAATGAGTGGGCTCTGACTCTCACCAAAAATTATTAATCAGGTAAATATGGTAAATCTCCAGCCTTTGCCTTCCCACTCATTATTGTGAACACGAAGGGACTAAAAGTGGGCAGGGAAGGCGCCGATTGGATTACATAATGACGCAAGGGGCCGCACAACAAATTGGGAGACAAACCGGCACAGGGGCAGCCCCTTGACCTCCCCTTTCCGAATGGGAAGCCTTGGACTTTTCTCCTGCTTTATACTTTCGATCCATTTTCATTTTGGCCTTTCCTTTGTCACCTTCCCGGGCAGCCATGAGTGCCTCCTCTTCTGTTTTACTAAAAATTTGTCCAGGCGGATAGAACACGGGCGGTCCCGAGACATTGCGTGACTCCACGAGGGCAACTGGCTTCCGTTGGACTAACCCATCCGTCTCATTGCTGATATTCCGGGACTGAACATTGTCGTCAATGCGGACAGTCCTGATTGGTTGTGTCCCTGGGCCATATGGAGTGGATTTCCAAGGTCCGCCGCCGTCACCCCCAATTTTTGAAGTTTCCTAAAAAGAAAAGTCGAGAACAATGAATTTGGGAATTGTGACTTGACTAACTATGGATCGTCAAAGAAAATTGGTCAACATTCTTTGAACTTACGGTATACGACTCGTCAAAAGTTGCTAAAAGTTCATCCAATCGTTTTGGGGGTTCCCCATACGCTGGTTTTGGTGGTTGGGGTGATGGGAATCGTCGAGCGGGGGAAGATTCTCGTTCCCTCGTTTCGTTTCGAGTTGTCGTTGAGGTGTAGTACTGCGTCTGTGGTTTGGGCGTGTCATGTTCGTATGTAATGGGAGCCGGAGCTCGTCCAGTGCCCGTGCTAGTCACTTCCTTTGAATAACTAGACTGACTCTGTTGCATCATTTTCCGAATGAGGGGCGGGGTCTTGAGTCCATCAGCTGGGCGCGGAGGTGGGGTCATGCTCCGACCTTGGTCCATTGTGTTGGTTACCCTGGAGCTACTGTAGGATGACGAGGATGCTTGATGCAATGGGGTACTTGTGAACAATGGAGGCTCCATGGGCTCGAGCATCCGAGGGCCAGGTGACTCCCGACGTTCAGTGGATCTTGAATATTCCCGACGTGATTCACTGGAGGATTTGGTAGACATGAGTCCAGGTCCTGGGGCTCCGGGACCGTGTTGAGGGAAATCCAGAAACTTGTCCATATTGGGGTCTCGATCCAGGGGAGTGATTGGTTGTCCGTCTGCTCCACCCTTGATGAGCGTCGTGTATGAGGCCTTGGCATAAAACTCCTTTCGTTCCACTTTCGGTGAGGATGATGGCAAGAGAGACGTTGTTGTCATGGTCGGTGGAGCAGGAGAGGAGGAGCCGGATTCTAGAATTGAAATTAGCACTTGTAAACACTTAAACAGTCAGAGAGGAGTCTAGAATCAGAAAGGCAGACGTCTTGGTCCTCCCATTTCAAGACGAAATCCCTTACTAATGACAGTTGTAGTATTAGCTGGGGTCAAATATTCAATCTGGGTCGTTCTTCCCTTGGAGGATGAATCCATTTTAAGTCCTGGATCCACACCGTACGTTTTCCCACTGCTCCCAGTAAATCCAATTGTTTTCTCTTGGCAAGTCCGGGATGAAGACGACATTGAGGAGGAGTTCCCATGGGCGTGGTCTCGTAAGTGAGTATGATAACTTGGGACCGCGTCTCCCCGGGTTCCATATTCCACCCATTTCTCATCCGTTGTAAGTGGCGGGTCATTATTGTTG
>Ga0194135_10001729_pt1 | contig 13130 bp, 11 predicted proteins | sample LitLau_LLRF_2013_FD_134024 | JGI IMG/M metagenome (GOLD analysis project Ga0194135, IMG submission 134024) | Freshwater sediment microbial communities in response to fracking from North America - Little Laurel Run_MetaG_LLRF_2013 (version 2) | ecosystem: Environmental > Aquatic > Freshwater >... | reverse complement strand
CTCAGAGTTGCTGTTCTCTGCCTCCCAAAAAATTCAATTCCACTCCAACGACTAATGAGGCTCACTGAATCTAAAATGGGACGAGCCTCCTTCCAAGACAACTCAGGAATCCGGCTCAAAGAAAAGTGTCTCCTATTTCCGATGCGCCGTGGCTTAATGGTTCAATTAATTTTTTCCTCTGTGGCATACACAAGGACTTAATGATTGAAAGGTGAGACTTATTCCCTCTCGACGTCTTCCCTCTCCCTCCTCCCCCCTCACTTTCCCCTTCGTTCTTTTTTTTTTCCTCCGCTCCCCCTTACCATTTGTAAAGGTAATCGGGTGTTGTACAGAAAAAGAGAAGACGCCAAGTTCCCATGACATGAAAATGAGAGAAAGTCTCTCCAGGGGAAAGTAAACTCGTTTTCGTCCTAACAATGAAACTTGAACGGAAGATTGTGGTTTATTCGAAAGTCTACGTAAATGAGATCAAGGCTCGAGTTTTCCCTCTTTCCTTTCTCCTTCCTCTGCTTTCTCCCAACAATAAATTCTAACACGGGGAGGAAGATGAGAAACATGAGGAGGAGGGTAAGAGAGGAAGCGCCTTTTGTTTCCAACTAGTTGATTACAGAGACTGCGACAGGAGTTGTAGTTGTAAAATGTATTCTAAAACTCGACTACTTCTTACCACCACCCCACCACACTATTTATTCCTTTTAGGAGGAGGTAGCAGCAGAAGAAGAAGGGAGGGTCGGATTTTCTAATTCGAACTACTAACTAAATGACTAGTGTGGGTCGTCAATCTCATTACTTTCCTCGTCTTATAGAACTTTACTTGCTCTATTTATGCGGGTCCTCCACGGAGCACGTTTGCTTCAGGAAAGTTCCACAACAGAAGAAGCAAGCCAAGCAGAAGCGGAGATGTGATAATGATTTTGAGTTTGAACGTCGCCTTCTGCAACGGTGGGAGTCTTTTATTTGGGAACTGATGAATTGGCATTCTTACAAGCGTTCTTATTCAAGTGTGTATCGAATATTATGTTATGCTCTTACCAAAGGTTAAGGTTAATTGTAAACGATAAGTCGTAGTAAAGTTTTCCTTCCTCTATTGTTTGTTCTCATGGAAGAATAAACTCTAGTTAAGATGTGTAGTCTTGTTTTCTCAAGTGTCAATTGGGTTCATCATGATTTCCATCCGCCTTCGTCTCAGACTCATCATTTGTTCTCAGGTGATTAATTTCTTATGGGTAATGATTCATCCACTTTCCAGTTTCCAATTGTTGAAATAAGCTTTGAGCCCTATTTAGGAAAAGTCTGCAGTATTTACTGGGGTCTCAATTGAATGATTGCAAACGCGCAATGCATAACTTTCCTTTCCTTTCGTCGGGAGAGGCTACTAAAAGGTCTGCCTCATGCGGGTGTGCATTTGGGTAGCAAGCGTATCAAGGGTTGCTTAGTTGTACTAATAATAGGCGTCCGGGAACGCATATAATCGGAACAAAATGTATTAATCATGCCGGTAAATGTAGCTCGGACTGACAAGGGCTCGGCAGCATGAGTGATTGGGCACCACTGACATGATCCTCTCCTTCATTTATTATGAGGAGGGTCGGAGACCGCGGAGGCAGGAACAAAATGACACTCAATTTTGTTTTACATTTTCCCACACATACTTGTGCATAGACACAATGTAATAGAGTTGGAAGGATTAAATCCCTCTCTCTGCCCTCCAGGAAACTCTACGCGGAGTAATATTTTATGCTTCCGAAAACATGGCAACTCTTCCTTCTCATAGCCCACGTGAAATGGGAAAGAAAGTTATTTCCTATTATCGCTCCTGCAATAAAAATTCAATTATTGTCCTCTATCTCGTCTCCCGAAAAGCCTACTTACTACTACACGGCGGGAGAGCATGAGGCTGAAATCCAAAAACGTCCAGCCCTGTCCCTCGTTACGTCCGACTGCGGGGTTAGGTGCGTAGTTTTTATATTAGAATAGGCTCGGCAAAATCAGAATGTAGTGGAAACCTTGAAGTAATGGTTAGGAAATTCATGGTTTGAAAGGAACTGGGGGGACTCTGCTCGTGAGACTCGAGCGTGGATCTTCAGCGATGTGAATGATGGATATACGGATGAATAAATATAAGGAGTCCATGGGATATCTTTCTCTTATTGACATGTCAAATCCACCTTCTGTGTCACACAAGGAAGAATACAATGGGAGAAACTTGCACTTTCACCAAGTCCCAAGTGTATAAGTTTTAGGAGGTTCACATTGAAGGTGCTTTTCTAACATTCAACTTGGAAAGTTCGGTCGGGGCGGGGTGTCCTCCGGTTCCTGCTGCTCTGGAAGGGTTGCGATGCGATAGACAGACAGAATGAGAGGTTTGGGAAACGAAAAAAGGAAAACCCTCTAAAAGGATTTAAACCTGAGCCCCTGTCTGTTGACATTAACATGTGGAAAGGAAGTCATGTTCTTCAGGAGGACTCAGGAGAAAACAAATAGTTTTCTTTAGTGAATCTTCCTCCGATTGGGCTCAAGTCTGTAAAGACTCATTTCCTTCCAATTTTAAGAAAAACAAAGAAAATGGAAACAAGTCTCTTTCCTTTTACTATAACTAAGTTGAAAGAGTTTCTTTTAATGAGTTAAAGTCAATTCCACTTTGGTTTACTTTTCTCCTAATCCGCCTTTCCCCAATCCTTCATTCTTCTGCGTCTTAACCGAGACACGAAGGAAAACAGCTTTTCCTGGGAACAACCGGAATTGGATTAGTGGATCCTTCGTTTCTTCCAACCTTCACTTCAACTTACTGGGAGGGGAATCCTAGAAGATGAATGCTCTAGTGGAAGGTTGAGCTTTAATAAGCCCATTTTTAAAATTCGTATAGACTAGAAAACTAGAAAGCAGCGGCAGGCAGCAGGCAGCGTTAGTAAGGATGTTGTGTATAGAGTTAGATTCGACCAGTAGATAGTAGTGTTATAAGAAGGAAAGGCAGGAGTTTAGAAGTTATACAAAGGACGAGACACGAGAGCTTGATTTGCATGAGATATGGATAGACAAGAGCGGTTTTCCCACCGTCGTCGTCTGCTTTCAGAGTTCCGCTTATTGATTACTTTCTTCACCTCCTGCATAAGTCATAAGTTCCGAGACGTTGGTTTTCGCTCCAAGCAAATTTGAAACCTTGAGGAGCAAGTGCAGAGAAAGCAGTAGAAAGACCAACGAGAAGTTTGGCCCTAAAATGAATGAGTAGTATGAATCCCACATTTCCTTAATTTAAGACCCTGCGTACCTTATTTCCCTACTCCCGCCACCCGCCGACTTTTCTTTTTAGAGAAAGGACAACCCGTCAAAGCCAAACTTGGATTTTTGAGAGAAAGTTGGTTTTCCTGATGACATAAGAAAAGAGAGAAAAGGGAGGGAGAAAGTCAGGTTCCCTAAGTTCTAATTAACTGAAAATTCCCGGGAATCCACGTTCCCCTCTCTCATTAGTCGGATGACAGGAAAAGGAGAGGCTTTGCGTGAGTGGACGTCCACAGACTGGATATTTCCCTGCTCCCCCAGAGCGAATAAAAAATATCGTAATCATTATAATGAAAGACAGCTTGACGGATATTGATAGACGTGTAGAAGGTAAAGGTAAAGTCTTCCTCACCAACTTTCTTTTTCCACTGCCTCTCTGGATTTTTGTCTTGGTCTCATCAGAATTTATAAAAGGAGATGAGGATGGAGGCGGGGGAAAGGTGAAAGGAGACGGAGTCAGATTTGACATTGTATGGTAAAGAAAGCCCGCCGCTGAGCATAGATTCGAATAAAGGAGTATGGCAAATGAATGTGAATGGATAAGAAAAAATTATAATGCTCTCCTCTCCTCCTCGGATAATTAGACTCGACAGATTGAACTTCGTCGTACATTTCACTCCCTTTTTTGCGTTTCCTCCATTCACTTTCTCTAATATCGAAGAAAAGGGCCACTCTTATGCAGAAATAGTAAAACTGCGTCTACCTTACTCAATTATCTCTCATTCTTTTCAAAGGAAGACCCTTTCCATCTTTATATTTTGCTGCATTACTTCATTCCCCAGTTCCCTCTTGGCTCTCTGCACGCCTTTTTTTGAGCTCGTGAAAACTTTTCTCCGTTTTGCCCTCAACCTAAAAGACTTCCCTTCTTTTATTCCAACTTTCTCTCTCTCCCTCCCAGTATTTAGAAACCCAGGATGTCCCATTGAGTCCCTTAAAAATGTGCGACTGAGAAAAGGGGAAGAGAAGATCTTGATTTAATTTGGCTCCAGAAAAGGAGATATAAATTTCCTCTAAATTTCAGGCCCGTCTTCTACACTTTGTATATAAATTTGTCCGAGCCTTTCTGTTTTTGTCTTGTGAGAATTTCTTTTCATTATCCCTTCCATCCCCACAGGAGAAACACCAAAGCGGCGTCTATGAAACTCAACTAACCCCATTGAATTGTCTTGGCTAGCCCACCCTAATGCTCAACATGTAGTTAATCTGACAAAGGAAATGAGGATAAGCGGGATCCTGGCCAAGACTTTCTCCTGAAACAGCAAGTGCGGCATGGGAAAGATCCTTAAATAGAAATACAAGGGACGTCGTCGGTTCCTTTTACTTTCCTTTTTATATTCCCAAATGACCTCGACAAGACTTTTCCTACCTTGAGGGTTTAATTTTAGGGGAAAAGAGAACCTACATTTTTCTTTGCATTTGGTAGACGGAAAGTTAAGAAACAAAAGTCCTGGAATTCTTAAGAGTTTTAGTAAAAAGTAGCAGAAAGTGAGCAGGATAACTTTTGGTAGTGGAGCATAATTTTAAGTTAAAAAGTTTGTGCGGAAAGGAAAAGTGAGCAAGAATTTTTTTTTTTGGAAGGAATTATAAGAAGAGAAAAGATTAGTCACAGCCTCAACTTTGGGAAACCAAATCGTTGAGGACGAGTAAAGGGAAAGGTAGGAATTTTTGAAAAACAAGAAAGGAGCGGAGTGAAAGCATATTGCAGAGAAAGGAATTATGAAACTGTAAAAGAAAAGAACCACATTATTACCCGCCTCGTCTAACATGCAGAAGGATAAATTCCTTTTGAAAAGGGAAAGCAGAGAACGGAAAGGCTTGGGAAAATTTTTGTGGGTTTGAAGTTTAGAGGAGTAGAGGGGAAAGTAGATTTGAACTTTCCTTCTCTCCTTGTTATATGAGATTCATCTCTCCTTATATTTTATTATATTCAAGTGTCAGGACCATTTGACATGTCTTCAATCATCTGCATTTTTAATAATTTCCCCGTTTACACTTCCCTTTCCAGTTTCCTCGGGTCTGGATTGTGGCAGTAGTGGCAGTGGAGGAGAGATTTCTTAACTCACTTTCGGTTTATAATAATATCCTTCAACCCCAGTAGTGTCAAAAGCATTTTGAAGTCGATGATAAAAATCCTTTTTGAATTCGATTTCAATTCCAATGCATGATGAGCGGAGAAGGGAAAGTTCGTTTCACATTTGATCCCGTTTTGAAAAGGTAGGTATGGATTTTCTGAATTTAAAACTAATACGCGTCGACACGTCGACACGTTCTTTTCAAATTGTCTAACTTTGTGACTAATGCAAGAACGGGGAGGGAACTGAAACTGTAGACAGCTCATAGAAATAAATAATTGGGAGTGGTGTCGTCTTACGATTTCGTGTTCAGTAAGGACATATCTATTCTATGAAAAATAGGCAAAGGAATTCTAAAAACCCAAAAGTTTACAAAAGGGGCTGAAACGTGAGAAAGTGGCAATTAGTAGATATAATGAGGCTACGAAATGAATATCTTGAATCAAACCCATTCTACTCTTCAGACAGTCTTGAGAGACTTTTAGTAACTTAAGAACACTAAGAAGTAGATGAAGACAATGCCTCCCTATTTTTCTCGACTCTCTAGAGTCGACTCAACAGTATTGTTTTCCCATTGTTGGTTTTTCCGAACTTATTCTGAAATGAGATACGGAATGTTACGCATGAACAGATTTTGAAATTCTTTTAAATTTAGCTCATCATCTCGGAGTCTTTCGAATAATTGCTGTTCAAATTACAAAACTTTGAGTAAGCAAGCATGGAACGGAAAATAAAGGGCGTCCGTTCTCTCGTCCACCCGGGGCGGGGTAAAATTTGATGACATCCTTGAACGTTACATCACTAATTTTACGGCAAGATGGTTTTAAATGACGGATGGAGAAATTCATGGAAAATTCATCAATGACTTGATTGCTTTCTCTTTGCCATTTGAGTGTCTCATCATCGCTCCAATTAGTCTTACACCGACGGCAGCTCGTCTTTAAAATGTTTATTACACACTTTTAGTCACATTTGCATAGATTCCTTGAATATGCTCCTCAATATTTAATAAAATCTAATTCTTAATTTCTAATTTTAATTTGTATTCTAAACCTACAATGACAATCCGGATTTTAGGAAGAACAGTTTCATCCTCTAAGATGTTAAAGTAATTAAAGACTAACTTAAATGACAATCGATAAGGTTATATAATATTAATAACCGAGCGTGTAACTTGTTGAAAGGAGACCTTATGTTAATATATTTAATTAGAACTAGTAGACAAAGCCAACACAAACAGGTACACTTTCACAAAACTCTCATTTATAAAAGGAATGAAAGTATTCTTCATTCACAGTTCTCGCTTGAGGAGGTTTATTATTACTGAAAAATAGAAGCTGATAGAATCCAAGTGAAGAGGAGTTGGGGGCTATGGGGATAAGTATTCTGAGATGGGGTCTAAGTAAAAGGAAATTCACTATGTGCGTCATGGAATTGTCACTTCGCACATTGGAAATGATAATTTTAAAATTGAAGTAATGAGAGGTGGGTGATGGATTCAGAGCTGAGTGGGTTGACGCGAAAGATTAAATTAAAATGTAGTTTTCGGAATATATAAAATCTGTACAGCTAACTTAACCCTTAATCCTCATGACCACCGGTGGCACTTCATCTCTGAACCAAAGGTTTGGGGAAATTTTCCAAAAGGGACAAGTGACGTGATTCTTGAAAGTAGTTTGGCTGCAGCCTCGGATGGCTTGCAAGTGTGGATTCGAGGTGATTTAAATTTAGAGGCGGTGAGCCCCAAATTTCATTCACGAGTTGGGCCGATAGTGAATCTCCAGGGAGACTAGTCAATTCATGTCCCTCGCCTGTGTTCAGGAGGACGCGACGATTTATGGGATAAGTGGAAGGGAATACGCTGAGAGAAAGTACGATTGAGGTTAGTAGGAGGACGAAAATCCAAGAAGATCCCATTAGCTTTGTGGAATGACTTTGACTACCATGTTGCATCGCAGCGGGCTTCTCACCTGGTGAATCAGAAAAGCAACATTTAAACCCCAGCACAACCTTCCTACAATTTTCACGAAAGAAACTGTTTCAATTTATTTTCTTATTGAACTTATTCAAGTTAATCGCGACTGTTGTTTCTAACCAAATTCTGGGAATAAAGTATTTCTGGGCTCAGTGAATTTGGAAGTGGGAACGGACGAAGATGTTTAGTCTTGGGAAAGTGAGCCGGATGAAGTCTGGAAGTAAATTCTGAAGTTTCACCAAAAAGGGAAAGACGCTCACCCTGGAGACTGCATGTGTAGTGGGGGGGGGGGGCACTGAGGTTTTGACAGAAAACTTTTCCCTTCATAACTTTCCCTGTTGAAAAACGGAGAATAAGGCTCAAAGTGAGCAAACTAAAGAAGGGTGTAGCGTATTCATAATTGAATTTAAAGAAAGTGTTTGGGATAGAAAGAATAAAATATTCTCTTAGAGAGTTTCACCCTTTTCAACTTCGCCATATCACACTCGAGAAGCAACAATGTCCTTTGGACTTTGCTCAAGGTTTTTTTAACACCACAGATTACACACAAGCTGGCAATGAAACCCAAAGTTGTTGGTGTCAAATAAAATGAAGTTCGTCGCGACTCGTCTCTCCAGTGAAGACACTAATAATGACGCATTTAGCCGTAGAGAATTTTCCACTTACCGTTAAGAATGTGGACGGTGATGCTGGTGGGGCGGGCGTTGGAGGGGGTGCAGGTGTAGTTTCCGCTATCGTTCTTCTGCGCATCCTCAATGATGAGCACGCTCTTCTCGGGGTCATTATTCACGACGACACCGCGGACGCTGTCGTAGTTGATCATGCGATCATTGTGGTACCAAAATACAAAGGTTGGTTGTTCTGTACTGTCCAAAATCTTACAGACGAGTTCAAATGTACTTCCACTCCGCACATGCTTGTCGGGTTCTCCGAGAATCTCAGCTCTGGCCTCTGTAATTAATTACCAACAAAATTTAGGTTCAATTGCTCATTTCCGAAATCCATTGAAATCATGAGAGAAGAGGTAGACATAAGTCATTCTTTTGGATTATTTGGGACCTGTTTGGAGGCCCTATACGTATTTCTCATATGCCAAAAGTAACTGGAAAACTTCCGAAAAGTTCATTAGTTTTAGTAACTCATAAAAGTAATTTATTTTTCCGCACCATATCTAACTTTCCTCCCCGTCTACTGAATGGAACGCACTAAATCATCTCTCTAATTCGGATTGGTTAGTAACCCAACACCAAATAAATGTAGCAGAAGGGCAGTCACCCTTTACTGAATGCTTCCTCCCTCGACGACGTCGAGGACGAGAGGAAACGCAGTCGGTTTACAATGTAACATGACCCTCCGACAAATTTATTTCCCAAGGAGACGTGGCGTGAAAAACATGATTAGAGAGAACGGATCCGATTCATCTCAAGGAAATAAAGTGATTTTAAAGGAAAGGAAACCTGAGCTTTAGCCTCGTCTTAAAACTTGGTAAATTGACAAGATAGGAAACTCACAGGGAAGGAGGAAGTAGGACTGTGCGTAATCCTTTCCTTCTTAACTGTGGATTCAGGGTTACGATGAGCATAAATGGAATAATAAAGGAAATCGACCTTTGAACTCTCCGTCTATGCGTTTAAACAGTTTACTGCACGGGTTGTACGGCCCGCCAGACTCAATTGGAAAGTCATTTTAAAGCCTTTTCATAACTTTCTCCGCCGTACAAAAGGGATCTTTCTTCGATCCAAATTCCAAAGCCATCTAGCCATCCGAGTAGAAAGAAATCTGGATGGATGAAAAGGGCTCATGGAGCAAGCACAAGACAGGAATCAATATGAGTGTGGTGGAGGATAAGGATAAGCCCCATTTACGATCTACTAATGGCCTGTTACGTATTGAATAATTTATCCTTGCAAACTTAGAGTAGTAGCTAGAACATTACAAAAGAAGTTCTTCCTACCCTCCTACCCTTCCCTTTTCTTGGTCTCTAGCTCCCTAGCTCTTATCCACCCTTACTTCCGGAACCCTTTTAGAAATTAGATTCCTTATCTCGGCTCATAATGTCCATTATAACTGCCGCAGCTCATCTCGTACACATGTACAAGGGGGCAATCCGGAAAGATTTTATGGGATTCTCTCTTCCAAGGGAAAAGAGCCTCGAGTCATGAACTCTCATCCTCCTCTTTCCTTTCACCGTCTCCATTTTAAGCGGCTCCGTCTCGTCTGGCCCTTGTTTTCCTTGACTACTATCACCCGGGCTATTATTTATTCCGGAAAATAATTCCTAGTAATTAAATTTCCTTTCTTCATAAAACCAGTGGCGTTGCCAGGTTGGAGCGGGGAATCTGGATTCTCTGTTCACTATTCTTTATTAATCAAATTGACTTACCAACTACCCTCAGTGTTATGTAAATACTGGAAGGTGGATGAGTGGATATTTGACATTCGTAGAGTCCCTCATCCCCCGCTTTTACATACTTTATGTGTAACTCCCAATTCTGAAAAAGAGATAATGAACGGATGATGATGGTTAGTTTTGATTTTGGTTTTAGGATTTGGTATACTTTTAATAAAAATATTACCTGTGTCGTCCGACTGTGTGAAACATAAAATCGTTCATCGTGACTGATTGTGCCCATTCCAACGGTTAGAAGACTATAGTCCCGTTTCCTCATCCAGGATGCCTGTAATCCATTTTAGGAATGTAATTAGAAATTTTAAGATTTTAAGAGTTTGCACATGAGTATGAACCATTCTTATGAATTTGAGGTTTAAACATACTCCGATGTAAAAAGTCGACGCTCTTGAAGTAAAAACCAGGAAATAAGTACCCCTTCAGGTGATGTTTAATTAATTTGTCAATTAAAAATCATTCTTTTCTTCCTTTCCTCTCACATTCATTCAAAGAGTAGTTGCCAAGTAAGAGAATAATGACACTCGTCCCATGAGACTAAAAAAACGCAACGCATGTTTGTATTGGACTCTGAAGTTCCACAGGAAACATTTTGATGGAGTAAAGAAACAGAGTCTCGTGGGAAGAAAAGTTCTTCATTCCTAAAAAAATTTTTACGAAAAACCACATGTCGAGGTAAAAGTTAATTCATTTTAGTCCGCCAGAAAATTTCTTAGAACCATAGAAAAAGTGAAAATCTAATCTAAGTAGTTTCCAAATTCTCAAAAGTAGAAGAAAAAATTCATTTCAACCTCATTTACCACTTTTTAGAAGCGTGGGAATTAGTTCCGAAAGAATTATGCATATATCTGCAATCTATTGAAAAGTTTTTGATAAGGACCTGGAATTACTCAAAATAAAGTTTTCCGGGATGAGGAAAAAAAGAGAATTCCATTCTAATTATTATTCGTTTCGGATGTGGAAAATGGAAAAGGAGACAGCAGTGGGAGAGCGCATCATCATCTTCTTGACATTCCTTAATTTGCATCAAGAGCGAGAAGTGTGAAAAGTTGGGAAAGTTTGGATATAACTAGGTCAACCTTATCAAGCAGAGAGGAATTTAAAAAATATTAATGTCAAGGAGCTCCTCATCCAAAAGGATAGTTTTCTGGGTTTTCAATAACTTTCACTTCCCCATCAAATTAATAGCAGGAGACAAGAATATAAAACGCCCAAGTTACGTAACTAACATGAGTTAGGTAACTAGCTATCCTTCTTCCAAACCCTAAATTCCAGCAAGCGTCTAAACAACTGAGCACCTGTCCAGCCTCCGAATCGAAGCTCCTAATTCCTTTTTAAGATTTGAGATGGTCATGATGGATTTGCCCTCAAATTTGAACATTACCAACCAACCAACGAAAAAGATTTCTTGTGACGTACAAACTGGAATTCGGACGTAAGAGGAAGGAGGGTGAACGCAGACCGCGTGTAGATTTCCTATTTTCTAGGGGGATTTGGATGAATAATCCATAGGAAAGGAAAGTAGCTTTGGAGAAAAGTGTGAAAGCTCATCCAACCAAAACCGGGCGCGGGAAGAGAAAGAAGTGCTCTTGTGGGGTTATATGGGGAATTACGTTTCAAATCACGAACTCATTCACCACCAGCAGCGCACCTTATCTTCCAACCCGCCTCATGCTCGAATCTCGGATTCCGATATCCTTCTTCACGAGACATTTAACTTTAACGCCACATTGTTTACTTCATCTAAATGAGTAACTGTTATGGAAATTGCATTTTCAAACCAAATATGCTTCCTTCCCAAGTAAAGAGCGGCAGAAGCATCAAATCCTTTCAGCTATTCCACAGAACATGGCCGGCCAACTAGAAAGTGCAGGGAATAATTTCACCCTTATTGGAATTCTTTTCACCGAAACGAACAGTGCTGATTATGGATCAGAATTGCTCCAGGGTTCAATGACCTCTCTGCCCAACCCTTTATTTTGGTGTTGCCTTGAAGTGTTATATAATTTTATACCCGGATAGTTACAAGGTCCATCATTAGCTTAATTACTAAAATTTCATCAAAGTTTCTTTTCTGCCAGGATTATATAGTCGTGGATTCTCGAAAGCCTATAAATAATATTCGTCTAAAAAATAACCTCGGGATATCTTTAAATGAACCCATCTAAAGTAAGTTGAAGATAAAAGGAGGAGTAGAATAGAACTGCATTGAAACCCCTATTTTCAATTCCAGTAAATAGAGAAAGGTCTTGATTTAATCTAGTCCCGAGTTCTCGGAATATAAAATAAGTTCAATTGCGAGGAGGGAGAGGCGGAGGTTGTGAGGATAGAAGGAGGACTTGTTAAGAGATTCATCCAGGGGAAAATCTTGATTTCGGTATCATTTGGTAAACGCTCTTGGATACATCCTACCTCCTCGCATTTCTCCCTTGACGGAGTAAGGGGTTTGGAGAGAGATGGAGATAAATCACGGATGGATGTACGTTTTGAAAGCAGGTAACGGCTGGAAAATTTGCATACAGGATTCAACTCTAATAATGTTAGATTTATTCAGGTCTGAGTTCCACCATGAATATTTCGCTTATCCGAAATTCAAGAGCGGATCCGGGATCCTACGGGGCTTTCCAGATCGTGCCTCTGCACAAACACGGACGACGCTTCCCTTCTTTCCTAAAAACTGAGCAAGGGACTCCAAATTTAATGAGCAAACTACAACACTCCGAATGAAAGAAGGACGCGCCCTTAGGAACCCTCCCATTGTCGGATCCCAATGACGTGTGTGTGTGTTTGACCTCAAAAAATAAATTGCTCTTCAGTTTTCTTACAGAGAACAACAATAATTTTCCAGGGAAACTGTGTTCCGGAATCCAACTGGGCGGTTGTTGTTCCAATTATGGATGAAAATTGAAGGAGGTGAGGAGCATAACTTTCGGCAGGGAAGGTTGGTGGGGATGTCTCTGCTCTCCAGCACATGTAGACCGTCATCCTACTCGCCTTCCTCCATAATAACTACCGCAAGCACATTTTTGGCATTCAAATAGTCAATTATAGGAAACTTTATTACATCCTTGAGTGAAAATAGGAGGAGAAGTGACAATAAAATAAACTTTCAAGTAGTTCCTCTACACTTCCCCCTGTTTATATCATTTGAATGCGAGAAAAGGACTCTTTATTTCCGAAATGTGTAAAAACTTCTCCTTAGCATAAATGAATTTTGTTGGACTTGGATTTGGAAAGTATGGTCGTAGCTTATCCTCCCCTGCCTCCATGTCCCTATTCCCTTATCCTTAAGACCAAAATTCCGTTCGTGACGTGAAACGTGCTGGATGCAAGGCAGGGGAAAATCAGTACGGGGAAAGCCATGGGCACATTAGCGGATTTGAAAATTCATAAACAT
>Ga0194135_10001728_pt1 | contig 13135 bp, 7 predicted proteins | sample LitLau_LLRF_2013_FD_134024 | JGI IMG/M metagenome (GOLD analysis project Ga0194135, IMG submission 134024) | Freshwater sediment microbial communities in response to fracking from North America - Little Laurel Run_MetaG_LLRF_2013 (version 2) | ecosystem: Environmental > Aquatic > Freshwater >... | reverse complement strand
CTCTTATATATAATAAAAAATAAATAAATTTACGTTCGACTAATTTTTTTTTGAAATACATAAATTAACTAGAATATTATTTTTCCCTTCACAATCAATCGCCCTACCTGTGGCTGAAGATGAGTTTAAGTGTCGAAGCAATTAGAGAAAGATCAAGAAAAAGGAAAAAACTTTTAGCACAACAGGTAAGTAAATTTTTCCAGTCATAATGTGTATGTGTCACATTATTTTAAAATATTTCCAGTTTTCCCTTAATTGATTCCAGTTGGGCGTTGGAACTGTCGAAAACCTCCGAGAAGTTTTAAGGTCACGCGAAGGGACCACAGAACCATCCCAATTAAGTCCAAGTGTCCAACATCATCATAATAATCAGGGCCAAATAGATTCACTAATACCAAGTAGGACTATCGCTTCAATAGAATCTAAACCAGGTAGTAGTAGTATAGGTGGGGGTGATAGAAAAACAACCTTATCTGTACTACAGGGTCCATCATCATTAACCAACGAAGATATAGGGGACGGATCCGGATCAGGAATTCCTCAATTATATACCGATTCTTCGACATTTCTAAAAGGAACTCAATCATCTAATCCTCATAATGATTACTGTCAACATTTCGTCGACACTGGACAAAGACCCCAAAACTTTATCCGAGATACAGGACTCTCTGATCGATTTGAGGAGTATCCAAAACTAAAAGAACTTATAAGGCTGAAGGTAATTTCTCCTAATTCATTTAATGAAATTAATTAATTAATTAGTTTACTATTACTCCGTGTAATATTCCAGGACGACCTTATCCAAGAAACAGCCTCTCCCCCAATGTACCTCAAAACTGATTTGAGTCATTTCCATTTAGGATCTCTCCCAGTAAAATTCGATGTAATATTAATAGAACCCCCTCTGGAAGAGTACCAACGCACAAGGGGTGTAACTTCGGGAGGGGATGTGAATTTCTGGGGCTGGGACCAAATAATGTCCCTAGACATTCCAAGTGTAGCAGCCCCCAGGTCATTTTTATTCCTGTGGTGTGGTTCCTCCGAAGGATTAGACATGGGACGTATTTGCCTCCGCCGATGGGGATTCCGCAGATGCGAAGACATTTGTTGGATTCGTACAAATTCATCAAATCCCGGACAGTCTAAAAATTTAGAATCTAAAGCGGTTTTTCAAAGAACAAAAGAACATTGCTTAATGGGAATTAAGGGAACAGTTCGTCGTTCAACTGATGGAGATTTCATCCACGCTAATGTAGACATAGACTTGATTATAACAGAAGAAGAAGAATACGGGTCTATGGAAAAACCTACAGAGATATTTAATATAATCGAACATTTTTGTTTGGGTCGGAGGAGACTTCATTTATTCGGAAGGGACTCGACAATTCGTCCAGGGTGGCTTACAATTGGACCCCAATTAACAAATGATAATTTTAACGCAGACACTTATGCGAGTTACTTTGCTCAAGGAAGTATAACGACAGGGTGTACTGAAAGGATTGAATCTCTTCGGCCCAAATCGCCACCACCAAAAGCTGGGAATAGATCTTTCAGGGGTAGGCCGAGGTAACGACGCACCTTAACCTTTGACCTTTTTGGTGTTTTCTATTTTCAATTTAAAAATATACAGTTCGTCAATTACGGCTATTGATATGTTATTTGAATTCAAATTCAGTCTATATCAGTATCCGCCTTTGGTTTGGTTACGTATACAGTACCTTTACTAATGTTAAAAAATTTTCATTTACGTGTTAAAACTTTAAAACCTTAAATCGTTATCTTCTTATACAGTACCTTCACTAATGTTTAAATATTTTAAAAATATTTATTTATATGTTTAAAACTTTAAAACTCGTTTAAATCGTTATCATATAAGGCGATGCATAATATAAGGCAGCGTATAAAATGTTTAAATGTTATTTATATACAGAGAATTAAGTTGCTTGTTACAGACTTCCCTTCATTCGTTTCAATTTTAAATTATACGAGTCACTTTTGATACTCCTTTACAGAAATATATTACAACCAAATTAGTTAATTCCTTAAGTCTAAATTGTATATCTGTCATTAACTAAAATTGGCTATCTATCAAAATCAATGTTGGGATGGAATATCATCCATCGATATGACTAGATCCACCACAAATCTTGTGATTAGCTCCCAAATTGTTTCCTTAACCTGGAGCATATCAGAAACAATATTTAATTATTCAGATGCTTCTTAATTAACAATTTAGTTAAGATCTTTTGTGAGTATCCTCTTAAACGCAGCATTTCTTCCGTGAGTCCATGAAGAATAGACGTATTGACGTGTATAATAATTTTCCACGTTTTGTGCTTGCTTCAACATCAAAGAAACCTTGCTTATTTTTGGGTGGTTCGGCAATTTTAATTTGAGGAGAAGGCGGGGCTTAAATTGTTACGCGTTTAGATTCCTTCCTCACAAGGGATGGTTTCGGTGGTGGTGGGGGGTTGGGGTAGTGACAATAATGTCTCATGTCTTTCGCATTAACTAATTAGCGAAGAAGATAAGAAACTCAGCTTTTAAAGCTCAGATTTCAAAGCATAGAAATACACGTATTTTTAATTTTTTTACTTATTGATTTTTTAAAGCTTTCTCTATTAGAAATCTATTTCCAATTGAGAAATTTAGAATCAGTGAAGTTTAACCATTAACTCTGCAGGTTTGAGGGAGGAAACGCCATCACCTCATCGATCAAAATGCGAGGGGAAAAATCCCATATTTTGATACCGTAAAACAGTAAATTCTCAGTGTCATGAAATACATGCAATTAATTAATTCGTACAGATTAGATACTCTCAACACTGATCAAAGAGATATGTCTTAAGAGATATATATTCTTCATCCTCGATGCGAAGACAAAATATGTTCCTGCGGTTACACTACGTATGCTGTTGAAATGCAATGCCCCTACCCAAAAACTTCATGAACTTCATCACCAGTCACCTTCCTGATTTTTTCCAGCAGACCCACATGCCTACAATCGTTGCAACCATCTACTGCATGGTCACATATATGAGACAGCTCCTTCAAGTATTCAAAGAGATTTCAGGAATATTCTTATATCCCTTTACAGTCATGCGGCTGAAAATTTTTGCCTTTCAGCAATATTGACTCTGCCCTGGAACTCATGTAGCCCACCTTTGTTGTTTTCAGATTTATTCTATAAATTAATAAATAAATAAGCTCAAGTTATTAAAACATTATGTGACTAAGATATATTTTTTGCTTTCAATTTTTTGCTTTATAATAGAAATCTTCCTTCGGATAAGTCGCCGCTTAACGTCCTTGTCATTCTTATTAGTTTGCATCTGTTCTAGCTCTGGCCATGGTGGAAGTATCATAAAAATTGGCTTCTTATCATGAGTTCCCACCTTGTGCGAAGTCACCGAGGTTGACCTTCGAAAGAGTTGCTCATGCACCTGGCAGGTTACCCATGATTCTGATTGGATTCACTTCCTTATTACTGCGAAGTCCTGAAATCGGGGGGATTCTGCTGCAAATAATTAAAAAGTTAGTGAATTTAAGCTGAATGAATATTAGTTCTTTTGAAATCTTTGGAACCTACGGACGACTATCCTTACCCACGTCATCTGGATAACTCGCAGTCATTTTGGGTTTGGCTTTTCGTAGCCTGCTATCGAAGTTTCAAAAATTATGTGAGCTTCACAGCATTCACCGCAGATTTTCTTCCTTAGGTTGACTAACACTGTCCATTTTCGACTATAATTTTTGCGTCAAACTATCTGTGAATATTTTAGAAGTATTTCCAGGGGGGTGCAATCGAAGGGATAAAAAATTCAAGCAATAATTGACTCGATTTTGTGGAAGTCTGGAGCGATACCATAAAAAGACAGAACATAATTTATGTAGTATCAATGCCAGTAGTCTTACAACAATCGAATTTCAATGCACGAAGCCAAAGAGACGAATTTCCCATGAACCAAATCATATGAGATCATTAATTCTTCATGTAAAAAAGCCGTGTGCATTGTGCACTGCGATTGAATTCAAATGCATGCACACACAATGCAATAGGCAGCATTTGAGAAATTGTATTGCAGTCTGCAGTTTAATGCAGTCAGTGTCGGACATGGAGTAGAGTTAAATAAAATATCCTGCATGTATAGCTGACAGACACAGACGAGAGCTGCTAGCTTTGCTACATACGTAGAGAGAGAACAGTTTTTAGTTTTCAATTGTTGAAGGCGATTCCTTACACAAAATGAGCTTATGAGAACTCCACGTTAAGGAAGGTTTAGTTTTGGTTTCACATTGATTCTTATGTATAATATGAATGGGCTATTCTTTTCTACAATCCCCCTTGCCTTGTCTCAAATGGAAATGACTTGGCTTTTCTTGTACACTCCTCACTCTCATCATCTTCTTCAGTTTATCATGTTACGTCTCTTGAGATTGTTCACAATTACACTTGAAGCTACACGTACAGAACTACATACAGCATAATTTCCTCCCCTAAATATTGCCTACAAAATCTCAAATCCATTTCAACCTGTTTTCTCATTCTCATCGCACCAAAACAGTTCTTGACGTGTTTTCATGTTACTAAATGTGAATCAGTTCCCTGATTAAGTGTCCAACCTGAAACATATTCCACAAGTTAAACCTAAAGTATTTATACCTATATAAATAAATATTGACTGCATTTGTTAATTATGAACTGGTTGCCGGCTGGTCTACGTTTAGTTTGGCAGGTCAAAACGGAAATCTCAGTTTTTATCTTTTACTCTTGATTTCATAACCTACTTGCATCCTGTCTATTAAAACAAAGTGTACAACAACAGCGTGAGAGAATTCTTCAAAACTTGTTGGTGAATGGAGTGAATACAAATCCTACTTTGGAATTACTTCTCCAAGACACACACACGAAATGTATTTATACACACTGAGGAGAGTTCAAGTAACAATTATTAATTAAAAGTTTGTACTCAATCCCGACTACACTTTATAATTAGCATTTCCTCATCTTGATCTACTTGTGATACAAGTGTGAGATGATTTCACATTCAAATCTTCAAAGGAGATTTACAAGTAAATCATCTCTCGTGCGTACGTGAGTGCATTTTTGTTTCAAGTGAAATTGTTCCTTATGAATAAATTCATATGTTCTTATGAGAATTCCTAGCCCTTGAAACATATATTGCGCATTGCGTGAACACTCTCTTATTAATTGTCACTGTCTAGATAATATCTTCTTGATAGTTTTATGAGTGAATTAAGTGATATACCTTTCTTCTTTGTCCACATTTCAAGAACAAACTCATCTCCTTAAAACTAAACAAGAAATCACCATTACTACTACAGGAAAGAGACAATGCAGCAATAATAATGCTACTCCCAACAAATTCTCAGACTGTGCTGCATACATTTTTACATGCAAATAAATGCTCTGGGATTTTTCCCACGATTTATATATCCCCAGCAGCATTATCGTTATTACTGGAAGAAACCTTATATCAACTTGCAATGTGTTGTATCATTGACTGATAGTGTGTCCAAGAATCATCACCTTCGTCCAGGCTTCTCGAACTCTGTTACACAGACTTTACTGTAGCATCGGATAAAATTCCGTTCATTCTGCCAGTGAGCTTTGAATATCGTGAATCATTCTATGTGACCGTAAAACACAGGATCATAGGATTATTGTTGAACAAAATCAGATTTTGAGGTGATCTCTTGGCTTATTATTCGTTGGTGTAAAAAGTCACACGAAGTAGAACTACCTAATCTCTCTCTCGTGTTTACTTGGGCAATAAATATTCATCTAGCAAAATCAAAGAGTGATAACAAGTAAAGTTTGATGAAAGAGAGGAATGAATAAGGAGACCCCTGGCAGAGTTGTTAACTGGTTACACATTCAACATTACCAACAAGAGTTTTAATTCACCCAAAAAAGCTTGAGTTCGCCTCTTAAGTTCATTTAAGTTGATTGAATAAAACAACAAATAATCCATTTCAATAGGAACCTTCTTTTATGGGGTATAGTCTTCAAAAGGTTCTTTTAACAGTTGCAAATTCTTCAGTTCGAGTCTTTTATTGTAAATTAAATTAGACCTGACATTCATCACATTTTGTGCATTTTCTATTTGTTCTTTAAAAGAAACATTTTCATTTGGACGAGAAGCTCCTGGATCCAAAAGTTTTGTTTGAAACTTGTTGAGTTGTATGTGTGTTTTGTGTGTGTTTTTATGTGTATTCCTTCATCTTCATGATTACCCAAGTGAGACTTGTTCATCATCTCTTTTGAGGTTTTATTACAAGAGAGGATTTCAATTCCACGCTGTCTTAGGACAACGAGAAATCACACAAGAATGAAAAGTCAAAGTCCAATTCAATTACATAAGGTAAGATTGACAACAACACACACTTTGAAAGATGAGAGTTTTCTTACAAAATAAAATGTACAGCTTTTTCTCATGTGTAAAAACTTCTAAGACAGCAGTTGTAGAATTTGAGTGAGTGAGTGTGTAGGTTCCGGTAAGAAATATAGATATACATGACATGACAGCTACTGAATCTTAAAACCATGACAGGTTTCAGTTTCATTTGTTTAAAAGCGAGCCGAGAAAGGTTCATCTTCTGGAATGAAAACCCCAACCAATGATTTGTTCCTCAAAAATCCTTGTAAAGTAATATTTTTAAAACAGAAAAATCCAAAATTGCATCACTTAAATGATCTGCAAACTCTACTGCATCAATACGATGTGTCAAACAAGAAACTATACACCTGACTCCCTTACGCAAACAATACTCTTTAATTTCTTATACAATCAAAGTATATCTTGTGTCTTAAATGCTCAGCAGTTGAAATATCATGGTAGTGCATAGTGGCACAATTGCACCCTATACACCGGCCAAGAATAAATTCATCAGCACTGAAGCTTAAGCTTGACGTATACTTTATTAACCATGTGTGTGTGTGTGTGTGTGTGTGTGGTGGTATTCAAATAAAATTAAGATAATAAAGGAACATAAAAATGCACCTGTTCTTCTATACGCTTATGTAAATGTAAATGTAGTTTACTTCCTCGGTCTTCTCCGTGTGTCGCCTTCTCGTCAATTCATTAAAACCATCCTTTGTAATAAGCAGACAGAGAATACAAGAAAGAGTCTGAGAAATTTTTGAACTCTTTTGAATAGCTCTCTCCTGTGTATTTCACTATTTCCCATTCTACTTGTGTCACGACGTAGCAGACAACAACAAAGATCTCGGTGGAATGTTAGATCTCTGTTCCACCAAGTTTTACTTTTTGTCTACTTCCCTCAACCGATGAGAAGGCTCTCGTCATCTTCTTTTCCTAGTGCGGAGCATAATAAGTAGTTTCTGATTTTTTACATGTTGTGTTCTACTGATTACCTGAGCCCTTAAGGCACGTATAAGCTATAAAACTACAGGTGAACAAAAAACATTGCTAAACTTTCCTCGGGGGCTTTTACGATCGTTTAATTATGTTCCAGAAGATTCCTATCGAGCTTTAATGCAACTGTTCTATCCGTTAATATATAGTCTCATTGAGTCACCAATTGAAAGTGAGTACATTAGAAGGATATTTCGTACACACAATTCGATTTCATATGAGTCATGATGATAAGTCAAGGTTGGGAAAAAGTTTAAAGATTTCTCTTATTGTTAATATATTTCAATTACCAGCCTTTTATTTTGACTAAAACGTTTATTATGTGCAATAGTTTAAAAATTGTAGAAAACAATGCAAAAAAGTGAGAATAACTTAACTTGTAAAATTGCCTGACATTTAATTCCATTGTTCGTGTTGAAATTGAACATGAATTGACCCATTAAAGTACTAAACACACAACATTATAGCTCATAAACATAAACCTGATAATGCAGAGTCGGATGTAACTCGATCTCGGATTAAAGTACTTCGAGATCTACTTTAAAGTGTACAATAGATGACAAGTTAAAAATAAAACTATATTTTCTCTTCCTCGTTAAAAGATGAGCAAAACTTGCCCAATATAATATTTACAAAATCCATGCTCAGTAGTTTAGAAAGGCGGAATTGTGGTTAAAGTGTTTTCTTGGTCTCAGTTTTGAGCAATACACCACGCTTTATGAATTTAGATTGAGATGAAACCCACTCTGATTACATCACAATAATCCCACTGCATCCAAATTGCTCATATACCTTTGTTGCATCTAAATTGCCTTTAATTACTGTTATTCATATAATAAGATGTCACACTTGGATAAATGAAGGACATTACCCTCACTCAACATCGCTTTATTATATAATATAATATATTTTTTTTTCTGCATACATTCACGCTTATATATCTCTTGCTCCAAAGACGAGACAGACTTGATGGTACTTCTGTGACGGAAAGATTAAACGAGAAATCGGCAAAAAAATTATTCAGTCCGTCGTCTATAAAGACGTATGCTATAGTTTATAGTTGTACACCTGAGCAGCAGAAGACACCCAAGATGGACATTCAACTCTCAGAGAGGCTTTAAATGATTTCTGTTAATGTTATGTGTCTGTTCTACCTAATCAGTTTATCTGATATTTGTTAAGGCAAAGGAAGGAAGAATGATTAGAAAAAAGATCTATAGAATTTCTGCACATTCAATCCAACGGAACTTTTCAATGACTTTGAAACTTACGAAAGATTTATGCTATGCAACTCTGTGAGCCTACATTAAATTGCAAGCCGGCAGCCGACAGTGTTTGTTCCGTTCTTATTATTAAATAAAATGCATATATAAGGTACAAAGTATTCATGAGAATGTACTAAACAGTTTAAGGATTACTTAAGATTAGAATTATTACAGCAGACGCCTACACACACAAACACACGTGCTTCCTCTATTGCAGAAAAATTGTTTTACGAGCCTTTATTTAATTACGAGAAACTAATTTTGCATTAAATCATTTGGAGAGATTATGAAAAAGAGAATGTTGAACGGGGGAGACCAGACATATACGATAACTCTTCCTGTTAAATAATGTTTTGTGCTTCCTTCCACCTCCTCTTGTATGTTCTTCTCTAAAAAGATTTACGGTGAAAGCGGTTTTACTAACACTTGTACACTGTTCAGTCGAGGAAGCTCGTTCAGGTTTGAATTAAAAGGCCGCAGTAGTACATAACTTTTAATTAGTTGAATGAATAAATATTATTCAGGATTGGGAAATGTGTTTGAATTTAATGCAATGCATTCGGAGGTTGAATTGGGTTTCTTGGGCTGGAATATTTATCATTTGTAGAATGAATGGAAAGAGTCCAGGGTCTATAGTGTCACTCAATGTTTTAGATTTTAAGGTAAACTTTTTATTCCCCTTTGATGACTTTGAAGAATAGGAAAGTTCGATTAGGTTCCACACACACTTTTACATAGCGACCTGGCGACCTATACTTGTGTGTGTGTGTATGGAAAGGTAGTCTCACCAGAGAAGCATTAAGAAAAGCCATCATTGTGTTTCTGAATCATTTAGTTTGTTCAGAGAATCCTGGAGAAGAGATTCTTTTTTACAAAACGAAGAACAACAACAACTCTTGTAGGGTGTGTGTAGCAAAGCTGTCTCTCTCTATCTTAGAATGTGCAGTAAGGACAATTGACAGGATGTCGAAGTTTCTCAAAGAACATTAGTTTTCATATCCACTTCGACTACTACTACAGAGTTCGATTCAAGTTATGACGATGACGACGATACCTTCATCGCCTACCTTTATGGGTCTTCTGTGCTTCTAAGTTAGTTTTCTCGTTCGCCTGTCCAACTAGAAGAAGTAGAAGAAGAAAAAGCCTTCATTTCTCATTTTGCTTGACAATGGCTTAAAAGATTCAGTTCTCTACTGATTTCGCGTACAATATATAGATTTACCTACTACCAAACTTCTCTTCTGTTTTTCCACTCAATATAGTTTATAGATATATACAGATATATCCATCGTTTTTTCATCAGTTCTTTTGTATGAAAGTTAGCCATAGTGCAGTTGTAATAGTAAAGCTTGTACCTGCACCTTCTTCAGGATAATGATGATGGTGTGTGATATGTGAAAGAGCTGACTTCATGGCAGGTTATAGCCAACTTTCGAACGAAAAAAGATCCACTGGAGGGTACTTCTATAATCTTATACACATATACAAGGACTAACGGAGGACTTGTTCAACCCTGCGATAAAATCTTTAAAAGCCTTCAGTATAAATCTTTCAAGGCTTTGCTACGAATACACTTTTATTGTGTTGGATTTACAGAGTAAGTCTCAGAGAGAGAGATTTCAAATGTTCATGGATGCAAACATTGCATATCCCTAGGTACAGAAGGGTATCTAAATGTATAGAAGGGTATCGTGTACTTTCATTTGTTAGTGCAATACAAATACATTTGAGGAACTTTTGAATCTAAGGCTATAAGGCTGTGTGTATTGGGTATATTTTGTATCCACGCATAAGATGATGATGATGATGATGTGAGAAGTTCCATAATAAGTAAAGCAGTAAAGAGTTTTTGGAAAGAGTCTATCTCGATTATGTTGGAAGTTGGAAGTAGAGAAATAATGTTGCATTAGAATTACCAGACCAGAATGGAATTCCTTTGATAGTGAGAAATGTTCTTATAGTCCACCCAAAGAAGAGATTGAACCAAAAAATCTATTGACCTTTCTAATGCTGGAACGGGTTCTATGTCTCAAATAGTCTGAATAGTGTGTGTAGCATTATACAACAACGTTCGATGTCAGATGCACGAAAAGATTACCCAACCCAATGGAATGGAAACTTATTTCTTTCTATCAAGGATTGTGATTGCCACCACCTTACCTCAGGCATGGAAGAAAGTGACACATAAAGATGGATCGTTTACCTTTGTTCCGGAATCAATTCAACAATCTTTTTAATATTATCTCTCACAGTATCCATTCAATTACTATATAGAAAAGAACTGCTTTCTGTAACTTTGGATAAGCCTTTTTCAGTATTTTACCCACTTGGGATTTCAATGGATAGATTCGGGTTGGCATTTAATCTTAGATTGAACTTCAATTGAGTTTATGCACGAGTGGATGTATTACGATGAAATTCATTTAGTTTTGATGGCCACTAGTAGAAATCACCTACAATGGCTTCCTGTACGTTATATTTTCAGTTTAGAATACTTTTCTGTTTACTAAGATTGTTCTACAACTTCCAAATTCTAAAAAGAATCTCCTCATGCAGTATTATAAAAATGCAACAGGTTGATAAAGGAAAAGGTTATGCTGAATAACGACACGGAACAATTGTGAGAAAAATCACCATCCAAACCTAATCCAAGATACGCAGACACTTGAAGAGGCAAAGCGCGATCACAATAAAACAAGTGTAGGTCAAAAACTACATCCACCCTAAAATTCTTCAAATGCAATTCTATTTTGTTATTCATCTTCGTTTCATACCCGATTGCTTTTAATGGGATAGTCTATATAAAATATAAATATATCGCTTCAAGGTTAGAGAGTAAAGTCTGCTTGAGACATTTATATAGTAAATATGCCACAAATGGGACCACCTCTGGTTCTGTACACTCGCAATTTAGACATACAACATTTGCATATGCAACTTATCACACGCAGCGTGCATTACAAGAAGATTCCATACTCAAATCAAGTGTATATTAGCAGAGAAAGAGAATGATAGATGAATAAAGTTTTATGGTCCATCATAAACCATTTCTGGTTCGATTTGTTTCATGTCTCTTTTATCTCTATGCCCTAAGCCTTGCAAATAAAACTGACCATATAACTCTATAGTACGGCAAAACAAACCCAATGATGTGGCACTTAAACGGCTTTTGGTGGACTTTTGTGGTGCAGCAGCAGTAAATAATGTTCTGATGTTTCGAATCCAATATGATGCAATATGAATTCAATCGTGAACTGATGTGCATTTTAAGGGAGAGCGGAGCTTCATGATTTTATATGAACTGTAAAAGAACTCAAGACTGCTGCTGTGTCTTGCGTCAGATCCTTGGATCAGATTTCATTTCACAGTGGTTTTAACCCAAATCCATTAATCTTATTTCAGGTATAAAGACTTCACTGCAGGGCAATTGAGTTTTGAGTATGATCAGAGTTCGATCCAATAAGCTGTCAGACTTTGTGTGTGTGCTGTACTATTAATGCACTGCAAGAAGTGATACTGGCGGTTTTTGACTTATGAAGCATTGTGATATTCATAAAGAATGAAGCTTATCCCTTTTCTTAACGCTTTATGCGACGTTATGATTCAGAAATCCAGAAATGGAAATGTACAAAACACAATAAAAGAATCGTCCTGTATAAATTATCATTTTTTAAAGCTTTTTAATTGTTTTAGTCTTGGAGTCCACCCAAAAAAAAAACGTTTTTAGGGAAGATGGGAAGCATAATTGACCACTATTTCATCTGCCGACTTTTGTTCGAAATCCAATCATTTATGCATGTTGAAACTGTAGGAAGGTTGCATTGTTGCAAATATAAATTCGTATTAATGCTTCAGGTCATTCTTGTCGTTTTAGTATTAGGATCAGAATGTGTTTGGCAATGGTACACTGTCCTCTCTCCGCATGCAAAACCTCAAATAATAATAAAAACAGTTGACTTTGTACGGCTGATTTATTCCGGTCCATTGTGTTACATTTTTTCGGACTCACACAACAACATTTGCTCATTATGGCTCCATTACAATTTACAATCAACAATGCTATGTGATCATCATCACCATCATCATCATCACCTACATATAGTCATTAAGGTATTGAAAATGACTTCGAGACTGAGTGGCACGCATACACCCGCCGCGTTCATTAAAACATTCAACATTGTTTTGCCAGCATTATAGAACTTTTGGTAATAAGTGTCCTTAGAGGAGATGACATTCATTCAAATTCCACAGGAAGCTAAATCAAGATCAAAGGATCAAAACAAAACAGCGGATGTGGCAACACGATCTGACTCTGACTTATTTATTTAGATTATATACTTCTCCACTCACATATTTGCCAACTCGTGGTATGATTATCTCATGAAATCAAAATCAATTGGACGCTATCTTAAAACACACATGAAGTTATGTAATACATTTATCTATTGATTTAACTCCTATATAGTTCCT
>Ga0194135_10001727_pt1 | contig 13138 bp, 7 predicted proteins | sample LitLau_LLRF_2013_FD_134024 | JGI IMG/M metagenome (GOLD analysis project Ga0194135, IMG submission 134024) | Freshwater sediment microbial communities in response to fracking from North America - Little Laurel Run_MetaG_LLRF_2013 (version 2) | ecosystem: Environmental > Aquatic > Freshwater >... | reverse complement strand
GCTACTGAGAATATTAAAATGGGGGTGATCTGTTATATTAGGGGTTCTGACGGTGAGTATGCTTTTCAGTTTCCACAGTGTTGTTTACCTTACCGAAATTCAAACTAGGAAATAATTCCAGCACTCTTGTGCTAATAAATTTCCTTATCGAATTATGGTTAGATAAACAACACTGTGCTTTTCAAAAGCACGGAAAAGCATTCCCACCGTGAGAACCCCTGAAATCATGGGAATGTTATAATTGGTACCGATGTGATTGCTGTGTTGTGAAAATTCTAAAGTAGAAAATAAAAAACAGATTATTCGCACTTAATTTTGTAACTGCTACCACAACAGGTTACTCCTTTTTTGTTGTGGGCAAAGTGCACACTAATTAGTTATAGTAATAAAATTATTATTGTAGTTGGATAATTAAATATTTTGGAAGTAGGAATTAGCGTATTCGGGGGCTGGCGTAGCTTTTCTGCAGCCCCTTTGTAATTCGACTGCATTCTAACTTGTCTTCTGTCCATATTCGATAGTACTTGATGTACCTACGTAGTTTAATATTGATTGATATGTTAACCCCGCGTTCTCTCGTGTGACTTCATCAAAAACAATCGGGGTCCTCTCTTAGTCATAGTGAAAACTTCAATCATCATCATCAAATATTTCGATGAAGAAGAGGAATACCACCATGGGTTCTTATGGGGCTTGGAGTTTTTTTCGATTTCAAATAACTTTTCACGAATTAAGAGAGTGTCCTTAGTAACGGAATGAAGGTAATTAATAAACAATAAAACTTTTTAAACTACTTATTGTCCCCGGACCCTTTTTTGGGAAACATAAATACAAAAGAAGTTGCGTGTTTTGTCCGCCGGCATATTTACTTACTTTACTTTACTTTTGCACAGTTATCGTGTTGAAGGCCTTTTTTATACATATTTCCCCCATAAAACGGGCCGTTAATTCGTTCCGCGCACTATGAGATTTTCCAGCCTCTCTCACCAATAAATTGAGTAATACCAACAACCTGCGATTGCCAATCTAAATCCTTGCAGAGTTTTTATTGCTAGTTAAAAATACCTTCTTCCATGTTTTTATGGAGTCGCTTGTTATAGAGGAGTACTCACTAACTAATTTTCCACGTGGTAGTCATAAACTACTACTTGTAGTATAACGAAAGCTTTGTGTTTAATTTCGTTTTCCAAATGTTTTCCATTACCAACATGTTAATGAATACTCCAATAAAAAGGAGACGCGGAACGACGATATTAGGGGTTTTCACGGTGCCGGTGGCGGGGATCCAATTGTTTTTATCTGCTTTTCGAAGTTAGCACAGTGTTGTTTACCAAAGAATAATCCGAAACGGGAATGCAACACATGTGGCCACTGTGCCAAAAGCTCGAAAAAGCACGTGAATTCCCGCCACCGTGATATCCCCTATTGAAGAGTATATATGGAAAGAGTAATTGTTTAAAAAAATGTTGTTGTGGTGACATGGTCGACGATGTACACTGATTGTTATACAATGAAATACGAGTATTACTATCCTTGTGGTTATTAATTCATTTGTTAATTGCATTCCAAAATATTAGCTATATAAATATTATATACCTTTTAAATGTAAAGTGATTACTTGATTTTGAAGCATTGTATGAAATGAAATAATTGCTCAATATTCAGAGCCTTCTTTCGTTCGTTGTTGATTACATAGTTAGAATCAAACACCCCGCCCCACACTTTTCTATTTAGTTACATTATGTACTTGCTATTAATTTAAGTATTAATTTTTAAATTCTTGACGGAAATTGTAGACATGCAGCTATTTTGACAAGTTAATCTAGAAAAAATAAGTTTAATTTTTCTCTAGAATTAAGTTTAATTTTCCGAATAAAATCATCCTTGTAATATGGTCAACAAAAGTCTTTTAGTTGAAAATACATAGCAACTTAGCTGATATTTTACAAAAAGTTCAAAGTTATGCACCAATCAGTAATCAGTATTATTTTTGTTGCGGCGCATGTATACAGTTTTAGTTCTAAAAATTATATGTTATTTTATTAAAATATGTAGATGGCTTTATAAACTGGCCATGTAATTAAAACGATGAATTTATCAATTTTTATTTCTTTTTGTTACGTGTGCAACAAGACGAATCAAATAATTCAATATATTATTAACTATACACTATATTCTATATTTCTTTTAGCTTTTATACTCAGGTATTAGTATTATTAGAATAGGGTGACAATTTTTCTTCAAGTCAGGAGTTCAGATTCTACTGGTTAATTAAATTCACCATAAAAACTAAAAAAATGAACCCTGTTTTACTGCGCAAGGCCTCAATTCGTTTTGTGTTTGGGCTACTTTCAATACAAACTGCGGTGAATTGAGGCTCAGCACTCAGCAGTTTAAATCGGTTTCAACTTTCCTACAGCAGATTTTTATGCTGATCATAATTATGAAATTTTATCAACCCAATGTAAGGATGCATTTCAAACTTTCTGAATTTAGAGTGTTTTAAACATGTATCTAATAGTAGATAGGTCATGTACTTGACCACCCAAACTTGCTTTTCCTAAAGGGGCTCTTTCTGTGGGAAAATTGGTTAATATTTGCCTACGCCACTGCTGAACTTTTCGAGTCTACTGGATAGGATTGAAGGTAGATGGTCGATAGAATGTGGATATTGGATATGGAAGCGGAAGGGTGTACAAAAGAGACTCCGTTTTGGATAGAATGAGTTGACTAAGTTGACGTATGGGTGTTTGGGTTGCCCGGCTCTCATTCACTCCATTTCTTTCAAGTTTGATAGCTTTCCTGGCAGCTATGAATTATGGAAGGAAAAAAGTCAGCGAAAGTTTTATTGAAATAGTGAGTTGGGAAAAGAGCACCCAAATCGATCAGCCCAGCTCAATCGGGCGACCGATCCCCCACCCCTTTTATCGCCTACCTCTTCCTTGCCCACTACCTTACTACCTCTTCCAAACTTTTAATTCCTATCCTATAAATACTTTCCCTCTCGTACCTTTTCAAAGTGCCTGTGTGTATGTAGGGATACTCGGATACAGGCCAAACAGTTGGTCCTGTCCCAAAACCTTATTGAATATAAAAAGTTGGCTTATCTGAATGTGGAGGAGCATTTTTGTGAATCGATTTTGAAACCCAACGCGAATTGCAGGTAGGTAGTGGTATAAGTGGAAATTTCAGTTTTTGAACCTGTTCCACCATTTTTAAAAATATGAAAAAAGTATATAAAAGGTTACAAAAACCTTAGTCTGTAACAACATTTGTAAATGACTCACCAATTACAATGAGTCCATCCTCAAAATTGTCAAACAGCAAAAAACATAAAAATGGGAAATTGTGTTTGTTTAAGGCCTCTGAACAACCGAACCAGAAAACAAAAGTTCAAATATCTACACCCCGCATGTTTCAATGCTTATAATACTTTCTACCTTCTGCAAGAGGATAAAAACAGAATTAGGTATGAATGTCGGATAGTATATCAATCCTTACGAAAATCATTTCATAGCCGACGATAGAAGTTGTCACGGTGGCGGGTGCATTTATATTTTTTCTCCCGAGTTGTATACCAAACCAAATGAATCTGGAAACAATTTGGAAAACAACCAATTGCGCAACTGTTAAAAAATTCGAAAAACTGCAAATGACTGCCGTGGAAAGGGGTTCGACCCAAAATAAATCATATTGCCGGTCATTTCTTGTATGGTTATTCAAACGTCTTCATAAATATTGCTGACATTGATCGCCATGTAGGTATATCAGTTTTCTAGGCGAATCCTTTTGCTGTTACGGAAACAATATACCGAGTAAAAGTCCTTTTTCACAGATACGAAAAAGCGGAAGAAAGAAGGAAAGAAAGAGATTAAAATTAAATTTGAGATGTCCAATCTCGCGAGACGACAAGTTTCTGTCTCGAAATTGAGTGGAATCATGAAGTTAGCAACAGATACATTTTTCAATACATCTCAGTCTCCGTCCTTCGCAAAAGTGTTTAAGGTAGAAATGAGAAACTCATCATTCCAGAGACAACAAATGGCTGCTTCTGCGACGCCATTACCTCCAATCTGGAAATCACGGACCTCCATCCCCTCTTCTCCCCCACTTCCAGAGCGCATACCAGCTAAACGCTGTCCCCATCAGCCATAGCTTCCTGCCCCCACCCCATCACTTTTATTTCTCTCCAAATTGCTGTCTCATTTGGTGATAACACATTTTCGAATAAACATTGGATAGGATACTCTTCACTTTTTCACAAGGATTGCTTGATTTGTCGTCTTCCTACTTTAAAATAATGTGGTAAGGGGAGAAAATAGCTGAGCGGCGACTCGTACCGCTCCATGTTTGGCTTAAGGCAGCGTCGCTGCGCCTGCGCGCGCAGCATCCGTCATGGCCAACTATAATAATAAATCTGGAAGATCTTGGAGACGGTAATATCGCCCTAGGACCAGCTATACGTAGCTATATTAGAGGTCAGTAGTCTGATGATGGTTTTCAAGCAGGGTTACAAGGTGGTTCTAGTGCGATGTCGTTTCCAAGATCTTCCAATTCTACAAAGGTATCACAAAGTCCACAAGAACGTCAATAAATCATCAAATTTTTTTCTCATAATTTTTAGTTCAGTTTTTTGTTTATAGGATGAAAATATGGCACTAACAATACTAACATAAACGTAGTACAGGTACAGGTATCTACGGGTAGGTGTAGTGATGAAGTATAGTTTATTTGGTGCAGGTAGACCCGTGGCCGTGGCCGGGTCCGGAGGCCTTATCAGGCGCTGTGGCAGCACGTTTGCTCATAAATTGGGGGACCAGGGGCCCAGTTGGTGCGTCGGTCGCCGAGTGCCATCGTTATCGCCAACTAGCCAGCTAACGCAGCTATCCTACTCCGGTTACACTTTATGGTACATTGTGTCTCCTTTAATCTAGCCTCTCCTTCTACAGCTACAACATTCTCTTCATGCCTGTCCACTCATGCCCCAAACACGCTCAATGTTTCAGAAGACTATGTACCAACTCCAAACTGGAATAATTAGAACCTACCTACCTTACTCCTTACCTTCACATTGCGAGTTTCCTAAGTTCCTTGATGTAAATTGAACGGTAACAAGTGAAGAAATACAATTAGTGTCCGCGCTTAAATCCTGCAGGAACGCAAAAGGTTCATTAATAGAATTATCTGGCTAGAAGTTTGGGGAAAATTTGGGGACAAGGCGTGCAAACTCTAACCTGGGGAGTTGGATCTTCATAATTGAGTTGATTGTTAGGACTTAAGCGGAAGAGGAAAAATGGAAGCATTGATTTTGATGGTGTTGTCCTTGTCGAAGGCAAGAAAGTTGGGGATAAAGAAAGGTTTAGTCGTTTGTCGTAGTTGGGATGTTGAAAAGCCTTCGATAAAAGTTAGCCAACTTATTAATTTACTTTCTTTCTGCGTTATTTCTATAGAAATAAAGAAGACGAAGGTATGCGAATTAAACCCCCTTTTTAATTTATAAGGCATAATAATTTAAATTTTGAAAGTTGTGATTAAGTCTAGAAATAGCTTAACTTTGTTTAACTTCGTGCTCCAACAGATTAAAGGCCATTTTCCGTTTGATTTACCTCGCATTCTACTTCTACTGCCAAATACGCTTTACCATGCACTTGCCTTTTAGAAAAATCCAAATTACATTCACCTCAAAAACTAATGAGCTGTTTTACCTTTGTGCCTTTGTGCCTTATAACAACAAAATGGACTCTCCCACTGGTACGTAGAATGGCCAAATTTCGATATGTAAGGAACGGTTTGAACAGCAAACTCAGTTTAATGAGTTTCTCCACACATCTACACATATTTCTCATAAAATTTAAAATATAATTTATTTTATTGTGTATTATTCCGCTCCGCTCTAGGCAATTGGAAATTATAAAATAAATGTTAGAGATAGTGAGAAGAGGTAAATGGGGATAAGGGGGGGGGGCTTTAGTATAATTACGCCGAGATGAAGCTAAGCCCACGATAAAGGTAGAAAACTGAAATACCTACGCAGTCTGTATTATTTCCGTTCTGACTTTTGCCTCTACCGGTTTTAATAATAATTGTGCTGCCCTGCACTCTGCTGACATTTCCCTATATTAGGTACATAGATATGAAAATGAAATAATAGAAACCTCACTGCTTTCTTTTTTTCGGTTTGCCTCATGTCCACAGAATCCGTTTGTTTTCAATTCTCAAATTCTGTAAAAATGTATTCGTCTTTTAGTTTTTACGTTCTCACTGATAATGTAGTCTAAGTTCATATAACATTATTTATACTTTTTTATGATCTTGAAGTAAGTTTATTTACTGTCCTCGCCTTATAATATACATACCTATACCTACATAACTGTTGAGGCTTCTTTCTTGTCGACTTCGTGGTACCTTAAAAAGCTGGAAGATCTTGGAGACGACGACACCGCACTTGTATAACCTTTTTTCCCCATCACTCTTTTTAGATTCGTAAAGTTTACCCCAACCCCGTACCTTTCCCTTGCTTAGTAAGTTCACATCTTGTCTTGTAGAAGTTAATCTGATGATGAACCGAAACCTGCCATTGGTTTTTTTACACAAAGTGTGGTCCTATTGCAATTTCATCGCCTCCAAGATCTTCAGTTAGACATAACTTGTTGACTGGTATACCGGAAAGATATTTCTCAGCCATTGGTTGCAAGGTTTTTCAGCCGAGGCAGAAGGGAAAAACCCAACGACTTTTATAACACAAGTATGTACAGATTGGATCACTTTTCCGGCCCACTGTCCAGTTTTATATCTTTACATATACGGAAGTTGGAAGAGGGGGAGATGAATGGAGCAACCAGTCGATGGAGAAGGTATATAGATAGGGACTGGAGGGGGAAGGGATAGTCCATCTCAGCAGATTCACTGTTCGATATGACTCCCCCATTTCCCGGCTGTCTCCCATCTACAAATTATTGCCCCCCACCGTTTGCCTATTTTCCTATTTTCCCATCGTTTTAGTAATAAAATCAATTACATTTACACAGCTTAGTGCTATCATCGTTATTTTTAGCCCTACATGCAGTAAAGATTAGCAATCTGCTTGTTTTATTTTCCAATTACATATTTCATTTCCCAGTTAATTATTAGGCTACCCTATGTCTGCGGCAATGTGATGGTATCGACCGCAGAATTTCTTAAGACAAGACTAAAAGCTTATCTGACTGATGAAGTGATTATTACATTATAGAAGTCTGATTCGGAGTTAAGAGGGGATGAAACGGTCGTTTTGGTGAAATGAAAATTCAAATTTAAAAAGACTTATAAGTATTACAGAAAAATCCCATTTTGGTTGAATTTCCGTAAGGTTTTAAACTAAATTCAATTCTAAACAATTTAGACCGCCAATACAATTCCCACGTGGCGCGTGGGGGTGATGAATTATTTTTACTTTTAATTACAATTTACAGATTAATAATAACCACTCGGTAGGTACCTACCTATATTTTTCATAGCAACTTGTGAGGGACAGACTTCTGGATATGTTGTACAAAAAAATATTCAGATCCGTTCAAAAATGTGGTTGCACTGGTTGCAGCAAACTTGCCCACTTTTTGCCCCATTTCCCCTCAACGTTACAATCAATTGGTTGATATTATTGTAGGATTTCCTCAGTGACTTCGTAGAATTTGAACATAATGAAGGAGAAAATGACTTCACAAAAAATCCACAATATAATAACACGGAGCGACAGCTGTTTCGCTAATAATACTATCATCGAAATTATTATTATTTATTTTTTGTATCAAGTGGAAATGAATTATTCTATTTAAATGATATTATTGATTTAACAATAAAACAAATGCAAATGTGAGTCGTGTCTGTGAATTTTGTAACTGTTGAATAAAGAAAATTATACAGAAAGGATTTGGTTGGGCTGTATTAGAGCTGTAAGCGGTACTTGGGCATCGGAGGGAAGGAGGAGCGCTTGTTTTCCATTGTGGGATGGGCCTTGGTTCCGAGATGAAATGGGAAGCAGGATAAGGCTCAGCATTACGCCCCGCTGACTAAATTTCAAAAATACCCGCTGTTCCCCCCACGGCAGCAGCACAGGGGCCTACTTCCCTCTTGAGTGAAAGCAGGCACCGAGCATTCTCCATCACCACTACTCATGCGACCAGCACTTCCACATTCAAACCTGGAGTGCCTTGTTCCGGTTCTCCTTTCTCAAAATTTAGTATGACTATGCCTTTTTATTCTCGAATACAAGGGGCGAGGATGCAGTCATCATAGCGGTTGTCGCGACTGATGCAAAACCAAAACAATAATTCTCTTCCTGACAAATCTGATTGTTAGAGTATAAAATAGAAAAACTCTAGTGAACTGTACCCGGAGAAAACCTACTTAGAGTGCCTTCCAGAATATCGCATGTATACCTATATTATCGAATAGGGAAATCGATAGAATTTAATCAATACTAAAAAATTGAATGTAATGCAGGTACGTTTAACAGGATACATGCTGTAAGCTGTAGGTAATGTAACATGTTGATAGGGAATTAATAACATGTCACATGCAACTCACACTCTATATGATTGAATTTTCAGTCAATCCATCTCAAATCCAAAAACGAGAGGTTTTCTAGGTTGGAAGCAAGAAAGAGGAGAGAACACAGAAAGCTAAAAGCATCATAAATAGGGAGCAGTTTATTGTGCTGAGGACATAGTGTCCGTACGACGGGCCTTTTTCCCGAAATGGGCGTTTCCACGGAAAAGTCGAGGTAAAACCACTTTGGTGGTCGATTCGCATTGCTTACCGACCATATATGATATGATATATGACAGTGGCGGCGGCGGGAGGGGAGGTGAGCTCATAGATTGTATGTTTGCCCCATTTGCCCACTCTCCTTTCATTATTTCAACCGCGACCAAACCTTTCGGGAAATACCTAATGTACCGTGCTGCCATTACTTTGTCATCATACATCAACCTCGTACGAGCTTTTTCCAATTGTATTATTGGTATGTATGTATACGTCCATTATCACGTTACTTATATTCACGGCGTTCCAGTACTTTTCGTTGGGTTTAACAGGGTCTTTTATATAGGTTAACTTTATCCCTCTTCCCACACTCCTTTTACGACCAATTCCCATTCCAATTTTAGCACAGTTGCAGCTCGATTTTTCATCACATAGATATTCCATAGCTAACATGTAGTAAACTTCGAAATGTTGGTACATGAGCCTCCCTCAGTCGGCACTTACTTGTCCTATCTCGGCGGATATCAACTATAGGAGGAGGTGGTGGTCAAGGAGACCTATGTACCAACACTCCTTTATCGACTACTTTGCCTGCGAGGTCTCTGCACAAAGGTAAACACTCGAATGTCGGTATATAGGCCTCATCAACCACCACCCACTCACTACCTTCTACTTCTTCCAAATACACGTAGCTTGATCAACTTTGATTTCTTAACTACCTACCTACCTACCTACCTACTTGTGAAAATCTAGTAGAAAAGGCCCGGGCAGATTCGAAGTTTGCGTCAGAGTCTGAAAATATTTATATACTTGGGTTGTGATTTAGAGTTATTGGATTATTCTAAGATAATAGTTTTTAATTTGTAATGCTATAAACTAATGACAGATTTTACTATCGAGAACGGGAGATCGGGCCACTAAATGAGGCAGCCATAGTATGATTCACCATTTTGTTGGAGAGATGCGCCGTTGTGCGATTTACGATCCCTATACTCAGCGTTTTATAAAAAATGGAGCGGACGACGGGTGGTTTTCTTTTTATTGCTAATAAAAAACAGCTCTGTGCCGGTTGACACCAAAGTGGTGTATGTTGAGGGGGTGGACGCAACTTGGAACGTAATAACTTTTATGACGTTTTCGTGAGGCTGAGTTAAGTTGTGTTTATAACAAGCGTGTTTGTGATCATAACTTTCTCCTCTCTAATTCGCTCAATCGTAAATTCTACTTTTCTTCTTTTCCAATTCATTCGCAGCACAGCTGGAAATTTTCAGACCAGAATTGTCATATGTCTTTAAAACATTGTTTAGGGTTACCTATGCTATGGAAGAATATACTTATATTTGTTGGTGTTCCAGACGGTCTATCGTTCTATATATTGATCGGAATGAACATTCATTTAATTCTCCCGCGCAAGATCTGCTGTAAACAGAAACAATCAGCAGTTTAATATAAAAAGGTTGGATCACTTCAGGAAGGGAAACAATTATAAAATGGCCTGACAGAGTGTTAGCAGCCTCAAAGGTCTTCGCCTAACGCTGTGAACGGTTTGCGCTCAAATTTAATTTGATCCAACGTTAATTCAATAGCGTAATTGTCAGCAGAGTCGGGAAACAGGGATGCTTTCAGATAGATGGGCATGACAACACAGAGGACCTGGGGCCGCATTTTGACTGTTTGTCTCACGAAAATGGGAAGTGAGATCTGTGAAGGTAAACCCAGTGGGTCCACATACGGAATGGACCGTCAAAATAAACCCCCAGCACTTGGTCCAGCTAATATTGACAATGTCCTCCAACTACCCCTTCCATTTCCATCTCCCATCCCATGTAACACTAACATCCACCTTACTTACTTACTACACCTCCATTACCCATGATCCATGCTATTCCGTATTCTTTACCCTTCTAAAAAGGAGATTGAGACACAAGGTGAAACCCTTCCCTATCCCCTTTGCTGCTGCTCTTGCTGGGTATTTCGTTAGTTTCCCACATTACGGTTTTGATTTTTCACACTTTTTGTGGACTACAGAAGCCCTACTACTACTACTACTGGTGGTGGTCCCACTCCCACAAGCATCATTTTTTACTGTAGCCTCTTGAGTTGCAAACTAGCAACTGGTTAAAACATGATGTGTATGGCAGTACCCGGTACCCGAGAAAACGTCGTAGGATTTCGGTCTGAAGAGGGCAAGATCTGGTGAGTCTGGTACCGCTTTTCAAAATCGGTAATAACTAGACTATACCACTTACGATAAACAGTGTTGGATGAAATGGCGGGGTCGGGTCGATAACTGTCTCGAAAAAATACGCCAAAATAATATAATTCTGAAATCCTAGTGTTTGCCAGCCACCACGTAGGTATACCGTGCATGTTTCTGTTTTGTACATTTACTGTACTGAATCAAAAAATGATGCGCGGCGCGTGGGCAGTATTCATTACTGATAAAGTTAAAGATAGATGAAGCCATTTGACTTTGGGCGCGGGTGCCATTTCATTTCGTCTGTTTGAGAGCAAAGACAATATCGTGAAAAGTGAAAAGCGAAATGGTGAAGGAAAAGGGAGGGAAGGAAGCTAAAGATTGGATTGATTTGGGAGCTGCGCTCAAGTAGAGGCTATTGGGGTTTGTTTTCTCGGATGACCAAGTCGGATCAACATTTCTTTGTGAAGAGGGCGGAACGGCAAACTCATTCCAATTGCAACCGAACGCGCCAAATGAATTCGTATCAGCTTTTCGAGCTTTTCCGCTTTGAAGCCGGATCAACACTCATCCGCAGTCGAGCCCCAGTTCTCATCAGCACTCGATAGCCCTTCAAACCCTATATACATATACATCCGCGCACTATTCCATGAGGTATCACGACGGATAGTGCCGCAATAAACTCAAACTCTTAATTAATTATTTCTACAGCACAAAAAATGTCACAAGTCTTATAGTAGGTACTCAGGATAGTTGTCCGATTGTGTTTCGTGCTTGTCCGAGTTCCGTTCCGTTTATAGTTTTGCAACAGCCGCAGCCGCCATAGTGTCATAAAATTTGTCAATTTTCAAAGGGCCTAGAGCATTTTTGAAATCCTTGGTGCTTCACGACCACCCATAAAACTCTCTCTCTAGACTGTATTACTACGTAAGAGAAATAATTTTCAATTCAAGGGTAGGGGGCCCCGATTCATTTCCCTCGGGCCCCCAATCACCTCTCGCCGGGCCTGAGTATGAGTGTGAGTGAGCGAGAGAAGATGCAGAGTAGGAGAACAGAATATTATCCCCGTATACGGTCATTCTTACAACAGCCGGACTATACCAAGGAAAACAGAGTTCCGTTTTACAACAAAGAATGGGGCAAGTAGAGCTAAGCAGTTTTCTCAGCGTTGTATCGATTAAACCATAAAAAGTAAAGCGAGTCATTTTGTTTTACGACAAGCGGCTGATTGTTGAAGCTGCAACCGTTGTTAAAGCAGATGGAGGGATAGAGCAAAGGGGGTAGTTGGGGGGGGGCACACAAAATTAGCCCCCCCCCCCTTATACCACAGATCACTCCACCGAAGTCTCACCACACGCACTTCTTTACCATAAAATACAACTGTCCACCAAAACTTTAACTTTGCAAATTAAACCATCGCCCTCTGTAGTGGTTCTCCCTATTCCCTACACTGCGGTTAACCCTCTCGACTCGAGGCCCGCCATATTCCAGTCGAAATATTTTGTGCTTTCATTCACCACTATACATATTGGTATTTTCACAATCTTATCCCTACAGCCCGAATTAATTCCAATATCCCCATGAAATATTTTTTATTTATTTTAAGATATAAGGCTTCTTCTTCTGTCAATCAGTATTTTACTTGTTTTTCGTATGTGCAGTGCTCTCGCCCCGTGAGTGATGTTTTCGTAAATGGCTTCTTTGGAGTTTGTATTTAAATAATTAAAGAAATGGGCCTTTATTTGTATTTGTACAATTAAAGCGTGGTTAGTGCCAAAACTGCGCCTTTTCTTTCACTTAACCTACCTTACTCGTATGTTAGTTTTGGAGTTGAACAAGCCGAAATATCCTCAGCGGCGTGAGAGAGATTGGTTGAAAATTATTTTTCTGCAGTGTGCTGTCAGTTCATTGTTATTGTGAAAATTCCTTTTGACATTTATAGATACAACTATAAAAATAGAACCTGTATTATACGTTACGCTATACCTACTCGTACGTAACTATATATATGTAGGACGTACTAGGTAAACTAACTGAAATCGTATTGGCCACCCACCCAGTTTCATTTCATATGTATTTGTTTTTAGGTAGATTTCTTTAGAAATAGTACCTATTGTAATCTCCCTTAGGTTACAAACGGCCGGAAAAAACTATATATCTTTGCCGATCATGGTCCCTAGACATATAATCCAGCATCAG
>Ga0194135_10001726_pt1 | contig 13140 bp, 13 predicted proteins | sample LitLau_LLRF_2013_FD_134024 | JGI IMG/M metagenome (GOLD analysis project Ga0194135, IMG submission 134024) | Freshwater sediment microbial communities in response to fracking from North America - Little Laurel Run_MetaG_LLRF_2013 (version 2) | ecosystem: Environmental > Aquatic > Freshwater >... | reverse complement strand
CTTAATTATGCGCAAATTAAAAAATGTGATCTGTGAAATGTCAAAGACTAATCCAAATGCAAGGAATAAATCTGAAAACTATCTGAAGACGATATTGCTCGCACTGTCATTCGGAAATTATATTATTGTTTCTATTTGACATCACTTTTCCTTGTACAAAAGTACTTCCAAACTAAACTGGCATGTAGAGTAGCACGTCCCATCTCCAGGAAGCTACGATCCAGAGTTCATACAAATATTATTATTGTCTGTTTGTCAAATGATTGTACATTTTTTGTTCATTGAAGTTTCAAGTTGACTTTACGAAGAGGAAAATAACTTAATGTGAGAAGGAACAGAAGAGCTGTATGGTGACCGCTGTAAGAGTTTGAAATGTTAGTTTGATACACAGATTTCAATTTTTCCAGACATCATTAAATAATTGTGTAACAAACTTGAAGAATTTTAAATTATGGGTGACATTACTTACAATGTTCTTATAATTAAAAGTAGTAGAGTAGCAGGGGAAATACATCAGGCAAGAATAACAGACATGTCAGACATTAAGTACCAATTAATTTGACCAGGTTGATTTTTGGAATTTCTGTGCACAACCGATAATAAAATTATATCCATGTTAGCCTGCCAGCTTGCTGGAGGAGCAGTCTTTTTACCTGTCTGTACAAACAAAATCTCTTGTTCAGGTTTATCAAAGTGCAAAGTGGACCATATACCTAAATGATTTTATTATATTCTGATGTTATTAGTATATTTTATTATCCGGCATTCATTCCGATTCGATTGTGTCATCAATTCAAATAGACAAGTCTAATGCATTGTACTAATTTGAATGAACATTGCCCGTATTTAGTGTACCCCTTCGCAGTATATGAACTCAGTTTTACTTGGCTTGAAGTGATGGAGCTTGTGATTATCAGTTTTTTACAGGAATATTGTTGACAGAGTTCATATATTTCATCCACACAAATTTTAATTTTAACGGTATTGTTCGTGTAATCATTCGGAAGGTGACAAGAGAGTTTGCTTAAAATGTACAGAAAGAAGAGATTATTATACATATATTTGTGTATAGTGTATAAATAGGAAATAAGTCACCACTGTGACATGACGAATATTATTGGAAGGATGTTAACTTAAAGCTTTGAGATGAAATCGTGTAAAGATAGTGAGTGGATATTTCCTCGTGTTGAGACCATACATTAAAGACAGAATGAAGATTGTGGGGACTTGTATGTGTATGTGTGTGTACTTTGTTGAAGGAGATGATGATGTTTTTTGGACGGTGTGTGTGGACGAACGGACGACGGTGTATATTAGAATACAGGGAAAAGTCATAATACACAAAGTCGATCATCATCATCATCATAATCATCGTCAAATAAAAGATTTTGGATGGAGAGAATTTAGAGGAACAAATAGATTGGGTCTGCATGCAGAGTGTTATCTATCTTTGTCTGCCTTATCACGTATTGAATTGGGGTTGGGAATGTGTGCTTTAGGCTTATCTTTGACTGCTTCGTAGGCATAAATTTCGTTGAAAAATCCACATCCAATATCCATCTCTGTCTCACTTGATTCAACCCTTTCCTCGGCTTCTCAGCTCGATATTTTAGGGACAGGGTAATAATAATAATTCCATAATATTCTTGGGCATGAGACGTATTTCCTAAGATTTGCTATAATGGTAAGAAGTAGACAATTATTATTTAGATTGGAAGGATATTGTAACAACACATGTATATGTGTCAGTTAGTAGAGGCGACGAAGACTTATTGAGAATATTAGGCTTTTTTGGTAAGTTGGAAAGGAAGATCTCTCGGCACTGAATGATTTTGGATCAATTTTGATATTGACGTGCCAGATCTATCTCTTCCAGCTCACTTAAAAGAAGCTCAGTCATCACTCATCAGTAATAAGAGTGTAGGGCGTAGGATGAGACCACAGAATAAGTGTGCATATACAATTATTAAACTGGAGAGTCAAATTAAAAGAGAATTCTGTACTTTATATTATACAAAATACATACATGTATCTATCAGAAGTATATATAGTTTTGCTAGGAAGTAATTTAATTGCAGAGAGGAGTAGTATTAGTGTCTTTGGTAGTATGAACCTTGACCTAAAAATCATCTGCGCGAATAGTTTATGTCTCTCTCTCGCTCTCGGAATGAATGTGTGATAAGGAAGCAGCAGCAGGACACTTAACTGGAGGAATATGGCAGGAGTAGTGATTAGGGACAAGTGGAGAAGTAGTGTCTTTTCACTTGTTCTGTTTTAAAACAGTGAGATTCAACTTCTCCAACTTATTCCTGTCATTACATTCGACCCAAAAAGGAAGTTCCAAGTCTCTGCGTGCAAATCCTTCTTTCCCTTATTGATGCCTTGAGTCTGCATGGATTTCGGTAAGTGAGAAGATAATTATTGCTTTGTCGACACGAATATTCATTCTTTGTAAGTCAAATTGCGTTTATTATTCAAAATAAAACTGAGAATTTCGCTTTATATTACTTTCCATTTGGAAGTATAAAAGCTATAAAATAAAAACGATTAAGTTGAAGCAAACTATCATCCTGTGTTTTTCTTGGGCATGGTACACACTTGTTGTATTTGGAGTTTTATTTGCATAGTAAAATAAATACGAGATTGCGATTACACTTAACACACACACGGGGAAATGCGCGTGCAGAATGAGATAAAGATTAGTATAACTATATTATTATATATTTGTCACTTGAACTGTTTTTTTTTGTATTCACTTGCTCAAAGATTGCGTTCATAGGTTTTAAGATACAAAAGAGCATGAATGTCTTATTCTCTATTACAGGCTAATATATAGACCAATATAGTAAATATTATTATTCGTACGGAGGCACTAACTTGTGAAAGCTCCGGGAGAGTTAATATCAAAATTACTGTTACAATCTGTAGTGTATTTCATGAAGCAATGCGAAGTAGCGGATTTGTACTATTCTCATAATCTCTCATAATATTCTTATGCACATGCCAAGGTCGATCGCTCTTGTACAAATGCTCTTTCTGTTAAAGAAGAATATTTTGTTGTTGAAAGCATCTTATTGACATCATCATTAAAGTATCGTGCGGCTCGTGGAGTCATGATGTACATAATTCATCTTCAAATGAAATGGAAGTTGATATATCCAGTCCCTGCTGCGATTACAGGTTGCTGGAAGCTCGGCCTCGATTAGCCTCGTCGGAGCAGAGCAAGGTATCCTCTGGATATTGTTCGTTGGGCTGGATGGGTTCTGTACACATGGCTATTGGAAATTGGAACAAACCAGAATAGTTTCAATACTTAATTGATAATACAGCAAGAAAACAAAATGTGATTGATGCTAATTTCGAGTGTAATATAAAACTCACGCAAGATTATTCCATTGGGAGTAAGGCTTATGTTTAAACCGTCCCCCTGTATGGAACCATCCATGAAGACATTCTCCAGTGTTAAAATCTCTCTCTGAACTTCCTCCAGGACAATGATAAGGGACACATTTTTGTCCACGCCAGTGCCAACCTTTCCCTGGAGCACAAGTGACTTCAATCTCCTCACTGTCATAATACTCACTCGTGTCTTCTTCGTCATCGTCATCATCATCTCCAGAGGAATTTGGGTCAGACTGCTTGTTCTTACTCTGATCTTTGACACGTTTGTAGACAACTGGAGGTTGGATGGGATCTCCAGCTTTTCCTGCACGAATTCTACGGATCTCGGCATCAAGAAATACAGGATCATTGTAAAGTTGAGTTGGGCCTGAAGGAGCAGAGTGAACGGTGATCACAAGAATGCCATAGACAAGGATTATAATTCCTAAGTGCAGTCGACTCGCAGGATGATTCATTTTGAAATTTTGATTTGAGCTTGTTTATAAAAACTGTTGAGATTCTGCTGCAGTGTTGTTGCTTGTCCGCTAACTATTTTTGAACTGAATTAAAGTTTCAGTTGGGAAGGAATTAAAACTTGTTGTGGAAATTACTAGAAGACTAGAAGAATTATTTCCGGTGGTCTCACTGCTTATTCGCTCTTTGCTTTGTAGTCTATATATAGGGTTCTGAGATTCGATTGCAATGAATCACACAGAGTTCCACGCGTATTATATCCGCAGTTGGAAAGACAATACAGCTTTAGTTAGGAAGTTTTATTATGCGATGATGCTTATTATCATTATTGTGAAGAGCGAGAACATGGGATGATTTCATTGAAGAAGAGGGTAGCGGACACATTTGTCAACATGGATAATTAATATGACCTTATGGAAGTAACAACGGATGAGACAAACAGGGAGATATATAGGCTGAATTGGAAATTAAGAACAAAAGGAAAAACATGGCAGAGGCGAAATACGTTTATCTGATTTGTGTAACAAGAGGCCAATAAAACTGTATGAAAATATTATTCGGATTTCCAGAAGTAATGAGCTGGTGTAGTTTCTAGAAGATTAATTTTGTATTGCGTCAATTGTCCTAGACAGAAGCATTGAAGCAATGTCCCGTGTACTACGCCTTCGCAGCAGAATATTCTAGTACATGATTTAGTTAAAAATTCATTTGTATTAATTTGTGGGACAAGTTTATTTGAAAATAGAGAGAGATGACATAATACAATGATGATGACACATGAGTAGTTGATTTAAGTGACTATGATTTGGATTTCTTATGCTTCTTTTTTTCAGAATTCAGATCATCCAAGTGTTCAGCTAGGTCCGAGTGTTCTGCACCTTCAAATGGATTCTTCAATGGCTTCCCTCCGAATGGATTCATATTGTTCTGGTTGTGTCCCCCTCCCATTGGAATATTGTGTGATTGAGCCTGATATGATTTTTGCATGTTGTCCAAGAAGAGTTTCATCGCCTTTATTCCTTGCTGGACAGCTTTGTCCCATCCATTCTTGTCCCAGAGATTAGGAGGAGGCATAGGTTGATTCGTTCCATCTGATTGTTTTCCTTGAAATGGATTTTGAAATGGGGGGAATGGTGGTTGAAAGCCTCCTTGGTATTGGAATGGGTTGTTGCCATCAAAAGAGCCTTGCGAGTGGACCTGTATAGTGCATGGTTGATAAAATCGGTTATCAGTTTAGAATATTCTTTAGAATCGGGACCTGAATTTGACACCATGATAAGTTGTTAGATAGACTTACCAATGTGAAGATCACTGGCAATATTAAGCCACAGGGCAATATGATCTGCATGATATCTGAGTCGATGACAGAAGGCAAGTTTTGTGATTCCCGAGTTATTACTGAGACAGAGGAACCTTCAGATATTTTTATGATGCCGTAAATAAAAATGCAGCAAAATTAATTGCATATGGAACGCAGTTACCTAACACATTATGTATAGGAGGTCATGCTAAGCCGTTAAACTATTGTGTATAAGAGAATTTGTAAAACTACACTGGATTTGATACTACTAGACTATTACTACTTTTATTTGCTATAGTTCATCAAGTTCATGTATGTCTTATGAATTCCTACGCGAGTATGTTGCACTTAATAATTCATCTGTGCTTGAGATTCTAACTAAAAATAGGTCTAAGTACAACTGTACAAAATTGGTTTGTATATAAATGATAATAATAGTTCATTGATATATTAAGTACAAAATGGGATTTATGAGAGCACATTAAATAGTCCGATATGATTAGAAAAATTCATCTACATAAACCTAAACTCTTACCCACAACTAAATAACTACTTGAAATTCAATACGAAACATTAATTAATAAAAACTACATTTTTAAGTAAAGATCTATATCGAAATTCATTTCAGTCTAAAGCATCACAAACAGTTTCGCTTGAGTTGACACAACTGGATAGTCCAGAGTCGCATTCTGAGAAGTCGCGATTGCTGAGAATCCGGCGGATATGTTCAGTCTCCATATCCTCGAATCGGGCTCGTATTTCATTGAAGCGTTGGATGATTTCGATTCGGCAGGGTTCATGGAGGACAACGAGGGAAGATCTCCATTCTTCGAATCCTCTGGCCACTTCGTCCATTCGGACAATGAGGACATTAAACTTATCGAGATTATCTTGGAGAACTGAAGCTTCTTCGTCGGTGACTAAGTGGATCTCGGCAATTTCGTTGATGTTGATTGGGGTTTGGGTATTGCAGCTGTAGCCAACTAAGCTTACAGAATTGGACACGCCTGGTGCAGTTGGAGAGCGTGGACTTTCTGACTCCGTGACTAGAGAATTCTCAAGTGCTGGGAGTGTCGGAGTTACCTTAAGGACTGGAGGCTGCAGCAGTTCTGGAATCTGTGGAAGTACTGGAAGCTCCAGAGTCACCGGAGGTTGCGGCAGTGCTGGAATCGCTGGAGGTTGCGGCAGTGCTGGAATCACTGGAGGTTGCGGAAGTGATGGAAGCTTTGGAATCACTGGACGTTGTGAAAGTGCTGGTAGCTTCGGAATCAGTGGGGCTGCTTGCAGCACTGTAGATTGCGGAAGTGCTGGAAGCTCTGGAATCAGTGGGGCTGCTTGCAGCACTGGAGATTGCGGAAGTGCTGGAAGCTCTGGAATCAGTGGGGCTGCTTGCACCACTGGAGACGCTGGAACACTTGGAATAGGTACAAATGGCATAAGGGCAAGAGATTTATCGCTTGTGTCAGTCGGGTTCTCAGGAGCTTTGGCATTTTCTGCGTGGAGTCTTTTGCAAATCTTATCATAATAAGCGTCAACTGATACTACTGCTTTCTTGCCTCGCTTCCGTCCTTTCCGAGATTTCCTTTTAATTTCAGGCGAAGCATTTCTCGCTGGTTTGGGTGCTTTGCCGAATATCTGTGTGTACCTGTACGATGGAATCTATAAGAAATATGAAATAATGCAACTTTAAGTAACAAGAAAGAGGGGTATATGTGTCTCGGAGATCTGTAGTACGAAGAAAAAATGCTTACATAGAATGCATCCGAGTTAATCTCCACCCAGTGTCGAACATTCTCAAGCATAACGACTCCAGGTTCACCAACAGCTTCGAGAAGTTCTTGGAACCAAGTGTCACTTCCACAAGCTTCGAGTTTTTTAGGGTCATTCATGTAACTCTCAATGAAGCCTTGGACTTTTATCTGCCTTCTCTGCGTAAATAGCTTCCGAGGACATTTTGCCACTCTGAAAATGAATACAATCAGGCTAATTTTTGTCTCTTATTGGTCGCATATTACAAAAAAAATCAATAAAGAATTAATAAAAATTACCGTGGAATGAGAGTTTCCGCACTGGTTGATCCATTCTCAAATTGATTTCTTCTTGTGACACGCATTGTGCTTGAGAATTACTGAAGATGCAAGTGTTATTCAAGCAGGCTTTGGTGTCAGATCTTTCTCGGAAATTTAGCTGATGGTTCTTGGAATACTTCACAGCAAGGAATGGAGAATAAAGCAAGCTTGAGGAGTATTTATGAAAGCTGAAGCTCGAGATGCCAAACTCAGCAAGTGTATGTAGCGTCTTAGAGTGGCGTCTTAAAACCAAGCCAATAATAATAATGTTGGGAAGAAATCCACAGCAAGACAAGAGACTATTAAAGTGACGCTTCAAGTGAATGCAATCCAGTTTCGTTTTCTTTCATATTCTATACCTAAATTATAACGTATAAATGAGCTATCTACTAATAATAATGGGGATTTTGGTATACCAATGGAGTACTTATTTTTTGCATAGTATTCCTTATTAGCCATCTTATTAGCCATCTTATGTTATTGTCACATTAGTCACAATTAATTTTTAGTAGGAATGTTTGTGAAATTTACAATTGAACCTGGGAAATATCAAATGACATTTTGATGTGTTGATTGATGAATGAAAGTCCAATTGAAAATGAGACTTTGCCTTCGTGGTCCGTATTAGTTATGCAATTTATTTTTTATCCACTCCAAGTTATATCTATGCTTAATCATATAAGCTACGATATATCAATGTACAAAACTATGATGGCACCAGCAGGAATCTCCCAATCAATCCTAATTTTATGTCGGGCTATCTGCCCCCAAATGTAATTTATGATAAGATGTAACGATCTGACGTTATGTTATATAGAACATTCATACATAAAACCTGAAACAATTTGAGATTGATCTGTCAATTCCATTTTGAGTGAGATAATTATTTTTGTACAATCTGTCTACCTGTCATTGGAAAGGGACATATCAAAAGCAAAGTGAAACTGGTCTTCAGTGTATTTCTTTTGTCTCTCGAAGAAAGACAAGAACACATACAATGAAGTCTGCTCTATTAGTATTGGCAGCCCTTTTGGGTGTTGTAGGTCTTTCATATGGACAGTCAAGTGCCCTTCCAAGGGCTCTAGGGTCCACTCCACTCCCTGCAGCTGCCTTTGTTGAGGCCTACATGGACCAGGGAACAGATGCTACACCAATTGGAGACCGATGGACACTTTATGTCTCCACATTTAACCCCATCAACGGGCAGCCTGATCCCAAGTATATGTTGAGAAAGTTAGGGAATGAATTGTTCAATGTAAACTCATGGAATTTGACTGACATGGGACGAACTGCCCTTTGGCCTAACAAGTAATTTAATTCTACAGTAAAATATATAGTTGTCTTTTGATTGAGATTTCTGATCCGCTACTATACATCAATTGGTAATTTTCAGTCCAGACAAGATTCCATTTGAAGTCTTTAACACACAAGCTCTCATTTGGACTTCAGGGTTCTTGGTTCCTCCTAAGACAACAGGAGCTTTGGAGATCTATAACATAGACCCAGTAAGAATATTAGAATACATTGTCAGTAGTCATTCATTACCCTGTGTCTCATTTTGTCACTTATCAATTTTTAATTTCAGGAAATGCCGTTACGTTACACCAACATTGCTTCCCTAGACGTTGAGGATTGGTCTTATCACAGGGTGTTGTGGAAAGATATGGACGGAGATGGTGACTTGGATGCCTTGACAGGTGCATTATGCTTCCATGAACATTTTTATAGCTAGAGCAGAGGGCACAGTTGAAAAAATGATGTTATTTGTATCTAGCTCGATTCCACAAGCCAATCATTGGAGCTACCAAAATGCAATTCTTGTGGCTGGAGAATCCAGGACTTCCAATTACAATCACTCCAACATCTGGATGGGTCCAACATATCCTCAAAGAGCAAGCTACTGATGTTCACTTCAGGAACTTCAAGTTGACATCTCAAGGAGAAGAATTCGACTGCATTCTTTCTGCCGAGTTTTTCAATGAACAGCTCATGTTGTACTACAGTTTGGATGGAAAATGGACTGACTGGACAAATATCCGAACGATTCCACTGGACATCACCTTGGGTCAGACTTTTGACGTTTATGTTGATGACTTTAACATGGATGGAAAACTGGACTTTATGGCAACTGCATACAATCATTCGAGAGGACATGTCTTCGTGTATGAAGTCCCAGAGGATTTCAGAAATGGAACCTTCATCAAACACACTATTGCTGATGAATTCATTGCCAATCCAATCATCGGTGGACAGAGTATGACACCTGGAAGTCCAAAGCCATTCTACCCCAGCAAAGCTTATGCTGATGAGATTATTCCCAACCCTGATAGGTAAGTATATGCTAATAAAAGCAAAACGCTGCATCTGAAATCGTTATACTAAAGTATATTTGATAATGCAGGCACCGTAAGCCATACATTATTGTGAGTGGTGATGACGATGGTCGCCATTACATTTTGGAACCAGTTAACGAAGATCCTGCAGACTGGACTTACAACAAACACATCTTAGTTGACACAGAGAGAACAACCAGTGGAAAATTTGCCGTAGGAGACTTCAATGGAGATGGGTACACAGATATCGTTGTAGCTGGTTACACAATCGGTCGTCTGTATGCTTTTACATATGCTCCAGTATCATAAGTTGCAATGTTCAGAATAAATGATGATGATAAGTCTTTTATTGTATAACAAACAAACATGTAAGTAATGATACCACCAAAAAATGAGTAAAAACCCCGTTTTATAATTAATACGATTCAGAGAATACAATGAATTGATGTCATGACCGAGCTGAGATAGCATAACAATTCGTAATAATAATTATCAAGTCGATACTGACTTGCATACTGACACATATTAAGAGATTATTCGTTGTGAATTAATTACATGCAATACTTAAACTTCAATACAAATATAATTGTATGGCATTGCCAAACTACAGTACATGAAATGGTACACAAAACTACTTACAGCCAAGGAGTAGAATACATTCTAAATTGGTTTAAATTAAACACCCAGGAAATCTACATGATTTTTCTACGACTAAGATTCAAATGTCTTCATGACTAGTAAAAATACACGCGTGAAACATTTTGGACACAAAAACTTGGCTATTACATGTAATACTAAACAATGGAATATCTTTGGCAATGGTGAATCCTAATCTTAAGGGGAAACAACCAGATATATGAGAATTGCTATGTCATTAAGAATAGGAATTAGACAGATCACAATTAAATATTATGTAGGGACATTGCAGATAGCAGTAGTATACTTTTGTAATATTACAATATCTAGTCTTCAACGACATTTTAGCCATGTATTTAAAAATAATGTTATGGGCCTATGACCAAGTTAACCACGATCGAATTCCAGCAGCCACAGATGCTCCTGGACTTGTAGCACCATCAGATTCAGGTTTGTTAGTTGTTGCTGCCGATGCTGTAGATGAAGGTGAAGGTAATCCAGACGATGGGCTTGCTGCGTCTTTGTTCGGTTTGGTCCCTGATTGGTCTTCTTCTTCATCTCCTTCTTCTTTTTCATCTGTTACTCCATCTCCTACGGCTTCTACACTAGCCAAGACCTTTAAGTTGGTTTCTTCTTGCATTTTCTTTTCGTACTCACGAACATCTTCAACTGTCATTCCAAACCTGTTGTTTGCCAAGAAAATATTAGCATGAAATACTGTTCAAAATATAATGCCGCAATTGATGTAATACTAACAATTACACAGCAACTCACCATTCATCGATCCAAGCAAAAGCTTGTCGGTGTCCAAGAAGTAAAATGTCCCGAATAATCTGGAAATAATTGAAATAAATTAATTGCTTGCACGAACACGTCACGTTGACTTCAACCGACGATTAATTAATTAACTAACTTTGTGAGCATAATCCTCCACTTTAGTCTGCAGTCCCCATACTTCAAAAGAGATCTTGACAAGTTTGTACGAGCACATAATTGGTTCATGGCTGCTCCTCCAGCCTTCCATGAGAGGTCCCCGATTGGTCTTCTTCGACTTAAAAAACTTGGGATCCTCGTTTTCTTTGTAGTGTTTCGGAGTGACTTCCTCATAAGCGATATCTACATGATCTACGGTCCTATTGGAAAGCTCGTCTTCTTTAAGTTCCAAGCACTAAAGGTTAAAGTTTAAAAAGCATTATAATAATAACTACCTTCTTCAAATCGAATAATTCGTAACCTTTCAGCTAAAATTGCTCTCATTCACTAACGTTTTCAGATGTTCCTGAGTTGTTTTCATATCTCGTACGAATAAAAATGTTGAACTTCGGGAGAAAGGAGCAAGTGTACTCTGTTCTGAAATTACAAATTGTGCATTTTATTTTAAAATATTCCTTACCTGAATCATGGAAAATATCAAAGCAATATTTAACTTACTCAGTGTACGGGTAATAGTTCCAAGCCTTTTCTGTAACATAAAACACACGGGGGCATATCGACTGGAGCCAATATGGCAAGCGACTGGAAGATAATTATACAAATATATTTCAATTATTTTAATAATTCCCTCTCAGGTACATTGCAGTACTTTTTAAATAATGAAAATTGAAATTACTTTGAAAGATGAATCCTCTTTTCCGTGTATTGTCCTTGTCCTTGGACAGGATCATTATGAGGAACATTATGAATCACTTCAACTCCATCTCCAGCGTCGCTTTGTTCATGGCTGTGTTTCGCTATCATGTACAACTGCCCCACGCGGTACTGGAAGTTATCAAATAAAAAGATTTAGCTAACAACTTGGCCACAACCACACGATGCCAGCAATTAAATGACAATATGACGCACTTACCTCTTCAACGCTAATGGGCATCGCAATCCTATACTCCTTGACCAACATTTTCTTAAGCCGTACTTTGAATTCGAAATTCGACACTCAATCTATATATAAATATCTAATTCGAACTCAATATTCGAAAGTTCCAACGATGAACAGCGCCAGAGCAGATGAAGATTCTCCGCTATTGCAATGAATTCACTTTGTTGCAATTCGCTTGCAATAGTTGCAATAATAATTTGCAAATCGCAATAAGGAATTTTTCAGAAAGAAGTGGCGACGACAGATTTGGAACAATTTGGAAGGAAAGTGGAGTTCGTGGGACACTAATAGAGTGTAAATGGATGTGGGGGAGATGTTTATGTGTTTAATTATGATTAAGTGTGCCAATTAAAATAAACAGAGAGAGAGAGAGTGAGGATGTGAATTGACGAGAAGAAGAATCCTTTTCATCTTCTTACACGACGACCAAGTGCGAGCCACACAGCTGGAATTCATTCACAGATAAATGGACCATCGATTTCTTCCTCAAGGAAATACCCCACAGCATAAAATATTATCTCCTTTTGGGGCAAAGTGAAACTTTGATGGCTCCGTGAGTTACAAGGTTACAAAGTCATTGGAAAAGGCATGGAAGTCTTAAAATATTCCTTTGAGAAAGAGATGACACAGGGATGGTGGTAACTGAATTATCTAACTGGTAATGACAAGCATTCATACTGACAGTCAACAGTGTGGACAGTTTAAATAGCACTTTAACAGCATATAATGCTAGCTGCTTTGCTTTGATGATGATAATTAGGATTGTGAGAATTCCAGATCATTAATTGTTGATGTCATACTTGTGATTGTGATGCTTATCCATATTTTTGGTGATATTGTTGCGTAGATTGGAAATGTTTTGTGTGTGTTTAAAAGGGTTTTGTTGTAAACAGGATGGATTATCATTGAGGATGTAATAGTGTTATGTATATACAGATGCTCAGGGAGATAATAATGAAAGAATGAAACTACTGTTCAGGTTCAGGTTTATTATGTTATATTATAAGCCGCGGAGTTAAGGATAATGTGAGACAACGTATCGTTTGGGATTTTAATGAAAGACATGATGTAATG
>Ga0194135_10001725_pt1 | contig 13146 bp, 6 predicted proteins | sample LitLau_LLRF_2013_FD_134024 | JGI IMG/M metagenome (GOLD analysis project Ga0194135, IMG submission 134024) | Freshwater sediment microbial communities in response to fracking from North America - Little Laurel Run_MetaG_LLRF_2013 (version 2) | ecosystem: Environmental > Aquatic > Freshwater >... | reverse complement strand
GAATTTTAAAAATATGAAATTGTCAATATTTCAAAATCACTTTTCTTCTAAAGTTTAAGGTTTTTTTGAATAAATATATTTAAGAAAGCTTAGAAATGCATTTTCTTTAATTTAATAGCAAACGCGCATACATTGGATGTCAATTAACGGCGCTATTCACCAAAAAACGACTGCGCACCCCACAACGATGGTGAAGTTCGCAAATCTATGAAGCCCTTAAGTAAAAGTTTAAGGAAACACTCTGTATTAATATTTTAACCTGCCTACTTTTTGCAATATTCAGTGGGCATGTTCTATTTAATGATTCTGGGTACCTACTTATCAACTATAACTATAACCTCCTATACCTAAGTATATCTATATTATGTATAAAATAATGTTGTTGCCATTTAAGTCTGTAAACTACCGTTATCTTTTTTCCTTTGGTGATTTTACATTTTACATCTGCGAACAAATAATATAATATTACATGAAATTATTGATCTTTCAGCATTTTTAAGACACCTTGACGGTAGTCTTCATACACATAGCATGATCGGACTCATGAATAGTTTTCCTGACAAAGACAGGCTATGCTCTAGTTGACATATATGTATGATAGGCAAGGTATAAATAAAATTGTTAACATTACCTCCTAAAAATAAGGTATGCACTCAATATCACATGCGTTATAATAAATCTAACCCAACGGTCTGCCACACAGAAAATTATAAATTTATAAACGTATTTTCTAAATAGGTTACATACATGTTAGTAGATACCTAGTTGACTCGTATGTTTTCTATGTAGGTAGGTATGTGACGTCGTAACATACTTACAGAAAATTAGACCACAGGATAAGGTTTGGCGAAAAAGGTACCTTTAGTCCTCCAAAAAATGGCTATGCCCTCAATGTCACAAAATGTATGATGAATCTATGCAAATTTTGGCAGAATAATTTTTACTGAGCATCTACTTAGGTAGGATAGCTCCCCTATAATTAACGGTTTTCTATAGTGATGCTGTATTTAGGGGATGATAAAGGTATTAGGCATTGTATTGTCGGTCATATGATGGGTGCTGCCACCTGACCCTGGGCAAGGAACGAGCGGTGAGCTGTATCGTGGTAGTGTGACGAGGCCGCCGCTAGGAGCGCCACTGTTCCAGACGTCTAGTTCCCACTTCAAAGTCTCAACCATCCATATGAAATGAATTAGTCTTTCTTCTAACTAGCGATGATGTCAGTGGTGGTAATCAAAAGTTAAATTAAGTCACGGGCGGTGTCCAAAAATTGTGGAAGTGATGAGCGAGTTTTCTCCCGTTCTTTCTATGTTTTTGTGAATTTGGCCCGTCTAATATTTGTAGGTACCTTGAGGTAATATGTACCTTTAGTGCAACATTGTAGAGAGGCACGGCGTACGGGTACAATGACTCAGCTGATAGATGCATGGACATGGGCAGGTAGGTACAACTCGAGTAAATGCCTTGGTACCGGGGCCAATGCTATCCTTTGTCTTGCAGGGCTTTTCTAAAGTCACGTCATTGGGATTGCATGGATACAAGTAAAAAGTAAGTAACAATAAATTTTTATTGAAATAGGTATAGGTACCTACCCAACTAATAGAATATTGTTTAGGGTTTTAGTTTAGAGTGGTACATTATAGGATAGGTCTGTATATACTTACCTACCTACGTATACTACCTACCTTTATAGTGTCGGTCTGGCAGAAATAACAATAGGACTGGGGTAGGTGAGTTGTTCCCCATGCTCGGAAAATTAACCTACCTAAGTACCTACAAAACATAATAGTTTGGCGTAAATATATATTCTTTTCGATGAAACCAAAACTGGGTGGAGTCCATTTGTCCGCTTCACTCAACCCCGCCATCGAAAAGAATAGGTTTGTGCACCTAGGGTACGGGTACCTAGTAGGTGTCATGGACAATAAGACCATCCCTCAGGCATAATAATTAAAATTATGCCTATCCCCAAACACGATGCTGGGGAGAATTTATGTAATAAGAATATAACAATGGGTGTAATATAGTTAGTTAGAGTGCCTGCCCCCCATATCATGTCAGAATATACCTATTCCTAGATGGTAGAAAAGGTAGCAGGGTGCTTATATCCACCGACTATTTTTAATTACCTGCCATGCAAATGCAAATATCGCAATAAGCCCTTCAAACCTGTTTTATGCGAATGTATAAAAGAATATAGGTAGGTACCTAGCACTATTTTTTATGCTGTTTTTACATTTTTTTGAAAACCACATTGCGACACAACGCTGTACCTGCCTGCACACGTTCACAGGGCAGTATCGCGTCATACACCGTAGCGATACCGATACCTAAGTACCAGTAGGTATAGAGGTGCCACCTACCTATACCTCCTCACGTTTATCTAATGAAGTTGCCAGATGGTTGCAAATATCTGCACTCGTACATTCACCTAGGACCTAGATACTAAACCCACTTATTCATTCATTATCGTTAGGATTCATTTTTTATTCCTACAAGATTATAATTAGACTCAGCCCACCATCACACGTTTAATAGTATAGCTCACCACGATGATCGACCGGCAATACAAAACCAAACAAGGTTACGTTAGGTCAGGTCGGACAGTGTATAATAGATAAAAAGAAATGGGTAAAAATACTGTAGTCGTCTGTCGGGGACATAACGAAATTGAGGACTGAAAAATGATATCAACGTAGAAAGTTGAGGGTTAGTTATTAGCATTTGTAGTAGATGAAAAGTGTTACTATTATTCACACAACAAAAAAACGCCTGCAAAAAAGTCGATTACGTATTCTGGTATGCTATAAGAAAAGGATAACTTAATCTTTGCAGGGATTCTGTCAGTTACTTATAAATAAATCCACCATCTGAGATCCCCCGAGACAGTCTTGTCTACTTTCGAAGCATATCTAAATAAGGTTCAAAGGTTCCAATCCAAAAATTGAGTATTCCCTTGTGAAAGATTTCATATTACTCAGCAACAGGATAAGGGTTCAGTTGATAAATGTAGGTAGCTAAGTGAGTTTTTTTTCACTTAAGCTTGACGAAACTCTATGAATTGTAAAATTTCATAGTGGAAATAAATAATATATGATTTTGCCTACATAAATACCGCTAGATATTGCTATTACCGGATTCATTTGACATTTATTAATACAGTCGAACCCCGATTCTAAATAGTGCTGGGGACGGGGCAAATTTTTTATTAAAACCCGGGATTTATTTAGAATTGGGGTAAAATTACACAGCATAGCATTAGCCAGGGACCATGGAGAATGTTATTGAAAACCGGGGTTTATTAGAAATCGGGGTTTGACTGTATGTATTAAGAAGCCCGCCCATAACAAACGCTGCCCTGTTCAACATAATCATATCATTATCCAAGCAATAGTAACTAAAATTAAAACGTCCCCGAGGGTCCGGTACCCGGTACCTGTATATGGTGAATTATTATTGGCCTACAACTGCAGCATAAGTACTCCTGATCTGAATAAGCCTTCTGGACAGCACAAATTGCGTGCTGCAGACCCACGTGGCCCAGACCAATTTGTGGCACGTAGGTACAAAAGTAGCAGAAGACGTAGAACGGCATTAGTACTGAGACCATCCAAAACGTAGTCGTTTTCGTTAGTCCGGGAGCTAAGATCAAATAAGATCAATTATTCTAGTCTCATAAGAGTTTAGACGCGCCTTCATTACGCTCGTTGTTAGCATTATAGCAATGGAATTTGAAAACCTTCAACAATAAAAATTAAGAAATAATATTAGATTCCTAATTTGGTAGATGGATGTTTTTCAAAGTGTGACGTTCCTATAAAAGTTGCCACTAAAGATTGGAGATTTTATTACATTCAGCAAGATATGATTTTAAGCATTTGGGCAACAATATAAAATTGAATAAATGTATAATATTGCAATATTGTGATGGTAGGTTCCCGAACTAAAAGGAGACCGCCAGCGGGCGGGGTTTATTCACCGCCGCCGTCTGCCGGGCTGACCTCGCATCCTCGCTAAGCTTCGTTTTGCCGGCTTTACCAGAGCAGTCAGTAGTCACCACATGACTCGCGACCGCGACTTAACACCCCGTCGCTCGCGCGGTGCTGCTCTTACTTACGTGACGTTTTCCACGACGTGTCGAGTGTTCTCAGTGCTACTAAAGTGCGACCTGCCTTTTACTTACTACCCTCCATTGCTCCAGTAACCACAGTTCGGCATTCTTCATCACCTGAATTGAGTACCAGATTTTCTGACATATTCAAAACGATAAAATAAATAACTCCACGAATACCAATATCTATGCCCTGCAATATACATATACAGCCCCATAATGTGAGTACATACCTGTGTATTACCTACCTAATGCCATGCAACTATTATATATTTGCCAATTAAAACTGACCGCACAGATGCACCAAATACCAACCCTGGAGTTTGGAATATCTATAGGCCTGTTCCGAGTTCAAGGACCCGCCAACCTCAATGATAAAGAACAGGTATTAGGTGCTTTTGAGTCAACTCGGTCTTGCAGAAACAGTCTGCCTCAACTTAGGTAAGATCCGGCAAAGAACAAGACGTACACAAACATCAGCATATTATAATAATTGAATTTAACTTGGAACATTTGCCTTCTATGATAGCGGGAATTCAAGTGAGTGTCCGTGCTCTTCGGAATTTTTTCGAACTCTTAGTAGGGGAAATGCATGAACATTCGAAAAAAAATTCCGAAAAGCACGGAAATTCACTTGAATTTCCGCTACCGTGAGAAGCCCTAATATAGACGCTACAGATGCGCGTAGGTAGGTACCTACATAGAAATGTGTAGTGGTCAATAGCAGGACAAGTCAAAAATCTAAAAATAGGGAATGTTGAGCGAAGAAGTGATGTCGTGTGCGTGGTTGGTTTGGGAGGGGAGCTGGCAAGCAAACGCGGAAGTTATGATTTGATTGGGCAACATGGTTTTAAACAATGTACCGTACTGGCTTCTGGGAGCAAATACTTCTGCCAGCTGCCCTGCCCCATACATCTCCGCCAACTTTAACAGTTCCTAGTTTTATATTTAGTTGAGGATTCATTTATCGTCAAACGATAGGAACGAGTTATTCAGAAGCACCACCACCCAATACGTTACGACGATCTGTTGAAATACGGTCCTTTTCCATGTTGGATCCAAGCCGGACTGAGTCATCTTTTTCTCCGAAACTGAGTTGACTCAATCACGACTCAACCGCACCAAAAACATGCTAAAACACAATCGCTGATCGTTATCATTAGTTCATGATCTCAAATCGTTCCGCGGATTGCCCTTAATTTGGTCTCAAATAGAGTATATTTTGTGGGCGTTGTGCTGGAAGCAAGGGTGTGAATGGCCCATCTAGTTGGCCGGCTGTCTGTGTCCGCTGGTCCATAAGAAGCAGGCGGCAGGCATGAGAGAGTTGACTAGCCAGTGCACTCAACCCGGATCTGGCCGTCGCGGTTGCCTGGGCTTCGTGCCATCCACCCTGTAGTCTGGCAATACTGCCAATGTTCACCAAAAGTTTACTTTTATCCTTTGACTTTGCCACTTTCCGAAAAAAATGTCCTTGAATATGTTTCATACACTTGAAATTTTATTGTCACTGTAGGCGGAATTGATACTCCTATATAAAGCCCGTAACGCAGGCTCTTTGACTATAAGTACTCTGACTGGCTCAGGAATATGCGAGTAGACTACACTTTAACGCTAATTACAGAGACACATCCGTACGACGATTTATCGGGCACCCGGTGGTCTCACAAACATCATTTCTTTACCTATGGAGCCTCGTCGACAGATAGCAACTTGGGAAAAAAATGACTTTGGTGGTGCCCAGTTAAACATCGTACGGGTCACTGACGAACGACGAAATCAGATGTGTAAGTAACGACAAACGCAAGCTCTTGACTCCGACTGGCTCAGGAATATCCGTTGATGATGCTTGCTAGATGCTTGGCTTCCGCGCGTTATAGTAAAGAGCTGACGGTTAGCTTGGAATACGGACTGGATTGTAGGCATATGCAATATAACTGACACGTGACACGTGTCTACTTTCGAATTTTAGTAGCTTGAATCTGTAGGAATGAACGAATTATTTCCGGAATTTCTATACATCAGAATGAAATAAACATGTGCTTTCCTTAGTCTGGCTCAGATGCAATGTGCAAATGTAAATCTCTGATCACCAATGCATGTTCGCAGTCGCGACTTAGCATATCACTTTAATTTGATTCATTGGTTAGAATGAATGACGAGATGGTTAAAGATAACCTGGTGCTATCCGTTAAACTGGTAATGAGACCAGACGAAGCCAGGGCGTGGGAGTGATGTGCAAGCCACAGACACCAGACGTTGCGAGCGAGCGGTCGCGGTTCGAGGCCTCTCGTCTGCGCCTCAGTCTGGTTCTGGTTCTGCATGGTTCAGACCGTCTGACAATGATGCCATGCCATGCCGTCATCATCTACCTGGCGGGTGCCGGGTGGTCGATCAGCCATCTAGTAGACTACTGTCTACTGTCTACTTCGCCCATCCCAGCAACGCCAACGAATGAACTCATTATAAATTATACGGCAACGGCACACCGCGCTTACTTTCTCGCTATTTCGATTTAAAACTAATACACAAAGGAATATTTAAATTTTTCTGTCTGTTTCATAATTATTGTTTGTTCCCTTGTCTCTCACTTTTTGCCAACGTGTAAGTCTATCCATTCAGAAGCTTTGTACTTCGCATAATCAAGGAGTATATCGAACAGAAATTTCATCGGTACGTAATCGTTGTTAAGGTACATACATATACATACACATACACACATCATAGTACACCGAGGTTTTCGCCGACGAAAATCGCTATACATAACTCTTTTCTTTTTCAACTTAGAGAAAAACTTTTAGGTTTTCATCGTTTCTTAATCTTTTGAGAAGACATGTTTGAAACCAATAGGGTTCTTTAAGCCGGGAGACGAATTTTATGAAGAGCATGCATCGCTGTTACGACCGCAATACTGTCGCTATGACTATAGGTAAATTATGCGAGAATGTAAAAATACACTAAAATCCTCCGTGTGTTCGATAATAGTCTCCTCGTGTGGACAACATTACCATTTTGGAATATGTTACGTCAATCTGGCTGGGGTATGATTCAGCGTCACGCAGTGAACAGTCATAACATTGTGACGAGTTGTGATATTTCTTTATAAGCATATCACAACCATAGGCAATTGTTCAATGTTCATGGAGCATTTATCAATCGCTCACTGACTCATTAAGAGCAGAGAACATTAAGATTAAAACAGCAAAGAAAAAATTTCTATCTAGAAAAATAATTATCTATTCAAAAAAATAATTTTCATTAAATTAATTGTCTTGAAGAAAAATATAGTCGTAGATCTAGTTGAAGAAACTATAGGTATAAGGGGGTTTCAGTTTCTCACGGTGTGTTATGCTTTTCTGTGCTTTTCGAATTTTTCTCATGTGTTGTATACCAAAAAACATTTGAAGAGGGAAATAATTCGAACACATAAATAAATACTTAACTGCTTAATTTTTCCCGGTTCACTGTACAAAATTCGAAAAGCATAGAAAAACATAACACACCGTGAGACCATTTAATAATAATTAATACATTTAGTGTATCTAAAATCTGCAGTCGAGATATAAATTTGGAAATTTTGTGAACAAAAGGTTGAAAATGTATTAAAACGAACAAATTTATTTTTATGAAATTTCCGAAGAGTTGAAATGGAACCTATTACAATAAAGTAATTATTGTGCTCGTTAATTATACTGTCATGTTTTATGTGATTCGAACAAGGAATATAAATGGAAGTACTAAACCCGGTTAATGTGTGGCATTTGCGCCTGCTATATGCAGCCAGCTAGACAACTTTTATGGCAAAGCTTTAGTTTTTATTTCCTCAACAGCAGCCATCTACTCTTTCTGCATCCAAACGTCGCGTCGTTCCATTCTCGGTTTTCGTATTTGTTCAGCTCGTACATTTATGAAATGATGGCAATTCAATATAAATGCTGATATTTTTTCCTGTTAATTAACTCGTAACTCTCCATTTTTGCATTAATGATAACAGTTCTGAAATTTCTGATTTTTATTTTTTTAAATTAAAAGAGCAAAAAAAGCATTGCCCTGTCGACGATTTGAACCACTTGACTTGTTCGAAGACATGGTTTCTCCCCCGATTTTGTTCCGAAAAATTAACGCATTATAGACATTTCTGCGCGAGGCTTATTTAAAATTGATTTAAATTGCTCTCATATTGGACGGAACCGAAATAGAGGACGTTAAAATTGAAAGCTTCTGGGGCTAAAAGTCTGAAAATCATTATTGAACTGTCAATTTTGGAGCAAGCTATAACTGAATAACTCAAATATTTTATGTGCACAGAGCTAGTTTTTGACCTCTAGCATACAATGAAAGCAAAAAACTGGAATTTGTTGCAAGGACGCCAATAATATATCTAGGGTAACTATTTTAGTTGCTTGTATTCTCCATTTCTCTAGGGGAAAGGAGAAAACGCCTCGAATCAGTCTCACGATCGATAAAGAAAGTTTCGAACGTAATGAAGTTGTTGATTGAAGCAAGTTACTATGATAGCGAAAATTGAATTAGTGGTCCGGCGGCGTTAATTACCCCGAAGGCTCCTCGTCTACGAGCTTTTAGTAAAGTTACCGTGCCAGTGGACATACACCAACACGTTATTTCTACACAATAACAAAGCCAATATTTGTATAATTTTATTTCCCGTTTCGACATCTCAAGCCAACGTAGATATTTCTTAACAAGTTCAAAAGCTGAGCAACCCATTGACGTGTTTTCAAAATTTATTTCATCATTGGGAGTTGTAACAACTTTTCAGTAGCGTAAGTGGATACTAGACCCAGCCCAATCAGATATAGTATGCGCATTTTTTCTTTAAAAAGTTGTGTAGGACAATTTGGATCGAGGAAAAAAGGACACTCGAAATTTAATTAAGGTAAGGTTAGGTTAGCGGCAATACGGCATTGTACACAATACGCCAACTACATCATTGCAAATTTACACTGCAAACCGCATCGCTCTCAAGAGATAACAGGTGATTGATAACATAGTTCAAGTAGCTGTTCGCGTTGCTCGGGGCCCCGGCTTGGATTTTGGACAAAGTCAGGTACCTGAAGTAGCGCGCGGAGCCTCTTGGCTGCACTTCCCTTTCAAATAGGCACAGCACTGAGCAAAAACGTTTGGACGTGGATAGAGCAGCTCATGTTGATTGTACTTCATCAGGTGCTCTGGTGTATTTTGGTCCAGGCATCTGTTGGAGTACTGTCAATAAGAAATGCGAATCTTCAGAAGAAGCGAGGTCGCCGAACCTGGCTTATTAAGGTCGCGCTTTAGAGTTGTCAAGTGTGTGAGGACGTTATCATCAAACATGCGGAACAATGTAACGCGTTTGCAGTTGTCTAATATACACCATTGACGATCATTAGAACCGAGCTATATGCCAGCGTCAATATGCTTGTTCTATGTCGGATCCTGACAGGGTTCAGTGGACTTGACCCAATGGTAAAGAAGTAAAGGACAGCGATTGGGTTAGCGTGCTTTTGGTGCGGTTGAGTCGTGATTAAGTCAACTCTGTTCCGCAGAAAAAGTCGACTAACAGGCCTGAAGGAGCTGCTTACATCGAAGGGATCCATAAATGTAGGTATGTATCTACTCCTTCTTTTTGGTCATAAAACGATGGAGGAATGCGGTGATACAGGTGAGTGTTAAAAGTTGGCGTTTGTGCGCCCATCTATGGGGAGCTTGAGTGTTGTGTATGTGCGCCTCGGATAGTAGGCGGCTTGTGCGCCAACACCGGCACCATTGATGCAATGTGACGTCACCGGGTAATGACCTCGCGGCCGGCGCAAGGTCGGGCCAACTGTCGGTTCGCGAATCGCGACCATGCCAAGCCAAGCCAACTCATACGCCTTCACACCTACAACTAGCCCTAACGCACGATATCCCTATAATACAAATTATCTGCCAGACATGAAAGTTTTACTAAACCAACACAAAACATACCTATCGTACATACGTGAGGGCCCTGCCCGCCTTAGGTCCCACCTAAGTTTCGCCGTTAATACTTTTGCACTGTGGCAAAACTTAGGTACATGGGACCTAAGACATTGTGGAGAGGTGGTCGGCATGGAGGTTAGTAGAGCTACTCGTACCAGAGCAGCTTTACAATATGGCCTCACTTTGCGTCCAGTCCCTATCGACAACCCCTATAAAAATAAGGGCAGGTTGCTAGCCGCCTCTACCTACATCCAATGATCATCAAATACCATTTTACCATTCCGCATGTCATTTTTTTAGAATGTTTGTTCGATTACTCATCAAATTTAACTCGTTCCATAAACAAAATGATCATTTTTAACATTTTCTTATGAATATGTAGGTATATTGTATTTTCTATTGCTGAAAAGGGGCGATAATTGTGTTTCAAATTTTATGGTCAATGAAATTCAAAATTAAAGAAGTAAATGGCATTTAATTAAGTTTGAGCAAGTTTAAATTGTTAATCAGGCACCTTACCATTATAATAATTATTAATATGCCCCTGTCTCTGGTAGAATAAATAATTTATTAAAATAATAAAAATTTAATAAAAAAACATGGAGCATGCGAATTCATGTCACACAATACTCGAATAAATATAAAAATTAACAGATTTGTTTGTTATATTTTCGAAACTGTAAAGGTTCTGAACCAAAATCAAACAGCTTCCAATAGGCAGTTAATTACCGGTGGTACGTAAATAATTAGGAAAAAATTAGGGGTTCTCAGAGTGAGAACCAAATGTATGTTTACCAAATCTTATGTAAAAATATTCAAATATAACCTCAGACTATATAAAAGGCAATTTCGAACGACAAAAAATTGAGGCTCTGCTCAGTAGCACGTTAATTACTTTCCTCTATTAGTCTCCCCGTAAATAACAGACCCCACTTGAAATGTCCAGTAACTCAAGCTAATGTTGATAGCTGTCGAGATATTTTTTTCCTCAAAACACAGGAAACAATAAGTAGGTAAGCTGAGTCTGGCTGTTCGAACTAAGAAAGACCGCACGGAGATCTGACTTCTCTTATCTCTCTTTCTTACTCTTAAATTGGGGTAAGCAAAGTATAAGAAAAGATATTTGATTTTCGAACGCCACATGGTATGTTCTTTGCTTCCCCAAATGTATAACTGTAAGCGAGAAAGAAGATATAGATATACAAGTAGAGTGGAAGTAAGTTATCTCGGTCGTTCTTAGAATAGTCAACTATAAAAACAGAATGGATCTTTACCTTCAATTAGTTGTCTTTTGTCTTATGAGGGTTAAAGGGCAACCATTTCAGGTACTTGGGGTCGATTTGGAGATGGGAAGGGTCCTTGCGTTTCAAACGATCCATGAATTCGTCCATCTCGTCCTGTTTCTTGAGAATGATGTGCCTCCCCTTCCAATACTTCATCATCCCCAGAGCTTGCAAAGTGCTTACTATGTCGTAAGAGTTAATCGCCATTTCTTGGCTAATATCTGTAACACCAAACAACTCATAATAACCTTGGGTACAAATAATGCACTTTAAGTGGGAAAAGCACCAATTACAATCTTTAACCCCAGGTCAAAGAATATTGTACAGTTTGCCCTAAGTATTTTCGCATACAATCGGATAAGCTTCCGGTATTGAGCAGCCACAAGGACCCTTAGTGACAGTTAGTTAGGCGCTAACTAAAATTCGTTCTCCTTACCATTTTTCCTAGGTTGAGAAACAAAAAGTTGCAGATTTTTGACGGCGAAAACCGCGGTATGTGTGTTTGTACGTACGAGAACGAATCAAGATATCAAATTGATTTTTTTCCCAGATTATAGAGAGCTTCAGGCGTATGGAATACGTACTATGTAATTAAATTTCGATTCGACATATTTTTCCATACAAAATCGATTGTATTTCGAACCTGTGAAGTGGATTATGAACGGATATATATTTTTTAATATCTTATTTATAATACGTTGTATAATTAAAATAGTGAAAAAAATTGAGATAAAGGGTGACAAAAAGTGAGGAAACTAACAAAAAGTGAGAGAATATTTTCATTCGAAGATGTATCAATTTTAAATCAAAATAGCAACAAAGTTGGTTCGGAGTGCCGTACCTACCAATTTTATTTTCACTAAAATTAATAGACAGCTGACTGAAACAATGTACGTACCTTTAATACTGATTTCTTTTCCTTTGAAAGTGCACAGGTACTCGAGAAGGACATCTTTCCAGTAGCTGCGGTAAGAGATGAGACCAAGATCAGACAGGGGCTTCTCAGGGGAGCCGATCTTGCCCTCTTCGCGAGACAGTAGATAAGAAAAGTCAATGAGAAGCCGACCGAAGCCTTGACGTTGATACGGAGGTAACGTCAAGATACACGACACATTGTAGTTGAGGAACGAATTCTTCTCCTGCAATAGATATAACCACTTTATTACCACCTTTTTATAGTTACGTTCTAGAAATAATTCATATGCCACTATCAATTTTATTTATGAGTTCTATAGGGTTTGTTTTTAAGTACTTATGAGTGGTTTAACCACTTTACAAGCGCATAGTGCAAAATTAGCGGATAACAGTGGCTGCTTTTGAAATCTTTAGATAGCTCTTACGATCATAGACAGATGTGTATGTATCTATTGTTATTATTATTATTAATAATACTTAATTTTTTCCGCATTTAGATTGTTCTTTGAAGTGTCCTGCGCCGATAACTACAATCATCTTTATCATAGGGTTTTTATATCGTAAACAAAATTTGAATTTTCATTTCACCAAAATGACTGTTTTATCCCATCATAATATAATCTTAACAACCATATACTCGTAAACGGGGTTGTGAAACATTGCGAGAATCCAACATCCAATTCTAGAGATTTTTCTAGAATCTCTTAGAACCAAAAACCCACAACTCGACCAACCATTACGATACTTAGGCCAAGTAAGAAAAAATCCCTTTGGCAAGCCACAGGCTGAGGTAGATTTCGCCTGTGTGTATAACTTATAATAAGACCCGTCTTTTAAGATGTCCCTCATAAATTTGAATATTTTTCCCTTCAACCCCATTTT
>Ga0194135_10001724_pt1 | contig 13151 bp, 10 predicted proteins | sample LitLau_LLRF_2013_FD_134024 | JGI IMG/M metagenome (GOLD analysis project Ga0194135, IMG submission 134024) | Freshwater sediment microbial communities in response to fracking from North America - Little Laurel Run_MetaG_LLRF_2013 (version 2) | ecosystem: Environmental > Aquatic > Freshwater >... | reverse complement strand
GAAGGACTTGGAGTTCCGCCTTCAATTGAAATGGGGATGATTCTTTCACCGCCTGCGCGATTCCAATTATAAGACATGATGAACGGATAACTGCCTACGAATTGTCCTGCCTCCTGTAGAAGACAAACGTTAAAATCCATTTAGCAATTAGGAAAACACAATGACAAACAAAAGAATAAACTTACCTGTGTGTGTATAGCGCGACTTCGCGACAGCAGCGATGGAACGGAAATGATATGATGGTGGTTGTGGTTAGTCAGTTGCACAAGTAGAACAGAAACCCGAAATCACTTTTGCACTGTCAGGCAGTCTTCTAAATCCAAAATTAGAACCAGCAGGGCTTTTATGAGAAGGACGAATGAAAAGAAACAGACTTAATACAAGTGACGTAAAAAGTTATAGAGAATCTTCTCTCCTCCAACTCGCCTTTTCGTCTGCCTGTATTTTCATTCAAGTAGGAGGAATATAAACACGTATTTATTTGGCATCTCATGAATCCCACACCTGGAAGGTCAACAGGAATGGTGTAATGAATGATATCCCAGAAAACCGCATCATTACATTTCTAAGAAGAAATAAATGGAGTTGCTGAGTTTTCCGGATAAAAGATTATTGTCTACTTCTTAGTAAACGGCTAAGAATTGTTTTCAGAAAAATATCGTTTCGAATTAATTTTGTACCCAGATTGGTGACGTTTGAAGTTTGACGTCGTTCACAAACTCAAGCACTTTTGCAAGCAAGCAATGATTTTTCAATAATCAGAAAACCTTTATTTTATTACTTCAGCGAATTCTCAAAATTTTTATTGAGATTGGATTATTGTTGTGAATAGGATACTCTTCAGACGCTTTGTCTGGAAAAATTAGTAGAGATTTTTATTCCACCTTGGACATTATTCTCTTCTTAAATAAAAGGTTACCTTCCTATAAGAAACTAGACAATGGGTATTTGTTAATTAATTTTTTTGATTTAAATTTAAAAGGATCAAGGAAGAAAACTTTGGTGAGTGCAAGGATGCCGTGTAGAGTGAAAGGCAATAGAGATGTTGAAATCACTGCAAAGTTTTCTTGAAGAACTCATAAAAATGTTCAATTGCGGCTTCTGTACATATCAAATCCAATAACAGTTTTACTTCGTAAGCTGCATCATGATTTCATTGGTATTGTCACTCACGAAATGGATTGTCCATCTTTATATTTTAGTCTTCTTAATTCCGGTCCGTTTAATGTCCAGGATGCGGAATATACACTTTTTCCAAGTGGCGCAGCTTGTAAAATGTCAAGGACACTCCAAAAGAATCTGAAGAGGACGAGATAAAAACGAGCGCCCGGCTTTATCTTACAGACATATAGTAGTTCGACTTTATAGGTACCCGTCAAAACGGCTGTTGAGTTGATTCGTTTGTTAATTCAGAATATTCATTTGATTTGACATAAATTTCTGCATTCGTATTTCTACCTCCTCGCGGTTGATTCTTTTTACTATCAAAAACACTTTTACATGAAGATAATTCTCTATAAGAGTTCAGTTTGCCAAAGTGTGCAAAATATACAGAAGATATCAACTATTGGAAATTATAACCTCAGAACTGGAGTCGCTATTAGAATTGGTCAGATATAATCCAATCTCCGAAATTAGTTTTTAGAATGTGGAGGAGGTCGAAACAGAGAATTCTTAAACAGAAATGAAAATCCTATTAAAGTTGGAAAAATAATATAAATTTCTTACATTTCTGCCTAGCTTAGACGAAATTCACAGGCTTTTATTTTCCCTGAATTCCTGCCAACGTAACAGTGCACCGATTGCATTGCTGCTTTTACTTTGATCGATGTCTCATATTCTCACTTAACATATTCTATTGCGGAGATAACCCCTGTCCTTGTAAGGTTTACTCGGACTCGGACTATTGAACAAATCTACAAAATCTTCATGGCTGCTATTTTTTTTTAATTTAATGACCAATACAAAATCTAATTCTTACACTTGGGTGTTCATTACGAGAAGACCACTTTCTCAAAATCTGTTTAACATGAACAGAACTGTTTAATAGGAGCTAATTAAGAATTTGAGATGATGTCACACTTAATATAATACGACCTGGAACATCTTTACCAATTTCCGCACACTGGGCATTTGGTTTGATTATCCGGAAACTTGGTCCGGCAGGAGCTGTGTACGTAGTGGTGACAGGCAACCAAAACGGCGCTTTCACGACTCTCGTGCATTTCCTTCTGGCAAACTGAGCAGAGTAATTTTCCAGCACCCAGTGATTTCCCACCAAAGCACTGAAAAAAACATTGTGATGAATGAATGTCGTTAATGGTACTGAATTGAAGCAAATGTAGTTGTTGTAAAATCCATACATTATGAGACTGAGGAAGCTGCAAAGTCTCTCCATCGTAATCTTCGACCATATTCGGGTAGCACATGCAACAGTAGTGGCAGTGCGTGTAGTGGAGAAGCTTGTGGGCCTTCTTCCGGCAAAATCCACAGTCGTCACAATGAAAAATTAATTCCTCTGCATTTTCATCGTCATCGTAGAGTGAGCATGCCGGGCAGTAATACTGAAAGAAACAAATAAATGCGAGTCACCGTATGTTGAGCATTCGAATAAGACGATGGTCAATATTTCTCTCACTTTTGCAAAACGGATGCCACAGCCACGACAAACCTTCCCTTTGGGCTGGACCTTCAAGCATTCGACGCATTCGATCATTTTAACGTTCCGGCGATCCAACTTGTGTCCTTTTATTGCCTGATCATGACACAGGCGACAGGAGAAGAATCTCTTACAACCTGCATCCGGACACTGTCAACACAAAGCGAAATTAAAAATCAGCGCAGCTATGATGATGAAGTTCAGTTCTCATAGGTTTTCAATATCACCAGTAATCTGCATCTGCGGCGATAATGTTCACATCCAGGGCCACTCTTGGTAGCAGCATCAGCAGCAACTGTATTCGTTTCCTTTTCCTAGCAAAGAAAAAGTAATTATTATATATCCAAGACAGAACTCAAACTAATAACTTTATTGGAGGCTTGCTTTCCCAGATCCCCTTCCGTTTGTGCTTCCGTTTAGTGGCACAGGAGTTTTGATCTTGATCATGTCATGGTCCGTCGGATGAACTCCCTCCATATCCTCGCACTCTTGACACAAGAAGAAATCCGGACAAATGGAACACTTGAAACGAACATCCGTCAGAACCTTTCCGCAACGTTGACAATCCAAAGCGAAATCATTCAGCGTCCGCTGAAATGCATCATGAGACAAGGTTGAAAAGGCCGCCCATTTTTCCATTTGCTTCTGAATTTCTTCAGCATTCGGACGGTGATTTGCATCCACGGATAACAGGCTCTTGATGAGCATTGCAATTTCCGGGAATTTGGATTCCAAGTCAGTCGGAATGTTCCTGGAATACTTGATTTCCGTGATCATCTCTCCGACGTTCTTCTGCCCAGCCGGGTAGAAGAGTTCATACAGAATGAGTCCAAGGGCGTAGTAGTCCACAGCTTTTCCATAGCGTCCATACGCCTGTTCTGGTGCTTGGTACAAGCAAGCTCCGGCATTTTTAGTGTGTGCATAATCTCCCGAATAATGGGTAGCCGAGTAGCCTAAATCGCTCACTTTGACCTGAGTCCCTTTGAAGAGGATATTCCCGGGCTTCAAATCCCGGTGGATTAGACCATGGTTGTGGATATGTTCAATACCTTTCGCCACTTGAAAAAAGATTTTGATACATTCTGTGAAGTCAACCTCAGCTACAGACAATGTTGTCCGTTTCTTGAGCCAGTTTCGAAGATTTCCATTCCCACACAGCTCCATTTGAATACACAGAAAGCCGGCAGCATTAGAATTCAGTGGGAAGTCGCAAAAAATGTCGTCTTTGTTAGGCTTGATAAGTTTCAAGAACTGCTGATATTCTGCTTTTGTGAAAGAATCAGTCCAGAAATCCAAGCAGCGGATAACAGCGGGGTGAGGTTTGATCTTGGACAATTTCTCCGCCTCTTCCAATGTCTGCTGAATGGTCTTCCGATTATCAAATGGGATCAGCTTCAAAGCAGTCACCGTCTTCTCTGCTGTCTTCTTTGCCTGAACAACAATCCCAAAACCTCCTGACCCAATTTTCTGGTGTCCCTCAAAATCCCGAAGGAATTCGTACTTCTTAAAAGTCGGATCCGGGCCTAAATAAAATCAGTTGTCAAAAGTTGAGTATGAGAGCCCCTTTTTAGTAAATAACGATGCGATTGAAGTTCCGACCCAGGCAAAGCCTTGGAGATACTCCCGAAACATCGTGCAGGTATGAAGAAAGTAATTTCGTGCCTTACCCGACCCCGACATCAGTACCGATGCAGATGAAGTAGTCTTCTTCCCACCACTCATCTTCCTGTCGATGTCTGCAAATCAAATAAGACTTTATATAAGAATTTAGAAGGTGGTTATTTAATGAGGACGTTGAACTCAAGTGAACAAGATAAACAAAACAACAACTGATAATGAATGAGTAAATGCAGTAGGAAAGGAGACCAACCTTGATAGTTTATGATATAAGCACTACTGGCAGATTATGGTAGTCAGTCGGGGAGAGTAGGATCTAGTTGAAAAGTTTTGAACTTGGATTGGTGATTAGATTAGATGATTAGAATCATCCAACAGAAGCAGCAGCTAAAGCAAATTAAATTAAATCACCACACCTCTCTCTCTCTCTTCGTCTCTTCGTCGTCATCTGCCAATTTGTCAAAAACACAATCAAACCAATGTCGTCACCGCAGCCCAAGTGTGGGCACATCAAGTTATCATTTTTTCTAGCAGGATTTCGAATGTCGAAATCGAAATAATAATGTTAGTATAATAAGAGTGAAGAAATTTGATTTATGACACTATGTTTTTGCCATAAGTAATTCGGTGTTTTGCATCTGGATCAAATTTAGTGGATGCGTGATAGATAAAAATTTACTTGGTTAGTAAATTAAGGTTGGAGTAGTAAACACACTGCTTATCCATATACCCATCGTGAATGGGAATCCAGTCTCTAATAATATTAATTCCCAAATTACTTAATAATTGAGTTCATTTCATCTACCTTTGGCTTTAACTAAAGTTTATAACTTTACACAACCCTATACATGTTGATAATTCTGCCACTTAATTTCGTCAACGTTGCTCACATAGATATTACTGCAGTAAATTCTCCAAACAGCTAATCAAAGTATAGCCGACGCAGTTCATTTTTTTTTGATAAATTCTTTGATTCAACTTTTATTTGAAGACAAGTAAGACGTGTTACACTGCTTATAATTTTACTCTTATTATACCCATTCAATTCATTCCGTTATGATCACGGTACACCGAGTTGCACAGAAACGGTCTCCGGGTTCAAACTTGAAATAGAACTATAGTTAATAGAAAATCCTAATTTTATATAATACGCTAAATTACGTTGTTCCTTACAACAATTATTAAAACAAGTCTTTATCTAAAACTTCCTAGAACAGGCTGCCGTTGTGATTCGTGCAAATGCAAAGAAGGAAGAAAGTCCAAGGAGAAGCCAGAGCAGAACCTTCCATTTGATTTTTGTAAAATTTCCTAGAGAAAATCCGGTTTTTGGCTTCGTGGAAAGTTGTAAAATGAATGATTGAATCTTAGAATATGGAATGTTAGAAATAATTTAGATTTGAGTGATATGCGTGAAGGTATAGTTTTGTTTATTACTTACAATAACGGTTTTAGTGTGGCTGAGGGAATACTCTATGGAATCTCGTGTCATTGGCCATGATCTGATGCTCACTATAGCTTGGTGAGCCTGTTTGCAAAGACAATCAGTTAAAATTATTCGTTGACATAGAGTTCGACGGATGATTTTATATGACGTTCCATTATACTGCTCCGAGACTAACCTTGTCATGTAAAGAAGAAGCCGAGATGAGTCCAGACATCATTTTTATAGACAGAAAACCTAAGCCCAGTCCAAGTTTAACCAAATTGATCTGTTGCAACTCCTTACGATTTGCTATAATTGTGGAGTATCCCCCCATTATTATGAATGTGGTATTAAACACGGTATTGATGAGGTTTAGCACTGAAATGCTACTGTCGTAGTCCTGGAATTAATATCAGGGCTAAATTTTAGAGCGAAAAAATGCGGTCTACCGATACAACGCCGCTTGAGAATGATTCTTATATGGGAAAAAGTTGAGGCAATTTCATTTTCTAACCGATTTTGGAATTTAAAAAAGTTCAAAACTTACCAAGACGAGTTTAGAAATTATTCCAAAGTGTTCTCTGATCAAGTCAATTTCATACAAAGTGAACCGAGATGGATCAATTCCGTTGATACCCCTTATAAGCCTCACATAAAAATTTGAGAAAACAAGTGAAAGGAGAATAAGGAGAAAGTCACCAAAGAGCCAACTAAAGTTTCCAAGTAAATTTATCACCAGGCAATAAATATTTGTCAACGTCAAATGGAATAGGGTATTGGGCTCAATACTGCAAGCTTCTGTGGAGTATTGGCTCCAAGCATTCCCAAATGAAGATCCAGTAAGGAAGAGAATACTTGAAGCCAATGCAACCGTTAATCCAATTCCAACTAGAACGTATGCGCACAGGAGGCAGAGGCAACGTCTTCGAAGTACTCCGACATCTTTTAATTCTGTGTATATTTGGAGTCGCTTCTCTACGTAAGGCGTGGCACGCATTGCATGGAGGAATTTAGAGGAATACAAGAAACTCCATCCATGGACGAGTAGAATGTGGACTCTCATAATGATCTCTGTACCTGAACTACGGACAAAATCATTCCCTTTAATTATGGTGAAGCTTAAGAGGATTATTTGATTGAGGAATAAGAAAACCGCCCACAGAGTTGCCACACTGAAAAATCCTGAGGAAATGAGCATATTTTCTTGAAATTTTATTAACGGCACCCCACTGAAGAATTTGGAGAATTGGAAGAACAGTTTCAGTTGAGTCAGGATTTCGGACTGTTGAATAAAATGAAATGGGAGGTCTCCAATTTTGTTTGGACGATGCATGGTCGAAACTTTCACTCCGGAAGGATTTTTTGTAGACTGAAACTTATGGAAATAGTGGACTCCGGTCTTCTTCTTATCATTATCAACGTATAACTGACAATCTGCAATTTAATCCTTAGTGTTTTATTCATTTATGCGTGGATGATATGAGCTACTGAAGCAGGCAAAGCTCGAAATATATATTGGGACGGGAATCTTTTGGACAAAATTCCTTTTGTTAACAGAAAAGATGGCATTTGTCAAGCCCGTAGACATTCTCTGGAATTCAATTGTTTGGGAACGGAAGATAGATTGCTTACTTTGTAGGAATTGAGTTTTATTTCTCAAGAGGACTGCTAATTTTAAATTTTCCTTGTGTGGTGGAAGAAGTGGAGACGTCTCCGAAGCGGACCATACAATTTTCTCTAATAAGTTTTCTGGCGAAGACATCGTGGGAAGCCTTCTGTGACATCGAATTATGTTGGAACAATTTTTATATACTGTGAAAGCACGGATGGGAAACAGCTTTTGATTTTCAAAATAAATAAGAAACACAAATTCTATGTATAACGTGTATAACTTTTACTATCGTTTTCCCAAAAGTTTCCAAATGCCAACTAAACGGTGATTTTCAATTCCAGATTTGTAAATGTTGAAACACCTTTTCTGTTCTATTCTATTATTGTATATTCCTCTTCAGTGGAAACAAGCGTAAGTGCAGATGAGCGTCGTCTTAACATCTCTTCATAAGAGTACGTGTGAGGTTCCCCAATACGATGTATTGTTAATCGACCCTTAAATTCACACACAAATCTCCTATATGCCCTGCGCGGGATTGCAGACGACTCAATTATAATCCTGATTTGTTTAAATAGCCCTGATTGATTCGTCGCAATATATTTATAGGCATCGTCAAATCTTTATCAACTTTTCTAAATCTTGGAGTAATATTCACCATTCCTTTATTTCCGTCAATGACCTTAAAAGGCATCACTTCCGTCGTTTAGAATTATGGAAAGCAGACAGACTCAAATCAAAAGAGCACATAAGCTTAATAAAAGTTGGAATGTGACGGATAACGTCCGGGATAATTTAATTGTCATTTTCCTTGTTTTACAACAAACCACTTCCAGTTCACTGGAACTGTATCCTAAAATTCACGATCCTCTCCATCAAAACTATAGGTTATCATTATCAATTTACGGAGTTAAACTCACTTTATGCTATCTGTTTACCACATTACCTTTCCTGTCTTATAAATTTAATTTAATTTATCCTATTTGTTTCCTGTAATGTTTGAGTCTATATAAAATACCCTGCATCGCTTCAAATCTGAATAGGGTCTTTTCTCTTCAGCCGCTTGTAAATATAATGAAGTTAATTTTAGTATCACTCGCCATCTTTTCATCGTCTCATTTTAAAGCTAATGCCACCGTTGGTACAAAATACCATGGCGTTTTAGCTACTAAACACGCCGCCAAGGAATCTGGCGCGTGTCAACTACCAGAGGGAAACTACGTTGATGGAATTCACCCAGTAGCGTTGGGCAACATTCCATCACTTCATTCCCTGAAACACCGTCCTGGTCTCTGTGGGCACATCCTCCGGATTGACTGTGGGAAAGGTGCAAAGGACATAATTGTGACGAATGCCAACTTGGGCGGAGGGCTTGACCTCTATGGTTCTGCATGGGATCTGGCCACTGGGCATATGCCACCTGGTCAGGCATACTGCTCAATGCAGTTGACCAAGAGGAATATGTTGAAAGACAACGGACCACGCTGCTACTACGCACCCGAATCTGAGAAGCACAATCCCTACTTTCATCTTTTGAGTCTCTTCAATACTGGCGGAAAAATTCTTAAGTCGGCAACACTAGATGGAAGGAGAGGGAATTTCAATTCAATCACGGCCTACTTTGCCTTCCATGGTGGACCTGTGAATAAAGATAGTGCCAAGGTTTTATTTGAATTTGAAGATGGATCAAATCATGCTGTGAACTTGCGAGAATGTGCCAAGGAAGGAAAGATGCGTATTTGGAGTTAAAAAATGCACACGTTCATCAAGTATTAATATAAAATTAAATGAGTTACTAATACAGTTTACAGTGTGATGTGGATTTCATTGTTTAGTCGGTGGGGCGGGCCCTCCTAACAATAAAGTTTATGTTGATAAAAATCAATGCTACCTTAATTCGTTTAACGTTAGACCCCACCCGCCTTATCTTTGAGTAACAATTTAGAAGAGTTTTGAATGATTCTTATTCGTTTTAATTCCAACCCCACAAAAATAGTTACAGTTCTTGAAAAAAGTAGTGTGCAGTCACTTAAAAATGAACAGAGTATTTTGGACAAATTCAATTCATGCTATTTTTTAGTGGAATTTTTTAGGATAAATTCATAACCTTCTGTCTTCTAAGTTTCTATCTTCCGTCTAAGCTTCCTACCGTCATCTATTTATTCAATAAACAATTGCCATCCAATTCCGTTGGATTTCACGTAACATTCTTCGCTAAATTAACGGAAGTAACAGCTTGACTGGCATTAACAAAAGTGGGCGTTTCCTGATACTTTTTGTTTAGAAGACTAACTGGAGCTGGAGGCGAAAACAAGGAGAGGTGATGTGAAAAAGGGAATCGGTTGTTTATTTTTAGTTTTGTGGTTTTCGTTGTTCATGAAGTGTATTTAGAAGGGTCATCCCATCCCAATTTCCCAATTCCACCTGGAGTTGTTGGTTATCTTCATTACTCTCTTTTTCTCTATCTCCTCTGTCTTCTAAATAGACGAATACATTTTAGTAGATTGTGATTGGGAGAGGGAGTAGTGAGTAAAACATCTTCTTCCTGGAGACAGAAACAATTCAGTCATTCCGATTCCGATTCACTCCGGGTGTGGAGTAAGTCATCGAGTTCGTGCTAATTCATAATCTTCTGAACATCAAAAATGGCATCATCTTCCCAACCACCAAGTGGGTATATGCACGACCGGTGCTTTGCCTGTGCTTCTGAGGGAACTACGAGGAAGGCTTGTAAGGATGATGAAGATCTTAGGAAAATGGCGAAGTTCTTCTTGGAAAAGCTCCTCAGCGACGAGGAAGTGGAGGGTATGGATTGTTCGAATCAGGAATTCTGTCTCGACTGCTATGGAAAGATCTTTGAATTCTATGACACGGCCCAGACCTTGCAACGACTATCCAAGCATCTCATGAACATGCAGATTAATCTTAGCGGAAACTGTGCTCGAGGAATCCATAAGCTGAAGCGCTATGGGGAACCCCTGGAAACAGTTCACAAAAACTTCCTGGAAGGTTAATTAAATTTTTTTCATATTTCCTGTTCCTTTTCACTTCATATCGTGACGACCTTATACCCAAACGCTAACTTGCGTAATCTGTATTATCATTTATGAATCAACTATATGTGCCAAAAGTGTTTCGTGACATTTAGGCTACGTTTTCGATTGTTTTTCTAGTGTGGGGAAATAAAGTATCAGGAAGAGAGGACGAAATGGAGGATAGCAAGCTTGTCATGACGTTTCTCGAGGAAAGTGAGCAAGATGAGGAGGATTCAGGTTTTGAGTCGGCATCTACTCGTACGGAAACACTCTCACCACCGTCGCAAAATGAGCGGAATCCGTCTACGGCATTAGACACGGAAAACGAATCGGAAGACCAATTATGAAGTTGAGCCCAGAATCGAACGGCAGGCCCTTCAGATGACGTGGACTGATGAAAATTGACCCCTCCCCTCACTCATGCTATTGATAGACGATGTACAATTTGTATTAATTAAACAACGGGCTTTATCTGCAGCGAGCCCAGCAGCAGCTATACTCAATTTTATTGTTTTTGAAATTCTGAACAGGTAACATATATTGCATGTTGATTTTTTTTTAAAAACACAACCAGAGGGGAATAACCTTCGTGCTTTACAAGTTTTGATAATATGTTTTAGGAAAACTTTGAACTATGAAGAGACTTTGCAGTTGACTGGCAGATTCCAATTCCAAAGGGTTTTCTTCATGCAATTCTCAAAACACACGAAACCCAACCACTCGCCTGCCGTTGCTTCCTTCCATGACCTAAGGTGAAAAATAATTTTTTGTAATTAAAATTTAAAATGAACCAAGTTTCGAAACCTTGAGATTGTTAAGACGTCCGCTTGGGCGGATAATAATAGCCGGATCAGCATATTTGATGTGTCACATATCAATTGGCTATGTTCAATAATGTAGACAAACTGGTATTAATTTGTTTTTTCATTTTTAAGATTCAGAGTCTTTAGTGATCGGTTTTCCTAAAATCTGGTTTTGCAGAATGCTGTAAAATAAAACTACCATTTGTATTCTTTTGTAATCCTGGAAAGCGAGTTTGGCATGCTCTCCAGTCTCTAATCCAATCACGTTCGGATGTTTTCTACACGAATATTAGAATTTGAAAATGAAGACAACTTGAGACCAACGGTGCATTTTAAAAAATACATGTCGAATTCGAACATTCCGCACAAATAAATTATTACGGTAGAACGATAGAAATTTTAAGCTGGTTGAGATTAAGACCCCTTATAACCAGACGCTTGGCATAAAATTTCACTTCGAGCCTAAGAATGGAACCACACCAAACGAATATCAAATCCTAGTAATTATGTCGGAGAGAACTAGCCAGTGGCAGCGCAGCGGACGAACTCCACGCATGCGCAAAAATAGAATTCTCATAAAAATTGGTACGGAATTTCTGCTAAGAATTTAGAAAAACAGCTTGTAGAGAATAGTATCCAAAACACACCTCATCCACTCAGTTTCTTACGATGATCACGAATATGATCCTGGTTTCACTCACTGACCTCGGGTTCAGAAGTTACTTATTAATTAGGATCAAAGCTAAAACACGTTTAAAAAAACTTCAATTCATTCATTTACGTGTAGGAAGAGAAATCAAAGCCAAATAAATTTTGAAATTTGGACATTACTAAAGCCTTCATAGACGACAGACGAGTCTTCTTAATCGATTCCATACCTTCTATACGAGTACGTGATCAGAGGATACAATGGCGCATATCTACAATTCCTCTTATATATAAATATGCATGGCCAACCTTCTGTGATAGCATGGAATCGGTAAAAACTTACTTATGCTTAACTTGGTATTAAATCTTACTTAAAACTTATTTCAAAAAGTAGTTTGTAGAAAAATATTTCCCCTTAATTTACGCATTAGGCAGTCTTGGCGATTCAAATCCTCTTGTCTGTCGTAAGAACCAAATATATGGAAGTCCTCAAGACTAAACGACTGGTAGGCAAGAATGAAGAAATTTCAATTTCAATGGGCAGCGAAGGTAAAAGTTTACAAAAATGTTCGAGCAACTATAACCTCGATTCCATAAATTTTAAACGAATCTGCATATATTTTAGATTCCGTGCACAAGGCCACAATATTTCCAAGGTCAACACAATGGACAAAAGCTGAGTTCCGCTCTGGCGTGTTACTCGGTTCCACGATTACTGTAACTGTGATGATCATATTTGCCTTAATCATCTTCGCCGGAGCGTACTTGTGTATCAAATTATTCACACTCCCCAAAATGTACATTACTGGGAAGATCATTGGTAACATGACAGCTCAGTTACCGTTGTTCGGTAAAATTTACCTATTCCCAGAAATCAGTCTCGATGGATATGTAAACCTTTCTGAACAGCATTAGCACAATCAAAAATCGATTTGATAACTCTGCGATTGGAATAGATGACCAGTTTAACCCCAATAAAATCTATTTCTAAACTAATTAAACCCATTTAACGCATCCAAGTTACTATGCTTAGTCCCTTAAAAAGACATGTATGACATTCACACACAACATCTTTGCTAGTTCATTTGATAAGACATAAATCCAAATCAACCAAGGGTAGTAATAACCTTGATATAATACTGAGAATGTCAAAATGATTCGAAATTATAATCATATATAAACTCCGTTTTCATCCAGTGACCGATTTTTGTCTCCGTGTCACCACGGACGGACCCCTCGGTTTAGTTCAATTCTGAGCTGCTTAGAGGTGGGCTCTGCGAAGGTAAATTGAAAAATCTCCATCTCCGAGTGTAGGAGTGAGTGAGTGGCTTCCGTCGTTTTCAAATCTCGTTCCCGT
>Ga0194135_10001723_pt1 | contig 13154 bp, 17 predicted proteins | sample LitLau_LLRF_2013_FD_134024 | JGI IMG/M metagenome (GOLD analysis project Ga0194135, IMG submission 134024) | Freshwater sediment microbial communities in response to fracking from North America - Little Laurel Run_MetaG_LLRF_2013 (version 2) | ecosystem: Environmental > Aquatic > Freshwater >... | reverse complement strand
TCCTTCCAGGTCTTTATGATCATGAAACCCAGAACTTAAGATGAGTGTTCTGGTCCAGCGATAGTTTCACGTTTATGACCTCCCTAACTGAACTACGTACTGATTCATCTTCATTATCTTCAAGTAACTCCAAGAGTACTATTAACTATGCAAGTCGTATATCTGAATATCCTTTGTAAGTAGAAAAGTACCTATCAAAATTCACCGTTCAAGTGTATTGCTGTACCAAATTGTAACGCTAACTCAGTGCTCAGTCAGTAAATTCCTGGTGTTTTATATCAATTAATGATATTCAAAAGCGAGTATGTGGTCTATTGTGTACAATGCATCTGTACTCTGTACCCTTTTCTCCATACGGAAGCATCTTATTTAAGTACACTGTTAGCAGGTTGGCATAAAAATTGATTCATGGCCCATTAGGCCCATTAACACCAAGTATGCAAGGTATAGTATAAATGTACAGCATTTATTGATAGATTGCCTGTGATTACTTAATCACTATTTGAAGACAGTTTTAACCATAAGAATTTTACGTGGTTAATGTCAATTTTGGCCTGCATTAAGATTCATTGAATCCACCAGTATGAACCACAACCAATAAAGCACAGCAATGACTCACATTGTGGGCAATTGTTCATGTAGCTTGCAAGTGCAGTCCGCAAACAGGTTATGACGTACGAAGACTTATTTTTATTCGGCATATTCGTGAATTCAGAGAATCATGTCAATATGTTTACTCGAGTTCAAGAAGTTTTACAATATTAGTGGAATAAGGCAATTCAAATAATCATTGCGTGACTCATTGAAATTGTGGCAAGCAGACAAAATATCAATGAAGAAATCAGTTTAAAAATACTGATAAACAAATAACCGCAGCAATTAGCGACAATTTATGTGTATATATAAAATGAATGCAATTGTCTAATTGTATTTCTGACTGCTTCTCTCAAGCACCCGTCTTTTAAACCCAAAATGATGTCACTGATTGCCCCTTTCAGTTGCTTCATTATTGCAGCTGGGTATTTTCTGGAAGCGTTCGGAGCTCCAGCCGAAAATCTTCAGCTCCAGGGTCCACTGTCAACTCCAAGAGGATTCGGAGTTTTCCATGAAGCACACGATTGTTTTAAGACATTGCCAAAAGATTCAAGTCCCGTTTGTCAATTCTTCATTTACTCTAATAACACGAAGGCTTCGTGGAATGCTGAGTGTGTTTCCCAAAAAGGAAATGAGACTTCTTCAGTTCTTCGAGTGACTGGAGAGTTTCGACAAGTTAAAATTATTTGCTCAGCTTCCTATGCTGTTGACTTTGTCTACCACGGAGTCCAGGTAGTCTTTTAAAGTTACTAAAAGTAGAATTTAACTTGCAGTCGATCTGCATAAAAATACATTTTCAATTTGCAATCGTTCAGCCAACAGAAGCGATGTTTGTGGAATGGTCCAAGCTAATTCGACCAAATCAGTCACTGGAAGCTCAACTGTATTCTGTAGAGGTTACTGTGCATAGTGTCCAGTCTTTGTTTGAGTTTCACAATGATCCTGCCAACTCTTACTATGAGAATCCAAAGGAAGATCTTCCACATGAAATTAAGCATGATTACTCTCGTTCAGGGCATTTCACCTTTCCAGGAATTTTCAACAACACTTTGGGAACAGGCTTTTACATATTTTTTGAAGGTACGGCAATTTTCTTGAGTTGAAACTTATTGTCAGCATTAGTTGAGATGTGAGTATCACTGAAAATGAATCTCAAGCATGTCAAGCATAAAATTTATAATAAATCTAACTATGATATTTTAGATACTCCGTCTCAGATGTTCTTACGAAACAAGGAAACAATGAGAATATCTTCACCTTCACCTTCGACGCTTTTGGTACCCTGTAGGCCTTCCCACATGAACGCTCTAGTGAATTATAGTCTTCCTACAGGGCTTAGTCGGGTTACCCCGACATACTTGCCAACGGAGGGCATTCTTTTGCAGTTTCCAAATGCTGAAAGTGTTTCTCATGTAAAGGGAATTTTTACCTGCAAACTGCAGACTGCTGAAGGAAAAGTTTTAGAAACACTCGGATTTCTCTATCCTCCTAGTTCAATTGATGCGAATGGTAAGTTAAAGGTTACAATTATCGCGTTTAACGAGAAAAAGTTACTCACACTATTAAATATAAAACTCCAGAAACGTTGTTTGGCTTGAATGGAATGGACCCTGAGAGCAACGGATCGGGTTTAGAAATCACGAGAGTAGCTGACAAGGATTGTCACGCAGATCAAAAATTCATCTATCCAATGTGCAAGACGACGCATCCAAATGTCGTTGTTGACACTCAGAAACTTAAACTGATTACCGTGGCCGCAGTGAACTTTGGCCACATGAGGCTTGTTCAACAATTTGCCCACCCTGTACTAATTATGTTTACATTTAGCTTGCCTTGTACATATTCGACATATTGTAATCAATTGAATAACTCCATGTATATGGTTTTGTTGAATTTATAGAACTTTGTGAATAGAAGTTACACTGCACAAGTTTCTACATTGTGGGATCCTTTAATCCGAGAACTTCGGCTTACGAATGGACTCAGCCTGAGAATGGGCACCGCATACTGCACGACTGGAAATTCAACTTCGAAGCTGATGGATTTCGGAGCTTCACTTCGAGCGGACAAGTTTGTTCCATTTGGTTACGGAAAAGACTGGGCCACCTTTGACAGAAAGAATTCCTCTGCGTCTACACATTTCCATATTTCTCTCAGAAATGCTAAAGAATTTTACATCGGGAAGGAAGTTGACATTTTATGCAGAATTAATATCCCTGTCTTAGTGAAGCCAGTAGTTTGGTATACTGAAACTATCAGTGAGAAGAATATCACGACAACCACTCAAGGTATAGTCTGAACACTAATATTTAGCACCTGAATCATACAATAGGATAACACGATAATATATCGCACTATAAATGCAGTTTATATTGACTACAATTTGGAAGGGAGCAATTCAACTTATAAACTAAAGATCACAAAAAATCTGCTATCAATTTCATGCGCATCTTCGTACTGGTATTCTGACTTCTGGAGAAATGTTTCCCTTTCGATTCAACCTCAGGGTAAATATCTGAAACTCAATCTTCAATGCATTCCAGGAATTGATGCTACTTTTAATTTCTTATGTAGCTGCCGTGAAGCCTGAAATATTGAGTCCATCGGAATACAGTTTCAGTTTAGGTTCTAAAGGAAGATCAATTAAGTGCAGAGCGTTAGGAATTCCTCAACCGGAAATATTGATAATGAGAAATGGACAGGTATAATTCCAAGGATAACTCGAAATCAATTAAGTTGCCTGTTCTGGAGTCCATGTAAGTTTCTTTTATGTTTAGAAAGTAACGCAAAATATTGTGGAAGGAGTGGACAGTGTTATTCTTGAGTTTCCTGAATTCACAAATGATGATACTGGGGAATATGAGTGTGTAGCAAGAAGTGTCGAAGAAAGCCGACAGACAGTGACAGTATACCTTCAATCAGGTACCGTGTAGCTATTATTTTCAAAGGAAATACTTTCTACAAGCAGGACATTATTCTGGAAAATTGTATATGGTTTTTAGACAACAATGTGGTATTGTTCATTACAATTCCTCTTGTGGTTTTTGCCTTGACTGTGCTTGGAGCTGTTATATATGTTCGTTTTTTTCGTCCAGAAAAGGTTACTTTCAACATTCAAGAAACTAAATATGTTTGAGTTCAATCAATTGTGTGTGCTTGGTAATAATAATGCAAATTGTAATAATTGGTCGGTCACAGACTGGCCTTACAAAGCAGGAGATCGAAGACTTCATTCGAGGGATCCACACAGACGCTGAGCGAAATACTGAAGGAAACAATTACGCTCATGAGTTTGCTGCTGCACGCCCTTACGCTAAAGAGTACGAAATACCCAAAGAAAAGTTCCAAGTCGGTAAGGAGAAAGTTTATCCAAGGATATAAATTCCAAATCGAGTCATTCATAAATGAGAATTATCTTGCTGGTCGTAGACGAGTCTCGAGTTTTAGGAAGTGGGGCATTTGGTTTAGTCTTAATGGGGAAGGTTGAGATGACTCCAGTAGCAGTAAAGACGGTTCAAAGGAACGCTGACAAGCAGTACATTAAAGCTTTGTTATCCGAGTTGAAGATCATGATTTATCTAGGCCATCACGACAATCTGGTTCCTGTTGTTGGAGCCTACACAAAGGACCTGAAAATAGGTGACAAGTTAAATTATTTTAATTTTACTTTACTTGCCAATAATGATATCAATTTATCTTAATAACCGTTTTAATTCAATAGGTCATGTGTTTGTTTTTGTGAAATACATACCTAACGGAAATCTGCAGAATTTCTTGCGTCAAAATGAACCCCACTTTAAAGCTAATCTGTAAGTGTAATTTTAAAGAGAAACAAACATTTTTTTAAGTTTAGAACTTCAAATCGCGTGATTGAATTAGAACACACACAGGACAGTTTGTTGGAGACACTTCAACATCTGAGAAATCATTTACTTGGTACGACTTGCTGGTGTGGTCCAAACAAATTGCAGAAGGGATGGAATACTTGGGGTCAAGAAAAGTCATCCACGGTGACTTGGCTGCAAGAAACATCCTGCTGGATGAAAAACGAATCGTTAAAATTACAGACTTTGGGCTCTCGCGTCAGCTTTATGACTACAATGATTACATTAAAAAACAACAAGAGCCCTTACCGTGGCGATGGATGGCATTGGAATCATTGAAATATATGACTTTCTCCGTTCACTCAGACGTGTGGTCTTTCGGAGTGACGTTATGGGAAATATTTTCTTTGGGAGAAATTCCATATCCTGGCTGCGCCTGGACGTTGGACTTCGTTGATGATTTGGAAGAAGGCTTGAGAATGGGAAAGCCTAAATACGCAGCCCCAGAAATGTTGGTGACATAATTTAAATCCTATGGTACTGTTAAAACTTCAATTGATTGTTGGTTTTATCTGGTGACTGAACAGATTTGCTCTGATGGCTTCATGCTGGAATGGAGATCCTGTCAAGAGGCCATCATTCAGTAGCTTTAAGGAGGGATTAAGGTCTTTCATGCTGCAATGCCGAGAAGCAAGTGGGGGGGATTCAGAAGACGAAGACGGTTACGTACATCTTCGACAGTGAAACAAACTGAGAGAAACTTTATAGTCTTCAAAGCATTTATAAAACTTCATAGTACTGACAGTATTTATAAAAACTTATTATTATAATACTTATTGTTAGATTTATTTCGAAATCCTTCATAATATTTCCTGTTGATCCGTACACCATTATTTTGGTAAAACTTCCGTCTGTTTTAAAATGTCCTGTAATAATTGTATTGAAAAAAAATAGTTGCAAGTGACAGTGCGCGTGCGCGTCTTAAAACGTATATTCAGGTCATACTGACGTGTTTGTGTACTTACTTCAAGCTTTGAGGTCTTTTTTTATCTTGAGGCACAGACATACACATCTTTTGAATCAAGCGAGTGAGACCATCTAGCAAATAAAAAGTGGTTTTCCACATTCATAATTTTTCATAGATCAGAAATAAAACATAAGTTTTGGGTCTAAGCTATTTGACCAGATAAAGTTTGAACACGCACAATTACATAAAGAGATTACTAGATCCAGTTCAGTAAACTAATTAACTTTTGCTTTTGTTGTGAATAGCATTCTAAAATATTTGTATGACATAAATCTAAACAATCTTCGCTTTTGACATTTTTGCATTTATTTCGACAAATCCTACGTAAAACTGTATCAGAAGTTATGCCACATTATTATTTAGTGTGTCTGTCTAGTAAGCTTTACTCACCCATTGCATCAGAAAAAACTTTCGGATGAAACTTCTTCAGAGAAATGAAAATAAAGTACACAGGAAGACTTGTAGCGATGATTCCAACAGCAATTAAAATAGTGAAAGGGCGAGCCAGAACAGGTAATACCATGAGATAGATACAAATCAGAGCAAATGATATCGGGTAAAATAAGCTGATCTGCAAGTAACAGCAAGAAAACAATGCTGAATGATAATTTTTTAAGGCAATAAAAGTAGCGACGAATTATACTTTGATTGGGCGAAACAGATTAGGAGATTTCCATCTGAGATACAGCATCGCGCAAATTACTGCGAAACAACTGACACTGAACACGAAAGTGGACAAGTTGATGAGCACGAACACATCCGGAATAACCAAATAGATGAGACTCAGAACAGACTACAAACAAGCAAAATGTTCAAAATCAAACCTTGAAGCAAGCACAATTCATAAAAACATACCATGAAGATTAGCGAAAGCGTCGGTGATAGCCTGTCAATTTGGATAAAAGAGAACATCGTTGGAAAATGACCGTTCCGAGCTCCCACAAACAAGATTCTGAAAAACACTTATCCACATAATTAAAATGCCTGTCGACGCCCAATCAAGTTGCAAAGGTTTTTTGCTAACCTTGAAGCAGACATGATATGAACAGAAAGACCTCCAACGCTAGACATAGCCACACAAATCGGAATAATGAATTTGAATGAGCCTAAGGCTTTGTCTCCGAAAGTCTGAAATTCAGAATTTAGTAATTTAATTTTTTGTACACTGCAACTGGATGTAAAAATATTCAATTAATTCTGGAACTCACGACAGCGACAGCTTCAGACGCCTTAATTTCCGAAGGAGAAAGATACGCAAAATAGGCAGCATTTGTAAGGATGTATATCACGATAACAATAGGCACCGAAATATAAATTGCCCTCGGGAGATTCCTAGTAAATCAGAAACATTCAAGTATTGTGACCGTTTATGCATATACAACATTTCTGGAAACTTTGCACCAGGACACTCGAACGATGATTCAATTGATAAATCAGGGTATAGATCAGATATTGATTTCTCTAGCTCAGAAATCTTCCAGCTCTAATTTGAAAGTATTGTACTGAAGGTGTCAAATAGCTTCTGCTATCTGCTAAGGTCAAATAAAATTAATTGAAGTGTTGTTAACTTGATGCAAAGTTTCCACAAAAAACTAGGCCATTCTTAAAGTGTACATATAATACTTGGACGGGCTTTTAAGTTCCTCTGTGATAAAATTGAGAGTATTCCATCCGGAGTAAGCAAATGTTCCCGAGTAGAAAGCCAACGCGATGTTCCCGAGGTCATTTGACGTCCCTCTCCAAAGATTCTCGTAATTTGAAGCATGACCTGTGTATTCAAACGGCTATCAAAATTACAAAGTTTTATAAAATTATTTTCAAAACACTACTGGTGGTGCGTGCGATTGAAGTTGTCTGTCCTCAAGGACAATCCACGTTGAGCCGTGGAATAGTCAGACCTAGTTCAAGGTCAGCAATGCCTCGCTAATACTGATACTCGCGCTAATACTCGCGTGTGTATTTACTACTGTACTGTATTTATTTGCGTGTATCAGTATCAGTACACCACCATGCATACCACCAATTCAGTCCACAAGAAACCCCGTCGGTCACATGCTTTGGGCAAGATGAGTGATCGGAGATGATACTCTTCCAGCGAGCTTCCCTTTTTGGCGTCCCCCCGCCGGGGCTGAGGAACCACTTTGCGAATTACTCACTCCTATCTGCCAGAGTTCTGTTGGGGCTGCGCACGCAGCCACGGCACAGCTTGCGAGTAGGCGCACCCGTCTTGGTTGTGCCCGTGGAGGAACGGGATTCTCTTGTGATACTTGTGAGTTGTGAACAGGCCTGTTCCCGGAGGCGGAAGGCGTCCCCTGCGCTTGCGCATTCTTATCTATCTCGCTCTCACTCCACATTGTCCACATCTCCACCTTATTGTTAGAAGCCTGAAACCTGCGTCTCTTCTCTTCGAACCACCAAAAATAGTCCTTCACAGTGTACTAAATTATCAAATTATCATGATTACCTTTACATAAAGCGACGAGACCAACGGTGATTATCATCAAGAGGGCAGCAATTTTGCCGAACATAAAAACATCTTGTATTCGCGTGGTAAGTCTTATGCTGTAGCAATTAATCCAAGTGAAGAAAAGAATTGCTGAAGCTGCCATCAATTGTACGGATATCTGGGGAATGACGCATCCGAAAGGGAAGAAGGCTGCAAAAGTGTACTTTGCGAATGTGAGTGCAAGGATCGCATTTGTTGCAGGTCTAATTAGAAGAATTGCAAATTTGAATACATTAAGACATATACTCACGATCAGTCTATCTCTATATCAGTTGATTGTAAATACTTTTTTTTAAACTCTCTTACAGGAAAATGAGATTGGAAACCCACAAGAAACAGAATGCAGGGATTGGACCGAATGCTTTGTGGAGATAATGATAGTCGCCACCTGATCCTGGAAGGGATGTTCCCAATTCTGCATAGCACAAGGCACCGATACCTGCGATGACTCCACTTAAAGTCCATACAACTAAGGCTAATCCCACAGAGCCACAGTTGTCAATCACTCCCTTTGGTGATACGAATATTCCTAAAAATAGTAAATTCAAAATGAGTGTATGTGACTACAAAACCTAACAGAGACATATTTCTATTTAGTTTTGTTGAATACCTGAACCAATTATAGAGCCTACAGTAATGGCAACAGCTTCCAGAAGTCTCACTTCTTTCTTGAGTTTGATAATCTTACTTGCCTGCCTTGGGAAAGACAGTACTGGGGTCGAAACACTCCCTTCTTCTCTTTGTAAGTCCATTTTAAACGTTATTTTAAAATATTTGTGCACAAGGAACTTATTTAGTAGGAACTGAAGTAAGAAAGGCAATATGAAATTATAAATGTTCACACACGGACTATTAGCTCGTTATCTCAATGATAATTAAATAACCCTAGAAAATCCTGTGTCCTCGGTCCTTGTTATCCTACATAGTTAAGTAAGTGGTAGTGGTAATTATACGAGGATTTGCGTATGATTGGGTTTAGTGAATGTGCTTAAGACTGATATTCTTGTTAAGCTTAAGGATATTCTTCTTAATATATTATGGAAGATATTAAGGCAGAGTTAAATACGTGTAGACGGCTTGTGTAGCGCTGTTACTGTTTATAGATTATTACAAGGAGTTGTATTTTCGAAGGCATTATAAATGAAAGCAAATGCTAGCAGTAAAAAGTAAAGCGTAGGTTTGATGTAGAATTTTGAAATCATTAATGAGAATGATTGATTGTAATAACATCGGAACTCTCGGATAAAGAATTTATTGTGTCTAATCTGTTAGGATTAACATGGTACATTCTGACCTTTAATCAAATACATTTCTAATTTGCTCTAGTTTAAATAGAAAATTACTTTTACATAATACCTGGTAGAGACGACGAATTTGGAGATACAGAAGTTAAGCAAACTGATTTGATACGAATGTGTTTTTAGATTCTACGTTAGGTGTTTTTATAATTTTAATATCTTCTGGAGGGCTTGTTATTATTGTAAGACTTGGGCCTGCCGGAATAACCATTATTGGAGTTGTAACCTCCAGATCCTTGCTGCTGTTGTCTGTCAATGTTAGCATAAATAATGTCCAAACTCTTCTGGATCTCCTGAAAAATTGTTTACAAAGAAATTAATCAAAACTATTTCTTTCAGCACTGAAAACCATTTAAGCCATTTTAATATAACTTACTGGAGGGATGGGAGGTGGAGTAGGAAGATGATCTCCTTGTGGAACAAAGCCGTTTTCATCAGCAGTGTACACAACTATGCATAGCAGAACAGAGGTTAACAAATTGTAAGTCATAACGCTAAAATCTTAAAATATTAAATCCCTTGAAACCTCTTATAAGTTGTCCCTCGGGAGAATAGTACTGGTAAGAGCCTCGAACAGTTTGAACTTCGTAATCAGTTCCTGGGTTCCTCAGAAAACCACTTTCCTCTGCAGCAAGTCCGTTTGAAGTTTCATAGTTATATTGGTACGTTCCATCCCCATTGTTAATGTTTTCGTACCGAAGAATTCCTGCGTTTCTCTCGTAGTCCCGCTGCTGTTGAGAGTAACCGTATTGACCTTTAGCTATCCCCAAAAGGGTCCCCACTATCAGAACCACCTGAAGAATTGTTTACTCAGTTAGTTTATCAAGTACAAAAAGAATCAGATCTGGATAGTTAATCTAAATAGAAATTCTCGAAATACCCCTTACCAAAGAAATCTTCATTCTGCTCAAGTGCCTGCTTGTACACTTCAGTTAGCTTATGAGGTCTGCTGAGTTTTATGGATTGTGATCGTCTTTATATATCCTCAGATCAACACATAATAATTTAATAGCAGTTTAATAGTACTACACAGTAAGAGTACTCGCATGTGTAACATATTGTACCTACCTGTCCATCCGTCTACCTACCTGTCCATTAAGATTATAAAATTTACCTCATCTCTCACTCTCATTTTCACTTCGTGGCTCATAGGTGAGTCGCTGTGATCAGCGATGGCATAATTTCTTAAGTAATAACCATCAACCTTCATTATCTGTCTGCTCTTCTTACGGAGTAGTTTTTTATGCTACGTACACTTCCTATAAGTCTTTCCTCAAAATATCCCAGATCAGGACATCACTAATTGTCAGTTAATTTGTAAGAGTTTATTTCTAAAACAATCGATAACCTTATCAAAAACCGACAGGAAAATCTAACCGCTGTTTTATAAAAATTAAGCATGAGCATTTTTTCGAAATCATGGAAGTTAGACAGAGACTGTTTAGTTTACTCCAGGAAGGAGGAAACCTTGTCACAAGAAAGTGTTTGCTTTCCCTTATTAATATTATATGGTAAGCAGAATACTTCTGAACTATTCGGCAAGGATTGATACATTGTTTATAGTTTATACATTGAGTTACATGCACTTGGACATAGCTTGTTACTACGAGTCTACAAATGTAAAGATGCTGCTACGCTTGTTTAAATGATTAACGATGAGGGTCACGAAGACGCAAAAAGAAATAGCCTATGGGCATCATGAAAATGGGGTGTTTCAATTATCTCTATATTATTTTTTCTAGAATAAGTAGAGATTAAGCCAGAGGGTTGCGTAATTTGTAGGTCGATATTTGTTGCCAATTTTTATGGAGATTAAGTAGAAAAAAAGTAAAATTTACCTGGAGGGATTCCTAAACATAAAGCCGTGTAGTGAATTTTCTAATGATATAATGTGAGCTTTATTGTATTATTCTCAGTTTGTAATATTACAGTAATTCATTATCAAAAAATATCATTATTGTAGGCTTAAAATACTGCACAGTTGATTTTAGCGTTGTGATGAAGTGTTAAAGATTGGAATTGATTGTGACTTTTTATCGAAAATGAGAAGTCACTCTAGGTCAACCACAGAAAGATTTATTGATGCGCCTGTTTCGTTCAACAATTAGGAGTACGTTAGTTCATCTTCTAATTGTTGTTAATTCATTTTAAAAGTGAACTTGTTACAGATGACGAAAATGCACTCGTTTTTTCTTCGCTTGACTCAAGCAATAACTCAATCGACGTCAACGGGACTAATGTGACAGCCGACGAATATGGGCCTCATATGTAGCTTATTAACTGCAAAACTGCAAATTGTCTCAGATGATTGAATTGGACATAATGGTATACCTGACAGTATTTTAGAAGAGCAGCAACAATAAACAATTTTCAATGAATCCTCCCCCGTCAATCAACCAACATAATTTTTATTCAGAAATACTTCGTTAATAAATTCAGGTCAATAGTAAAATAATAAACAGATTATTACTTTTCTGTTAATTTTAACCTGTGACCTTTAATCTAGTACCTTTAGGGTGTAAGGTGTAATTACGTTGAGAAATACGCTGTTATTTATTTATTCATAGGCAATTTACAAAGGATGGTCGATATTTTAACGTTTTATTAGGTGCAATAATTCTTTTTCACTTAATATATACACACCTTAAGGTTTTTAAAAGCTTTTGTCTTTTCACAAGTTTGTTGGATGAATATTAGAATTCCCTTTGTGTCTTCTGGAAATCAGATATCCGGGATCAAAATTCGCATCCATACGGATACGCTTTTTATAGATCTGCACCGAACTCCGAGATCGTGAGTTTGGAGTGGAAGGCATAATTATATAGTGTTGTGATTAATTTGTTGTTCAATACTTCTCAATGCAAGGTTGTCGAGGAAAGTGTACAGGATAATGGTTTTGATGAAGTCTGAGGAGGTGTGACTTGGAAAGTCGTGAGTGCTGACTGATGTAGAACCTATAAAGATTCTTTTTATCATTCGTGTGTAAGATGTACCAATTGCAAGTTAAGTTAGTAGTGGGCTTTGTAAAGGTTAAGGAAACAGATTTGATAGCTATTACGAAGTTGTTAATGTTTGAGAATGCAAATAGTAGATGTGATAGTTTAGGTGACGAATACCTGGACCGCCAGATTATGCGAGCAATTACCGAACATGTGAGTCATTACTGTGCTTAGATTGTGGCTCATGCTAGTAGATTCCCTGAATATAAATGCAGGCTAAAATTGTGAATAAACCTCATAAAACTCTTTCTTCAAAATTGTCTTTAAATAGGATTAAGTTATTATAGGCAGCCTATCAATAAAAGTTACATATATATTTATCACAAGTTGTGTCTTCATGGGTCATGAACCAATGTTGCCGACCTGCTAACAGTGTAATTGAATAAGATGCTTTCTTATGGAGAAAAGGGTACAGACTACAGATACATTGTTCACACTAGACCACATACTCGCTTATGAGTTATGAATATCATTAATCGATATAAAACACCGGGAATTTACTGAGTTAGCGTTACAATTTGGTACAGCAATACACTTGAACGGTGAATTTTGATAGGTACTTTTCTACTTACAAAGGATATTCAGATATACACGACTAGCATAGTTAATAGTACTCTTGGAGTTACTTGAAGATAATGGAGATGAATCCGTACGTAGTTCAGTCAGGGAGGTCATAAACGTGAAACTATCGCTGGACCAGAACACTCTTAAGATCTGGGTTTCATGATCATAAAGACCTGGAAGGAAGCAAAATGCACCCATGTTAATCTTGTTTCAACCTTCAAAGACTAATTCCTCATTGCATGGACTTACCCGCATCGCTATGTGATTTTCTCTGTCGAAGTTTTCGCAGTGAACAGGACCGGTGGCATACAACACATCGTCTTTCTCGAGCCAAGCTGAGTT
>Ga0194135_10001722_pt1 | contig 13158 bp, 10 predicted proteins | sample LitLau_LLRF_2013_FD_134024 | JGI IMG/M metagenome (GOLD analysis project Ga0194135, IMG submission 134024) | Freshwater sediment microbial communities in response to fracking from North America - Little Laurel Run_MetaG_LLRF_2013 (version 2) | ecosystem: Environmental > Aquatic > Freshwater >... | reverse complement strand
TATATTCGAGATTAGTTGTGCGCCTCTACGCTAGAGGCGCTCTTCGCTGGCGTTAGTTCTGCGCCTCTACGCTAGGGCGATTGTGTTTTCACCGGATAGAATGCCCATGGCGTGGCCCCCCCCTGACAATGATCCACTCTAACAAAATTAGAAATTTTAATTAGGGCTCTTATTTTTTGGGCTCTGCAACCGGTTTGAGATCAATGTCTACCAACTACCAAGCCCTGCATAACATCAAAATCAAAAATGGCCACAAAATAACAAACAACCAAACACCACATGGAATAGGATATTTTATTTAAAGTATGGTACGTAAATTGGATTTTAAACTATGTTATGATTGATTGTACGATAAGGGACCTGCAGAGAGCTTGTATGAATCTATAAAATGCTATTCTTAGAGCAGTTTGTGATATTAGGAATCCTTTAAATTTCTCTTTGTTTCCTCCTGGGTTTTAGTTGTTAGTTATTTAGAGTGAATCCCATTATTGTGGCGTAAGTTCACATATTATTATTCCCATTACATTACTGACCACACATCACTATACACAGTTATGATATTCATGAAAGTACCTAACCTTAATGTTGTTTTAGGAAATGCCACTTGATAACAGAAATGACAGCAGCAGCGATGAAGCAGAATACAAGCATTCTGACAAAAAGAGGGAATCAGCTTGGGTTGACGAAGGGGATGTTATTAGCTGTCGAGATGCCATTAACATACAAGGACGCAATGTTGATCTCGGTCCGAACTTCTCGAATGACTACAAAAAATCTCTAGAAGAAAAGTATGAGAATTTGATGGGCGGCGTTCCCAAGTGGGCGAAACGGAGAATTAAAGATGACGATTTGCTTGGACGAACGGGTAGTTTAGTCAAGAAATCCAAACTCTTAGAAAAAGGTACTGTACAACTTCAAAGGTTAAAAGATATAAATAGGGAAACCCGTACTGAAGGCATTATTAGATCAGTGCTTTTTCACCCCACATCCACAGTGGCCTTGGTGGCGGGCCTGTCGGGAACTGCCAGTATCTTTCAAGTAGATGGCAAAGACAACACCAAACTACAATCCATACAATTTAAACGATTTCCAATCTCGTCGGCCGCATTTCTAAAAAATGGAGAGGAATACTTAGTTGGATCACAGTACAATAACTACTTCTACAGTCATGACCTTCTTTCCGGAAAATCATTTAAAGTGAATAATTCTAGAGTCACAGACATAACAAACACCAAAAAACTGTACACTACACCTGATGGTAGCCTCATAGCGCTATTGGGAAAATTTGGAAAAATATATCTTCTATCTGCGGTGACAAAGGAATTAGTATGCACTTTAAAAATGAATGGAAATGTGAGTGATTTAGACTTTTGTAATGACACTTTGTACTCTCATGGTTCGGATGGCGAAGTCTACATATGGGATTTAAAGTCTCGGAGTTGCGTTCAAAAGTTTTGCGATGAGGGCTGCATCGCCGGGACAAGCATAGCCGCTTCACCGAACGGAAGGCTTCTCGCCTGCGGCTCAAACACAGGCGTTGTTAATATATACGATGTGGATCAGGTGAAGAGTTCGAATATGCCTAAGGCTATGAAGGCCGTGATGAATTTAGTTACGTCAGTGAGTAGTCTGAAGTTTAATGCTACGTCTGAAATTCTGTGTCTGCTGTCGGACCAAAAGGAGGATGCGATCAAGTTGTTTCACACTCCGTCACTGTCAGTGTTTTCCAATTTTCCGGGTTTCCAAGCGAAGTTTAATCGTCCTCAGTGTGTTGATTTCTCGACGAATAGTGGGTACTTTGCTTTTGGGAACAACCAACAAAAAGCGATTTTGTATAGACTCAGCCATTACGGTAACTATTAAGCACAGTAATAAAGATGTTTTTAGAAATTGTGTTTTGTTACGTTAGTTGTTGGGATGGGGGTTTTCAATTACAGATAACCAGATGAAAACATGAAGATTGATACTTGGGTACCACCTACCTACATAATCAACCAGACAGGATGCGTATTCTATTCGATGGATACTTCATTTTTGTGCTGATCTCTTGAAAAAGTTGACTTACTATTTATAATAGGTTCTTGAAAGGGGCGTATGCATGGGCAAAAATTAATACTGGGATGCCCCCGTCCTCATTTAGGGCAGGCAAACTTTGGAATTTAATCTTGATGCTGCTAATGTAAATATGTAGTAACATTTTTTTATGATTTCCGGTAGTGCTATCTTTCCTGAATTGGTAACGGTTACATTTATTGACATCATTCAATTTTTTACACGCGGATACTCTTGACCCCACCACCAATTGTATGGTTATAACATGAAGAGTATACTCTAGGAGTCTAGGCTATCCAAAATCATAAAAATTGATATTCTGCGTAGGAAATGGGAAGGTACTCGTATTTGTGGTAAAATAGGAGAGTTGAGTCCGCCATGTCTTTAGTCAGGGCCCCTTTTTAAGGGCTCTTAAAATCGACGCTGCCTTAAGCTAAGCATGAGCGGTTGAGACTCTCCGTTCAGCTATTTTCCGACCTTGCCACATTCTCTTAATAGTGATCATTGTCGATTTTCTCTAATAATCGTAGGTACTCAAGTAAAGTCTAAGAATGTGAAAATGTCAGAAGTGAGAATGAAACTTGCATGCTCTATGGCTGAGCCAGGTCGCATGACAACACTCAGCCAATAAGCATGCAAGTTTTATTCGTGCTTACTTCGGAGATTCCTACGCATTCTTTCAGTCTTAGACTTAACGTGAATACCATTAGTAGTAGGTATATCTAAATAAATTTTTGACGGTGTAGATAATCCACCCCATTATAATAAATAATGCAGAAATTATTTTCTCAGACCGCCTAATCAATAATTATTCCCTACCAAAAACCAAATGAAAGCTACTGGAGGAAAAAACACGATTTGAATAGGTTCTTATTATCATTTATTCCTAATAATTTATATAATGCAATGATATTTTGCCGTCTTTTTTCTTCTTTTTCACAAAAAACCATTACAAATAGGAAAAATAGTAGGTACATTATAAATTAGTTCTAACTTGAAAATTTTCACTAAGATTGCTTTGGCAACGCGCCCTTATACATATCAATTAACAACTATAAATTAGTTAGCGTATAAAAATAACAAACACATTGTACACAATAGGAACTAAAAGAAAAATTCCATGTCCAGGGATGTACCGAACACAGACAAAAAAAAAACAGGCCAACAGATGCCGGGCAAATTTACCGTTAACAAAAGTCGTTCCGGATAATTTGTGAACTATAGACGGTACGAATCAGCCGACAACCATAGTTCAGTTAGGCTGTACCAAACTCACTGTGCTTAAGTAGGAATACATTTCAACATTACTGTTTTGTTCGCTAACTCCAATTTTGGTCACCACAGCTGCTGTTGAACAATGACAATAAGCTTTAAATATGTAAGACAAGTTATTAATTTTTTTCGATGAACCTTTGCACAGCGACTCAGCTTATCAGATAGCGTAAAGGCATTTTCGGACAACCATATGGAAAAAGATGCTAGGAAATGTCTACAAAAAGTCTGAAAAGAAAAATTTTCATCTACCAGACACATCTATAACTTCAGAAATCAAATAATTTTAAAAATATTAAAGTTAGTTGACTTAGGCACGTGATATTGTAAAATTTCAAAAGCACCTAAAGAACACACGTTTTCAATATGGTAAATGCAAGTTATCAAACTTAACAAATACCTACATAGTTAAAGTAGACACAGTATTAATGTATACCATAAAAATCAGAATCGAGAGAACTCAGTCACATTATCTACTATTTATGATAAGTAAATTTTTCCCACGACTTACAAGACATTGTTATAAAAAATGAGAATAGAAATTGTATTTTTCAATAAGTTTGATAAAGTGCATACCCTTTTTTATGGGGCTTAATTTGAGATTCAGAGCATAATTACAAATAACAGAAACCGACATTACAACAACATTACATGAACTTTTATAAAAGTTAACTTCCCTCAAAAGAAAAAAATTCACATGAGAGTGAGGTCTACTATTATTCTAAAATACTTTTTTTTCTCTATTTTATCAGAACACATGATTCCAATATTTTAGTATTGTTTAATTAGGTGCATATTCCAAAGTTGAAAATGCACCATAGGTATGGGTAGCTATTTGCTCGTTCGAGCTGTAGGAGTAGCCAAGTAGGTAGGTAAAAATATGTAAAATTACAATTAACAAATACTTCAATAGTTATAAAATACTTGCAATAGTTAAGGTTTTGATACTTTTTTTAAAACTTACAAAATGTACCTCTGCATCTTAAACCGAAACCTACCCTTTGAATGTTCAGAAAATCCTTTTCAGTTAAATAATTATTGTTTTTTGTGGAACCTGAACAACAGCTCGGTTACTTCGGAATGAAGAGCGCGAAAATTTCAGAAAGGGTAGGCGGCGGAAGATTTGGTCCAATTTATTTTAAATATAGATACACAAGATATTTTTAACTTATTAAACTGCACCCTGAACTACTTATGTTGCGTGATACATTAAACCCTTTCAAATTGAGACGTTTACCCATAGTATTATAATAATTAAAGATTTTAAAGTAATTTGCGTAATTCAACATGATAATGTTCTATAGAATTTTAGTATTTGAAAAACATAAGATTAAGATATAGTAGCTGAGGTAATTTGGTAAGAGCATTTTGGTTTTAGTATGAGGATGAGATGTCATGTCAGTCAGTAAGAAAAGAAATAATTTTACCCACATAGACCTCGTCAGATTAGTTGACCCATTAACATGTTAACTTAAAATGCTGAAAAGTGTTGAACATTTTTTTGCAATATAAAACCTATTTGAACACAATTTTTAGTCTGGTTTGCGTCTGATATCAACAAGCTAAATGAAATAAAATTATTGGTTCGGACCAGTTAAAATCAAAAGTGCTGACGAGGCAAAAAGCATAAAAGGATTAACCTATCTTTTAAAAGTGAGAATGGTCGTCAGTAACTGTTGTTGCCAGAAATATTTTGAGTAAAAACGACTTGCGGTTTATGAGGATGTTGAGAGAGGTTGCTGAATACTATTGTGGGGCGCCGAGGAGGGAAGGACCAACCTAACCTCCTCTTGCTGGGGTCAGCATGGTGTGGTTTTTGTGACAAATCCGTTGGGTTTAGTTCCGCCATTTCCCATTTTCGAAGGACCAGCGACCGCTGCGTTCCGTTCGGTGGGAGTCAGCAGCTGCTGTGTATTTTCTTCATTGGAATCCTCCTGATCGGGGTTTGTTTTCGGAAGAAGTGTGTCCATCGGGGAGCTGTAACTGTTTTCCATCTCAATGAGATCTGAGGGATCTGCTGCCGGGATGATCCGTGGAAGACCTCGATCGAGAGGCAGAAGGGCCAAGTCCACCCTCGTCTCCCGCGTGTTGTCGTCGCTGGAATCGTCCATTTCCGGATCTGGACTAGCCCTCAGTGGGATCAATAACGGTGTGCCATAACTAACTTCCATATCAGAATGCCGATTTATTCTCTCTTGAGCCCTGAAACAAAGTGCAAATCCCTTCCAACACACACAATAATAGGGGTGCATACGGCGTTATTTTCTGTGGTTTTTGAAGTTTGCATAGCTAGCATAGTAAAGCTGTGAGCTCAAGCTGAATTATTGTAATTTATTATTATTAGCTCGGAGAGTTACTCATAGTGAGTAAGTATAACCCAAATATGTAACTAACCTGGCTTCTCTTGCTTCCTGAGTTCCATAGAAAGATGTCGTTCGGAAGGAAGGGTCAACGAACTCGACGAGGCGACTTACGATATCTAAGAAAGTAGGTCTGTGCCTCGGCCTTTTATGCCAGCAGTCTCTCATCAAATGATACAAAAAATCTGGGCAGTCTTCCGGTTTACTCAGGATTCCCCCTTCAAGCACGAAACTACACACCTGCTCATTTGCAAGACCCTGCAAAAAATAAAACGTGGTCAATATCTATTTTTTTAAGTTCAAATAGTTTCAATAAAAAAATTTCCTAACTGAAAGCGTTTCCCGCGTTTTTAAAATTTCTCTTTTCATAAGAGGTTTTTATTATTTTACATAATATTTTTTTTTAAATTTATATACATGTAAAATTTCGAAAATCACAAGACCTTGAGGAAATCTATCTCCAAGTTAGTCGCGGAAATAAAAATATATTTACCGTGTATGGTTGATTAGCAAGCGTCATAATCTCCCAAAGAACAACACCATAACTCCATACATCACCGAAAATGGTGAAAACTCCATCTTTAATGCTCTCAGGTGACATCCATCTTACAGGAAGTAAACCTTTTGTGCCTAAAATAAAATAAAAGAAACATAATTACTTTTTGCAGCTTGCTGCTTGGTTATACCTATTATTCTTGAGCTAAAGTGAGAAGAATCAAATTAATCATCAAGTTTGGACTTCTCCGCTGGAGTTATTAACAGAATAAGATTCAGCATAAAAACTAAGATATTATAATGATACCCGTTTCCCTGTAGGTACAGAGCCTCAATTTGCCGTAAATTGTATTTAAAGATTCAGAAAATTTATGGCTCTCACGTCCACGCCCAACTTTAACTGCAATTTTTGGCGAATCGAGGCCCTGCACAGAGGAACGGTTTTCACTATTCTATCCTAGTTTTATATGAATCCGATTCTGTAGCTCATACCAGTGGAGAAGTCCACTCATCCTACGCAGAGTTTTGTTTAAATTGTTTGCGCTGCAGCTTCTACACTGGGAGACAATAGGACCAAACTTTGAGGTAAAAACCTGTGACCAAGATGTAGTTTGCATGGCTATAACTTATATAATATCCCGGGATGCAGGGTCGGATCCGCCTTATTGCTAATGTTTATTTTATTTGTACACCTAAAAACCCTGTATTCTATGGTAAAAAAATTATTGTTACCTTTCTTATAATAATCAGTCTCATAAACATCTCGAGCCATGCCGAAGTCTCCAATTTTAACAGTCAGATCATCGGCAACCATACAGTTCCGCGCCGCGAGATCTCGGTGCGTGAACTTTTGTGTGGACAGATAGGCCATTCCGTCCGCCACTTGAGTCGCCATCAGCATCAAGCGCTACACAAACAGAAAAAAATTATTAAACAATGTCAGAAATTGTGCAATTTTGTAAATATGCGACCTGCGATAATTCCTTTTTTATATCTCGTTACAAAAAGGCATACTAATAAAAAATGAATTTTGAAATATAATTAAGTACCTAGTTACAGCGATGAAAATATTAATATTTTAAAGTATCCTTCCCGAAAGCTTGTGATATTTTGTTTTCTCTGCTCGTGAAAGAAATGCTGTCACGCTCTGTGGCACACTGCCAGCCAGCAGCAAGCCAGGGCAGACAGGCAGGGAAGCGTCATTTTCATTAGTTGTGGAATACGTCATACTTTTTTAGAGGTATAGAACTTTGGAAAACCATTTTTATTTAAATGATTTCATAGGCTCTCTAGTATCAAAACGACTGGCCTGAAGCCGCTCATTATAATAAAGTACCTCAATATCGGGAGGAGGGCTGGTAAAGCCTTCTTCATCGGGCCGACACTTGCGCAGAAAAGTCTTCAAGTCTCCATTAGACATGAGCTCCATAAGGTACATTGCTGGTTCCCCTCTCGAAACCACACCCAGCAGCTTCACAACGTGGTACGTTTTGAACGCTCTGAAACAATAGTATAGTATTGTATATTTATTATTACAATCAATCGAGAGTCAAAGTAACAAAGTCATAAGTTGAAGTAGCCCACCCTAAGTTTGTACCCAAAAGGGAGACTTGTGCACTGAGACTGCGAGCTTGCCACAACACAGAATGAATATCATGTACAAACTGTGCAAATTTTTTACAAAAAGAAAAGAAGATAACCTTACTTCATAAGGCTGGCTTCTTCGAGGAAGTTGATTCGGTCGCGTGCACTGTTGACGTCGTTGGCGGTTTTGACGGCGACCGGAGTGCTTTGCTCTCCTTCCTTCAACCCGTGCAAGATTCCTTGGGTGACAGTCCCGAAGCGGCCCGACCCTAAAATGTGTTGCAGAAGCTCTACCTTTCCACGGGGCACCTCCCACTCATCCTCAACGTAAACTGCAAATCAATACACCATTCACTCAGTAATTTCATCGCTGAGCTGTATGTTTATATAAGAGAGGACATTAAATGATAATTCGGGTCTTATATACCATTAAGTATTTACAGAATATAAAAAAGACCTTTAGTTGTTACGAAACAAAATAAAATAGAGGCCTGAGCGTCCAGATAAATTTCAAAATCTATTTGTCTGCTTTATTGTGATTACAACAACCGACTGCACACTGTACAGCCCACCTTTGTTTTTTAGATAGTTGATAGTTGTGGTATGACCCTATTTTTAGCTGAATTTCAGGTACCTGGGACTTAAGCCCGGAGAACTCAACGGTGGGCTTCACGGCGTGCCTCCGGTGGTACAACCCGTTTGACCACAATGTGATATACTCGTATTTGATACTGGCGATTGATTACTGGCAAATGCATATCTAACTCGTTGCTATTAATAGATTGGAAACTTACAGGATCCAGCAGAAACGTAGTCCGGATTGATATCGATGGGGATGAGCTTGGGAATGGTGGTGTTGAAAAATCGCCAGTAGACAAGGAAAGCAACAAGGAAGATGCCAATGGATAAGATGGCGATCATAACGCCCATCCATGTTTGAATCGCTGAGCCCTCGGCTTCCACCATGGTCGACACGCCACGCGAAAAGTTAGCAGGACTCGCTAAAGAGACTGCTTGGACTCGGAAGGTGTAGTTGCCTGGCTCAGGGTCCTGCAGAATGTGTACCATCGCATCTGAGTGGTTATTCGGCCGGTTCACACAGTCAGAAAACTTGCTTTCCTGAAGAAAAAATAAAGTAAACTGTAATACTTTTACGAATTCATATGGAGGTTAATTTCTCAGAGACAGTTTTCCATTCTTAGCACACCAGCAACACAAGCAAATATTTAGGCGGATATTCCACTGGTAACTTTTTTCTTTGACGGTTTAGGTATCTCACCCAGGTGGAAAGTGAGTTCTCATAAACAACAATTCCCGTATGTGGAATAGGTACCTATACCGCATAAAAAGACTCCCTGGATGTATCCATTGATGGGTTTCCTCGGTGACTTAAACATAATGAAGGGGACAATGATTTCACAAAAATTCCACAATATAAGAACACGATGATGGTATTATTACCGAAACAGCTGTCACTCCGTGTTATTATATTGTGGAATTTTTGTGAAATCATTGTCTCTTTCATTATTTTCTCCCTGGATGTGGTAATTGGTAGATTACCTTGTCAGAATACTGGCGGACACGCTCAATCTTGTATGAATGGATGAAGCTATTTGGATGAGGTGGGTCATGCCATGTCAACTTTATTTGACTACTCTTGTTGGTTTTCGTATACGTCACATCCAGCTCAGTTATTATATCAGCACTTTCTGCAAAGGAAAATATACTTTTATGTTAGGCTTCCTGTTGAAGATTTTGATTGCTGTCCTAAGCCATGCCAGCAAAAGGCGAACAATAGGGAATTTCGACAAAGACACTAATGCTTGCAATCCATGTTTCCAACATGATAATAATACGTCATAAAGCTAGACAGATAACTTATTTGTGGCAACACTATTGAAAAACTTGGTCAGTAAATTTATATTTTCATGCAAAAAAAAGCTTGAATCAATATCATTCTTTACCTGTAGTGGAAATTTCAATCTAAATCGAAAAATCTCCAAGCGAGCCCCATTGAGAGCCAATACTAGAGAAGAGTTCCTTTAGTCACACTGAAATAAAATTAACGTACCATTTTTCTTCGTGCGAACGTTAGCAATTCCAGTGCCACCGCACTCCGGATATTCATCCTTGGCAACCTTTTTTCTGCATGCTTTTACTTCAATTTCGTAGAGAGTAAAATGGCCCAGCTGTTTCACCACCAGAGATTCCCCCTTCACTTTCTCCTCAAACGACCATTCTAAAACGAACACGCTTGTTGAAAAATAGTCTACTGGCTTCCATCAAAATCCAGCTTTGTGGTATAGGCTTCTATTGCACTTTCCAAGTCAATACTTAATACCATCACTTATTATTATTACTGTTTGACTTCTATTCCTATTATTATTTTTATTATTATGTTTTACGACTTTCTCCCCTTAAAATAAGTAATTTTCAACTGCTTAAAATAAACTAGTGTTAGCAGCTAGCTGTTAGTCTCTTTCCCTGCACCTCAAATCCTCGAGTATCGAGGTAGGTACCTACTTATCGCGATATTCGGTGTATAAATTCTGGTTGTTCATTATTAAATTTTACTTTACTTTTTAATTTGTTAGCTGTATTCCTGTTTCAATGTCTACTACGAAGAGTAATTTACCTTCCATTTCCGGTTTCAAATTGTGTTTGGGGTCCAATCGAACTTCATTAAATCCAGTAGTATTATGTGGGACCTCCCTTTTTGAAATACCCGCCGGTCTGTAAGCAAAAATAAATTAATAACAAAACCTATCACCACATGGCAAATGAATTCCTAAAAGCATAATAATTGACTGAGCGAGCGAAGTCTCCGATTCGACGAGATAGGGAATTTTTTCTTTCGTCGGCAGTCGGTTCCTCATACGTTGTTGTGAAAAAAATTCTCATCGAGGGGGAAATTCGGGGAAAAGGGGGAAGTTTGCCCCCGCCTCAGGGGAAGAGCCCAATAACAGGGAGAAAGCTCGCGAGGTCTACTGTCCGCAGGACTACTAGTGTTGTAACTTAATGAAGATTTTTTTATGCATGTATATAATGTTGAAGAATAATATTAATACCCATTATTTTTCATAACTTACTTTGTTTTTTTAATGTAGAAGTAATTCTGCAGAGCGTTTTCAAAAGAGATTAAATCTAGACGATCTTCTTTGGCTAATTTGTTCTTTTCAATATCTGGTGGGCCACAGGAACAGGGGCATTGGTCGATAGTCGGCGGTTGAGGGGTTGAAATGACGCGCGAAGGCTGCTCCGTATCATGGTGGAACATCGCTGCAAAACGACAAAAACAGTGAGGCTACGGAAAGTTATAGGGTTACTAACATAACAAATGGGTCCTATGGTTTCTAAAGGAGATGGCTACACTAGCAACTAGGCACAGGAGTGTAGTTGATTTGTTGGTTACCGTCGAGCTTAAAGCTTTGTACACGCTAAGCCTAAGAAAACGTTTAGTGTTAGAAAAAGCCTTCAACTTCCTCTTAAATTGATGTTTGTATTTATTTATTTTTATTGTTCAACCTGCAGGGTGAGCCTATAGGCCGTATACGGTGATGAAACCCCTTTGACCATCATGCGGTCTATTAGCTACTAGGGTAGCCCAAGTCACCCTTGTCGATTGGTAATGGACCATGGACCAAAAAAAGAATACTATTTGTAAAAAATGTCTTACGTTCGTAGCAGAAATTCTGATTGGTCGGAACTCTGTCGCTAACTTTTTTTACCGTTACGATGTAATGTTCAAGTTCACCGTGGACTGCGATTGGAGGAGACCATTTGATAAATATTTCGGAAGTACTTCTCGCTCGAGCCTGAACATTATTCGGCAATTCGGGAGCTACAAACAAAAAATATGAGATATAAAATAAAATCTTGAAGACTTTAGTCCAAGAGTAGTCAAAGTTCATTTAGAAACTTTGGTGACTATAATATTAGGTATCGGTCATGTATTTGTCGCGCATTATGGCAAATCATCACAACTATGAACGTATATGTATGATGGACAAAGCTGGCCAGGTTTATCGGCTCAGGGTAAAAAATACATATCCAGACTTAATAATTGAGCTCGATCGCCTTAGGAGTAACCGGCTCAAAAATAATTCTTCATTCTATGCCCAACCTTGGCCTTTCCGCCTCTCGACGCCTAGCAGATAATGCAGATTTTGATTTGAAGATGCAGGGATTAATGTGCGAGTGAGTGGCCTATTTAAAAGTAACCCTACTGCTTTAAAACAATCATAAAACTCCAAGAAGGGTATCGCAAAAAAGGCAAAGATAATATTATTTTTGGTGTTACGGCCGGTAACGCATACTTACTCCCAGGAGCAGTAGTAAAGTAGGAGATATTGCTGATGCCACCAAAACGAGAGTCAGTAAGAGTATACGTCTTGACATAAAAGGCATATTGGGTGTTCGGCACCAGCCCTGTTATTATAAACGTTATTTCGTCATCGATCGATTCGGCGATTGCGACATCATCCATAATCCAACTGCAAAAACAGAAACAGAATTTTGAAAATAAGAATTAGACCACCGTTAAAAATATATCTTCTATTTATAAAACCTCATCAAAAAATATAGTTCCACCCACTGTCTGCGGAAGCATTGAGAATACAATAGGAAAAAATTGTACGCTGTGGCGAAAACGCAAAACTTTTCGATTAAAAATATAACAATAATAATCTCACTGATTTAGAACTAAAAAAATAATTACTACAATTTTTTTATTTTAATTTAAGAGAGATTTACGAGGTCTGATCAAAAAGTTCCAGGACTTTTGAAATTGCGCGGGAACAGAGATTGCTAGAGAATTGCGGGTTGCAGCATTGTTTAGAGTAACTCTCCCCGAGCACAGTTATTGTTTCATAATATTGATAACTTTCTCCAAACCAAAGTTATAGCAGTTTTACTGTAGCCACTTCTTGAGCTCCTGCGTTTTCGTAATGGACGGGAAAGTTGAGCAGTGCGTTTGCGTCAAATTTTTAGGCAAATCATTCGAGGAAACTTTCCAAATGCTTCAGGACGATTTCGGTGATGAAGTGATGAGTCGTTCATGGTGTCATGAGTGGTTCAAACGGTTCAAGGAAGGCAGAGCTTCAACGACAGATGACCCTCGTTCAGGAAGGCCTTAAAACTTCAACTGACGATGTTCAAGTGGCCAAACTGAATGCCTTAGTGCGTTTCAATTGACGTTTAACGATTCAAAAGATGGCAGAGGAGTGCCACATCTCATTTGGGTCATATCAGGAGATCCTGACCGAAAAATTGGAGATGAGAGGCAAGTGGTTGTCCACCATGACAACGCGCCCTGTAACACCGCCCTCCTCATCCGCGATTTTTTGGCCAAAAACAACATGTCACCCCGTCCTCAGCCCCCTATTTTCCTAATCTG
>Ga0194135_10001721_pt1 | contig 13158 bp, 13 predicted proteins | sample LitLau_LLRF_2013_FD_134024 | JGI IMG/M metagenome (GOLD analysis project Ga0194135, IMG submission 134024) | Freshwater sediment microbial communities in response to fracking from North America - Little Laurel Run_MetaG_LLRF_2013 (version 2) | ecosystem: Environmental > Aquatic > Freshwater >... | reverse complement strand
TGATAATAATGATAAGATACGATTCCTTGATGCGCTGCTGCTTCCCTGCTGCACGCAATATGAAAAAAAGTTGGGAAGATTAGATTAAACAACGAACGCGACATGAGGTAATCAAGTGATATACTGATGATGATGATGATGATCACCTAATGCGTCAAAATAATGTTTGCTGATCTCTCTGAATGGTATTCCTAAATATCATACCTGAAAGAATAACAATTGATTAAGTAATGAAGACATATCTTTTATACTAGCAGTGGGGTAATGTGAGACTTTAATTCGACTTTTCTCCTAATGAAAAAAATCGTGAACAGGTGCAATAACAATTATTACTTCGTTACTTTATATGACTATACAATGGGTGGTATTTTCGACATCCAACTTGTAGTCCAAGTGTGTAGTCCTCACACTGCGTTATCATTCCCTGTTGAGTGTGCTGTGGGAATAAGACACAAAAGGACACAAAAGAACGGGAGATGAATGAAGTTCTTCTTCTCTGTAGAGGACATCGACTACGTTGTCCTGTCCTGTCGGTACGAGAGCTGTTGTAGGACACGATTGCTTCATCGATTCTTATCATGATGATACACAAAGCATTGGGCAAAAGTTGTGCGTATTCTTCGAGGAATTTTGTGACGAGACGAGAGAAGTTCATTTATATTATTGTGTGTTTCATTTACAGGCAGTGATCAATAGCACAGTGACACCAGGGATGAATTTCACAAAGACATCGCAGAAATTCGGACAGTGGTCAGATGTTCGAGCCAACACAGTTTATGGACTTGGATTCCCATCAGAAACTGAGTTGAATAAAGTGAGTCTTGTCTCTTTTACATATCTAGTCCATTTGTCTTTGGCACCCTCCTTTCTCTGTACATACACATTATTATTCCCACTGGAGAAAAGAACCCTGCAGAACCTTCGCGTATATACTACTCCCTACCTTCCTTCGTCATCTGCGTCTTTTCACTTCCTCGTGCTGTGTGCTAAACAATGCCAACTTTCATTCGTATTCCATAAATTAATGATCTATTTCTCCCCTTTATACAGAGGAGTGTGTATATGGGTTATTCAGTTTTAATTGTCTATAATGGAACTACTTTAGATGAACTACGACAGGTGGAGAGCCTCGGGGAATTTAAGTCAAAGTAGACATAGAGAAAGCTATCAAGTTGCAAACAATATGTATTGTGGCTGTATAATGGTATTTCCTAAATATACACAATAATACAACTCTTTCAATGCCTTCTGTACTTCGTGGTATATATTGTCATTCTCAGAATCACATGAAACCGCAACCACACACACACCTACCCGTGGTCCTGAATAAAAACCGAAAATATTCAAACCCGAATTCAATTATTCAATATAACACAAAACATACTTCATCTATCTCGACCATTCTTTCAGTTTCCAGCCGTACCAATCACCTGCAGTCCATTTTGCAGCATAGCAAGGGAGACAGAGAAATATATTAAATATAGCCAAGTTACATAATAATATCTGATCGGATTCACCACCACTGTCCTAGGGCCACACACAGATTGAATTACTTTTGAATGAAACCAAATCACCAGACTTTTGTTCGTAAAATGTCTTTGTAGCACCACTTGTGGTGGTTGTATAGCATCAGTCTCAAGAATATCTGCATTACAGCAAAGAAATTCTTACTGCTGCTGTATTTATTCCCTCCAGTCGTATTCTTTATTCCGTGAAGACAATTATGTATAGGACGAGTTCTCTCCCAAACGGATTGTTCCGGGACTTTCTCCAGAGTAGAATGGTTATTGCTTGTTCGAAGACACTTAAATACACATGATACACATGTCTCTTGCTTTCTAATATTCTAATACTACAATTTCATCCACATGAGCAGCACTTGAAGAAATTTACATACCGACACTTCCAAACGCAGTTCTAAAGGAACTCCCAAGAGTACAATATTTTGTTATCAGTTTAAGGTTATCTTTTCTGAAAATAACGACGACGACGACGAGAAACAAAATGAATTTTTGCTCACACCAACCAACGCATTCGTTGGGCATACATTATATTCTTGAGAGCTATACGAAACGAACGAAGTGCTCACTCAGATACATGCTTTATTCTAGTTCCATGATCTTCTGTTGCATTTCTCAGAAAAAATGGAGAAGACACAATAAGGTACTATAAAGGAATAAGGTTCTCTCTTTCTCTCCGTATATAAGACAAGGGAGACTATAAAGCAGAAAAACTGATTTCCAAGTGTAATGTCTTCCTAAATGGCTTTTTTCCACTTTCAAGCAGAAAGAATGATACTCCTCTTGTTCTTGCTCTGCTTCCTCGATAAAACTTTCTCCAGATTTTTTGCTTCGTTCTTCATCTTTCCCAAGAAGGGAAGGTGGTGGTGGTAGGGTAGGGAGCCTTTTATCTTACTCTTACTTTGATTCCAAGTACTTAACTGTCTATTTGCGTGCAAAACTTCCCGGAGGAGCGATGGGTTTTAGGAAATGCATGAAGTTGTAAGAGAATACCAAAGAAAAGTATTTGAGCTTCGGATTTAATAGTCTCCTGATTTCCCTCTTACATCAAATACACGATATATACACAGCTATACATTTATTCTACTACGTCTTGCAATCTACACGACATGACGAGGGCTCACAGTGGATGAAACCCATTCCTTAAGCATAAGTTTCTCATAAATCGAATCACTTTTTTATTCACAAGTATTATTAGGTGGTGTAGTAGTGCGACTGCAATTCAGTTAAAGTTTCTTCACATGCATTCACAATGAATGGATGATCCTGTAAATTATTATAAGTTGGGGTAATGTGAGAATTTGTCATTTTAGTTCTTCGAGCAGTTTCAAGAAATCAAGGAAGCTTGCATCAGAACTTCTGGAGGAAGTAAACACGCCCAGTCGACAATTTGCAGTTTAAACCATCCAACCATTCCTCCTCCAAGTCTCACGGCAAGTCCACTTCTCCAGAGGAATCAGATTCTTCAAGGACTCCAAACCCAAAATGCCATCCTTTCTGCAGCTGCAAACCAGTTACAACAACAGAACGGCCACTCTAACAACCATGGAGGAGGTCCTGATGGCTGCGATGCGGATGGAGTTGGTGGAATGGTCATGACGAGTGATGCCAATGCCAACTCACTTCTAAAGATGGGTTCCCCATTGCTGTCAAAGTGTCAGGGAGTCAGTGGGGGTGGCAGTGGGGGGTGTATGGACAGCCCTAAACACGGGGGAACTCTGGGCCGTCAAGATAAGTCTCCCGAGGCACAACTGAAGTATGAGAACGAACGACTGAGGCTCGCTTTAGCCCAGAGGTAAACTACTTTTTAGTTCTGTCCGTAGAGTTTGCTTTGCGGTATATTATCTACTCGGTAATCTTGAGTCCGGACTCTTCCAATGTTCCCATGTTGAATGTCCACCGTTTTTGTGCAGTTCAGACTACCCGAGATAGTTTACACCAGCATTTCCGCAAGACATTCAGTTTTGTGATGTTAGAAGCAATAACAATAATCCTTATGATGATGTCCGTGTGTGTCCCATTTCACTTCCTGTTTATGTTGTATGATTGTACGAAAGAGAGCTGTGGCTAGTCTTCACGACAGTCTTCGGCATGACCCTCAAGTATCCATATTTACTCTATTGATGTTTTGAAGAGCCTACTATTATGTCTCCTTCTAGTGTAGTTCGTCTCATTTTCTGGTCATTAAGAACTGCCCCTTAAGGTCGTAATATCTTTCGTAATGTCTCTCTCCTTCCGATCGATTATATAGAAACAACTATATAACCCCAAATATTTCGATGAGACTGAATGTGTTGTGATTTTTAGCTCTGCCAATGCCAAGAAATGGGAGATTGAGCTGTCAACACTGAAAAGTAACAATGCGAGACTGACGGCAGCCCTGCAAGAGAGTACGGCAAATGTGGAAGAATGGAAACGACAGCTTCAAGCTTACAAAGAGGAAAACCAGCGATTGAAGCACAGAACGTTAGAAGCTGAAGCCGCTCGTGGGGATTCAGATGCTGCAGCTGAAATTCGGAAGGAAATCGGAAGTCTCAGGGAACGAGTGGACTTGTATTCTCAGACCCTGAAGGCGAAAGAGGATGAATTGAAGATTCTTAAAGACTCGAATAAAGAATTCAATAATAACGATTCTGTTAAGGTACGCTTAATCATAGCTTACAGTTCCTTAGAACTTTCTCACATGCAGTATGGAATTTGAAATTCATTTTTATCTGCCCATTTTCTAGGAGAACGACATTCTCAGAGCAACGCTTCAGCAAGTTCAAGAACAACTTGAAACTGCTTTAGGAACCCAAGAGTCGCAGAAAAAGGTTTTGGAAGCTCTGAACACGCAGCTCGCCCAGAAGATTCAAGAACTCTCGGGGATTCATCGAGAGTTGTCCACTGTTCTCCAGACCTAGAGTTAACTATTTTTACGATAACTAACCTAACTTATTGTATAGGCATCCGAACAGGCGTGTTCCACAGGTTTTTGATAAAACCCAAATCATGAGTTCATGAGTCTGAGACTACATATTAGAAGATTGCATTCCAGATGTTATACTTTGTCACAGATTACTAATCTCATTTATTTGTTCTTATAAACTGGTTAGCATATAAAAAGCTATTAACTTTAAATATTGATAACCTTACATGTGAAAAAATTCTTTTAATATGTATGTAATTAGATATTAGTTTAGCTATACTGATAATCATATAACAAGCCGTGTAAAACAAACAAAAATACGTAAAAATAAAAAAATAAGCTGGTAGATATACATGCGCTGTTTTGGAGATTTTGGAATTTGAAACATTCAGAGTAATAATATATTATAGTGTTACAAGATAGAAAGCTGTTAGAGTTCTTGCTTGTAGTTGATTATCATTTACTACACACTCTGTTCTTGTCTATAAAATATCTTTAGTCTTTCTGTAATTGTAATACAATCAATTCTAAATAATAATGGAATAATAAAACTTTATGAATTACTCTGGCGTCTGGATGAATCAGAACTTAGTTGACCCTAAATCGAAAAGTCTGTACCTAACTGAATGTAGAAAGGAATGGGAAGACTTGCTAAAAATGTTTGAATTCAATTTATGTCTTCTACTAAATCCCGTAATAGGTCATACTCTTACCTTCTTCACAAAACCTTTTACTGAAACGTACCTGCCTGCATACAGCAAATTTTTGGAACAACTCGAACAACCGAGTAATTAAAAAATGACCAGTGAGGAGGAGCAGAATGTCTGCAATAACAACATTATATATCTCAAACAATTAATTTTTAAATTGTCGATTTGAATATTGTTGAGTTTATCTTGATATCATGGACGAGTAGCAGGGACGCCTGACACATGAATGATTCGTCTCATTTCCATTTGAGGCAATGTGAGACACTCGTCGAGGACGAAAATGCGCGGGAAAGGGAGCAAGTGAGGCACAAGATTTTAAAATTTAGTTTTCATGTGCTCGGCTCGTTTTGCGAGTGTCAGTCAGTTCTTCATTCGCAGTTCGTATTCATATATGCACGCGTGGCAGATCTATTTCTAAATTCTTGTTTTCATCTGACTCTGACTGTCTGAAATTTAAAAGCCAGACAACCGACTCGATCGACAAAACATAATTTTGCGGTCGACATTCGAAACTTCAATATGGAGAAGAAAAATCGTACAAAGAAGTCTGAAGTTCGAAAACGAAAACAGACGGATTCGGAATCAAAGAAACTTGGGAAAAAGAAGCGGCGGAAGGACTGGATTGTTGAAGATACATCAGCTTCAGGAATTCAGAGCGTTCAGACATCCTCTGGGTCGACAAAGTCTAAGAAAAATCATGTAGAGATGTCAGTTCGAAAACAGAAACAGTCGGATTCGGAAAGACAGAAACTTGGGAAAAAGAAGCGGCGGAAGAACCGGATTGTTAGAGATGCATCAGCTTCAGAAATTCAGAGCGTTCAGCCATTCTCCGTGTCGACACAGGCGACAGCGTCGAATGATACTGTTGAAACCATCGTGCCTTGGTGTTGCAAGTTAGTTAATAATTACTAAATATTTCAGTCAAAACGCTAAACACAAGAGTATCTGTTCAAATCCAGGTAGGTTTTAATGGGATTAAACTGATGAGAATCTTTGGTTGTATTAGAACAGAGTGGGAAGCTGTAGGAAAGGATGTCCAGGACGATCTGTATGAGGCAGTTGTGGAGACATTGACCATTTGGAAAGAGCGTGTTCCAACCCTTCCAGTGGGCGCAGAAGTTACTCTTCTCATCGCCCAAGCGTTTGCTTACGATAAGGAAGAGCAAGAGAATTTCTGTCCAGATCGTGCGAGGTCTCTTTTCGGTCTTGCCCTCATTAGGTAAATAAACTTTGCGTTTATTTCGTAATTCAACTCCCAAACAGTCAATGACAGTCGTGTGATGAATGTCTGTAGGTATACGAATCATGTGGGACATTGCTCAGCGTACGCGTTAGGAGGGAAGTCGACACTTCCGACCAGAGATTTGGCAGCTATTGCAGCAACACCAGACTGGCTGATATCTCTACGAAATGACGTTTCACATGGAACTAATATTCCTACTTTAGAGAGTCTTCGTGTCGCTGGACACTTCATATGTGATTGGCTTAAGGTTAGATACAAACAAAATACTCAGAATTTAATATAAAATAGTGTTGACTTTGACTTGCATTAGAGTGAACATTATTATCGTATAACAGGATCGCTATTGGAAAGAATCTACTGTGGATAATCTATTGGAAAAAGACAGTGGAGTTGTCGAGTTAAAAAATTATACCCTTGAAGGAGTAGTGACAGATATAGTCAATGCGTTTTTGGCCACAAGAATTTTTAATTTACGAGGTGTGAATCGTATTCACGATCTATCGATTATCAAATATAGCCCTACAGTTTCAATTGCTACATCGACCAGTATAAGCACCAAACAAATTACAAAAGAAATTCTGACGACTATCAAAAACTTCATAGTGTGTGTGAATGAACCAGTTATTCCTCTGCTAACAAAAGAACTCATCCCTTCTAAGGATTTTTTTCAAGAATTCTCTAACCTTGTTTCGGAATCAAGAAAACCAGATGAAAAGGAAAAAGAAGGCTTTCAAGGATTTGTGAATCTTTGGAATCCTATTCTGGCTATTCTCCAACGCAAAGGGAAGCTGTTAGCTATGTGCGAATATCTCTTGGATGTACGAGCTGAATGTGCTAACGAACCTTTCATTTGCTGGTTGGCTGCATCTTGGATTGACCATTTGTTACGGCTCTACGAGGAAAAAAATGGGCTAGTTTTCAAGAGTAAACTTTTCTTAATCTTAAAAAAAGCAATGCTTTCACCGGACTGTTCTTCAAAAATATTCTTTCAAAGGTTCGTGTTCTGGTTTTTTGAACTATTGAATCGTTTAAATCTCCTGTTTTTGATCATATTACATGTTTAACCTTCAATATTTCAGATTGATAAAATTAGCAGCACCAAAGTTGGGCGAGTCAACTGTAAAGAAGATTAGTTATCTCATCTCTTTATATACAGACGATATACCTTCAAAAACTCGTACCCGCAAACCTGGAAGTTGGTTTACAATCAAGGATTGTCAGTCGTACATGCAGTTTCATGAATTCAGCTATAATGACGATGAACCTCAGGAAGATAGCTCTGCTCCAGCGAAGGCAGGATGGTCAAAAGACAGTAAAGGTAACTAAATGCAAGAAGAAGTGCACATAACATTATTAACTTCATAATTGCTCATTACTTTATTTCAAATTTACAGGGTCTAATTTTTGGAAAGAAATCAACTTCGGTACTGTTCTGAACGAAGTTAACTATGCAACTTAAAAATAACTATTCAATACTAAAATAGAAAATATTTTATGTTTGTGATATTCGTGTCATTATCGCCGTTAAAATTTCTTGCTATTAGCCCAATAAAGGGAAAAGTAATATTATTATACATCCATGTATCATGAGAAAAAATCGATTAAATGCATAACACCCATTAGGTCCATGTTACGAGTCTTCATAAGCACAGTTATTACCAATTGCGTCAACACTGTTCCCATCAATTTGACATGGTTTTATTTAGTAGGCTGGAAGTGGTGGTCAAGATTGATTCGATTAAGCTGCTATAACTACTAAAACTGTGGTTGGAGTGTATTGCGACAGTGCGAAGGAAAAGCTTCACCGGGTGTTGCAAAACAATACAGAAGACGGTGTATAGAACTTCCCTGGAACTACATGCAGTACATCTGACTGTGACAGGTGAAGGTTGGATTGTTTTCTACATAATTCATATTAGGAGCACAAAGTTTTACTGCAACTGCAAATAAATTGAAGTCAGTCGACACGAGAAAGTCACCACATCCGTTAAAGATATTCACTGCTGCTGTCTTCTACAAGCCTAATATCGTAAGTCCTGACATTAAACCTATAGAAAGTCTCAGCCATAGAACTGTAGTGGTAGTAGTGGCGAGTTGAGAGCAATCCTGCAACTGGCACATGTATTGTAGTTAATACAGATTTGTCCAGCTGCAGCAACCTAGCAGATTTTTCTCAATTTGCCTCGCAAGCTCCGTCACTCATTCTTAATAGGTTAATTGTTAAAAATAAGATTTAAGATAACACATTACCAACAACGGTAGGTTCACCAACCTCATGCAATAATATCTTTGTTATTGTGTATGCTTGTGTATTAAGTTAAATTGAAGGCTACAATACTTGAATAAGTTATAAAAACATATCTTTAGAAAGAACTGCTCGCACGCAAACTTCCAGTTTTCTTTCCGACCTCAATTCCCAATAATTACCCAATAGCAAATACATTTTCCTGTATTCCTGCTACTCCAAACCCGTTAGAAAGTTCTCTTTCACTTTTACTTCAACTTGCGGACTTCGCATGATCGAAGAATTTAGAGATTATGAGCATACTCTGAGGAAGTGAGGGATATATTGTTGCTGTGAGACTAGGATGTAAAAATGTTGGTCTATAATGGTAATTTATACTCTTTCTATTTCTATTTCTGTATTTATTCCAGGTCGAAGTTTCTTCTGGTTCGGAATTGCATTAGCTTGTAGAAGCAAGCTTAAATTGCGAAGTAATTAACCCAAACTGTTCCCGTTTAGCCTAAAGGAGTGCAAAGATGGTAAATACTTTTTTAAATGTGATAAAAATGTTCGATTTCAATGGCAAGACTTGTTTTGGAATTGTACAGGACGCTGATGATGATCGAGACAGGGACAGTGACAGTCCCGATGAGCGACGGAAATCTTCAGTTGTGGAGGTGAATGAAGAAGAAATGAGCGAAGCGATTGAAAGCAAAGAAAGTGAGGAGACTGAAGAAGGGACAGAGGAGGGGGAAACTGAAGAGACTGGCGAGTCAGAAAATCCTGAAGAAGCTGTGGAAGAAGAAGTGGAAGCTGAAGAAGTGGATGAATTTGAAGATGCTAAAGAAGTTCAGCAGCAGCCGGAAGAAAAGAAACCAGTAATGGTTCAAGTAAGTAAAATTGCCTTTTCGGACCCCGACGTTGTTCTTAGCTTTAGGCCACAACGTCAGCAAGAGGCAATTCCAACAGCCGGGTATGTCTATTCACATATTCTTTATGAGTTTTGTCGTAGAAGAATCCAGTTTTTCAAAAATAAAAACTGTCCATTGTTTGCAATATTTGCATTTGATAATAGGATGGAAAAGGACAAGATACAACCAACAACTGCCACTAAATGTGAATTGAGTACCAAACAGAAAGAGGACATTCGAGAAGCTTTCAATTCATTTGACATCAATGGGACTGGCTTTATGGCTGTTCAAGACTTGAAGGTACAATACTAATACTTGCAGCAATGCTAGATTGTCAGTAATTGAAACAAAATTACTAAGAATCTTACTGTGTGATTAGATCGCATTGCGTGCCCTCGGATTCGAACCAAGAAAAAATGAAATCAAGAAAATTGTAGAGAAGGTAGACAAACACAACACTGGTTAGTATAATATTCCATATTAAAGCAACTGAATAAAGAATGCATCATAGTTAAACTGATGGCTGCTAAAACATGATACACTGCTAAGCTAATGTAAACTTTCAGGATGTTTGTGCTTCACGGCTTTCATGGACGTGATTTGTATCAAATTAGCCGAAAAGGACAGTCGAGATGAGATTTTGAAAGCTTTCAAACTCTTTGATAAAGACCAAACAGGATACATTACGTTTGAAAATTTGAGACAAATTGCCACAGAACTAGGTGAAGGTCTTAATGATGAAGAAATCAAGGTACACCCAATCGATTGCTTTGTTCTAATTTTTGATACATAACATTTTATATACATCCATAATTTGTTCTTTTCGATTTTGTAAAACACAGGAAATGATAGAAGAGGCGGACATGGATAATGACGGTGCTGTTAATCAAGAAGAGTTCTTCCGGATCATGAAGAAAACAAGTCTGTACTAAAAAAGAGTAACAACTAATTGTATTTTCGAAATTTTCGCACAAATCATCAAATCAAAGGGTTAAATCACGAAAAAGCACAAAGCTATTAACAAGCATGCCAAGCTGAACTTAACAAATGTCCATTCGGTTTGGATTTGTACAACATACTTACAAAACTTTACTTGAGAATCGTAAATCGTAATGATTGAATACAAATACAGAAATTGAGTCTGTAAAACGAGGCTTCGTTGTTCTCAAATACTTTAGTTTATTATCTGACCCTAGCTATCATACATTCCATATTGCGCTATATTATAACTTATAACATATTCGATATTCATTTCGTTATCCCCATCGATCTCAGTTTTGAACATTCTAGTTACTATAAGATTTGTATTTATATTTATACACTTTTCGTTTATACGATACATGTCAATTCATAAAGGCCTAATAATAAAGAAGATTATAAATATATCAGCATTTTGAACATTTTGAACTCTGTGACACCGTTGGTAATGATGAAATTCAGATTTCTGCGTCGTATTTGGTAAAGCTGCAATGTCTGCATTCTTCACCTTCTTCATCAGAAGATTATGACCCTACAGGTTCCATATTCAGAGTAAGTCAGAAAGCGCAAAATCAGTTCTTCTGACCTGTATAAATGCTGACGACGCTTTCTCGTATATCTGCAGGCTCCTGTAACTTTCTATTGTAGTAACAAGTTGCTGAAAGTGATTGTTCATGTTGCAGATGTAACACAGTTTAACGAAAGACTTCTTCAGCGTCACAAATCATTTTTAGGTTGGATATGCCGATGCATGGACTCTGGAATCTGCATTTATGAATGCAGATAGAGCAAGCAGCTCTCGGTTTGACATGTCTCTTTCTACATTACACGGATTGTTTTTTACTTGCAACTTAACAAGTGTACAGCTGAAAAAGTGTAAATTATGCTGCGCTCATTAATTAATACTTGATGCAATCTCGGTAAGTTAACATATAATTATTCAATCACATTTGATTTCGCTATTCTATATTTACATTGTGAATCTTGTTGTACAATAGATTTCAAAAAGAACTCAGTTCTGACTTTGCGGATTGATAATTTTGAAAGACCTGAAAACAATCCCGAAAATGATAAGACACCGAATTTTTGCTCAACTCTCTCATCAATCCCTGAAGCGTTTCTCCTCATCCGTATCAGGGTCTTCCCATCCATCGACGAAAGGAGATAAGAAATTAGCCTTAGTAGTAGGAGCTGGGGATAACACAGGATCAGCCATAGCTAAAGCATTCGCTAATGAAGGATTCACAATCTGTGCTGTTCGTCGAAATAAAGATAAGCTTGGGCCTCTGGTGGAGGAAATCAGTCGAATGGGAAGAGAAATTAAAGGCTACGGTGTGGATTGTCGAAAAGAGGATCAAATGCAAGCGATGATTGAAGAAATCGAGTCGACAATTGGCCCCATTGAAGTAGCAGTTCATAACATTGGTGCGAATGTCCGTTTTGGAATCACAGAAACGACTGCACGAGTTTATTACAAAGTTTGGGAGATGGCTTGTTTTTCGGGTTTCTTAATGGGAAAGGAAGTAGCACTGAGGATGAAGAAAAGGGGACACGGGACAATTATATTTACTGGTAACTCATAATTTTTTAAAATTAATGATCTGTGCATGTGTCCGAATTAGATTTTTAAAGATGCATACTTTTGGATTCAAAATGACAGGAGCAACTGCAAGCGTCAGAGGAGGTACTGGATTCAGTGCCTTTTCTGGGGCTAAATTCGGACTCCGCTCGTTGTCCCAATCCATGGCTAGAGAATTGGGACCTCAAGGGATTCATGTTGCACATTGTATCATTGACGGTGGAATCAACACCCCTTTCGTATTCGATAATCTCCCTGGAGCAAAGGAACTGGCCGAAGTTGGAGGGCTATTAGATCCAGATGAAATAGCCTTAAATTATGTTCATTTGTATAAGCAGCCCAAGTCGGCTTGGACTCATGAATTGGACCTTAGACCTTACTGTGAAAAATGGTAATTGAGCTAGCTAGGGAGCCTGTGTGTGATATTAATTGCCAATATTGATTGAATGTACCAGAAATAAAATGTACCGTATATTTTTATTATTTCCGTTCCCTCCAATAAAATTCATCCCTGAAATAGAATTGAGCTAATTTCATCATTACAATTAAAGGAAAGCTTTTTAACGAAAAGTTGTTAATTCCAGAAATCAAGAACTTTTACAACTATTGAAACAATTGCATTGCATAGTCCTAGATATCAAAATATGTTGAGATCCATAATTCCATACATTAATACACCCCAGAATGCAAGATAAAGAGCTATAGATTGCAAAAGGCATGCAAAAGACAAACAGACTCTCATTCATACGATTCATTCCATCGATTCCATTCCATCTAATCTTCTATTAATCTGCTACATTTGCATTTTGCATACATCTCCAATTGTTACTACTAACATACTAACACTCATTTTGATAGTAAACTTGCATCTTAATCTTAATCTTAAATTACGATTCTTCATTATACATCTGATGAGTAAAAAAGATAACCAAATGAGACTCGGAATGTCGGAATGAAATGGTCGAAACCTGTCGAATGACATCTGATGATCTTATGTCCAATATCATAGAGTCAGTTGTTGGCATCTGTCCGTATTGTACTATAGTGTGTGTGTATGCCATACTGCATAGTGTGTGTGTGTGTGG
>Ga0194135_10001720_pt1 | contig 13158 bp, 21 predicted proteins | sample LitLau_LLRF_2013_FD_134024 | JGI IMG/M metagenome (GOLD analysis project Ga0194135, IMG submission 134024) | Freshwater sediment microbial communities in response to fracking from North America - Little Laurel Run_MetaG_LLRF_2013 (version 2) | ecosystem: Environmental > Aquatic > Freshwater >... | reverse complement strand
TGTACTGATTTCTTCTGCAGATGCTGAACGACTCGCGATTCGTGTGTCAATGTGGAACAGGAATTAACGTTGTACAGACTTCCGCCTTTATCAAAGTTGAAGACAAAGAGGATGATTCTGGAACTGAAACGAATGATGATATTGATGATGAAAAAACTGAAAAAGTGAAGGATTCTTCTCAAGAAAGCAAGTTTTCTAGCTCGTTCTCTATTTTAAGAGAAATCGACATCCCTCTTGATGAAACAATATCCTTCGACGTTTGCCCAGTGACAGATGTCCTAATTACATCTCACAAGTCGAAGCTGTTAAGGATATGGTGTCTCAGAACAGGAGAACTTGTACGAGTCATAAAATCAATTCACCAACAGCCAATTGGGTTCATTGAAATCAATAAGGAAAAGGCGTGGGGAGATGTTTCTGTAATTGAAGTAGACGGGACAAAAGACATTGATGGAGCAAGAGGTCAACTCACTTGGTGTACTGTTGCGGGAGCTGGAGTCAAACTGTGGGAAATGGGTGGCAATCAGATGTCGAAATTAATTAACGTAGATAATATAGCGTTGATTGGATATGCTCGGTGGGGAAAAGGATCGGCGAATGACAAGTTTTTTGCAGCTGAGAGACACATTTATATTTTGGGGACAAAGGCAGACTCGAAGCAATTTGGAGTGGTGCAAACTCTGGAAGGACATTATTCACAGGTTACTGGGATTGAGTTTGATGGGAATAAACATCTTGTGAGGTGAGTTGACCTTTATCTAGATGTAACTGCCTAGAGTGAATTGGGACCAAGCTTTAAAAGGAAATATCTCGTGGTTTCAGTGGAGGACGGGACAAGGTAATTATTCTCTGGGACTTGAACAAGAACTTTGAAAAGTTAACGACCATTCCTTTTCCTAATCCTATCGAAGGACTTTTACTCCAGGCGAAGCAAATCCTTTTCGTTGCTGTGAATCCATCAGAGATTTTGTACTTTGATCTCAAAAGCAGACGTTTACGGAAGAAGCCAGTGTTGAATTTAAATCAAGATGAAACAATCATAGGAATTTCTAATACAGATTACGTTAAGAATCTGAGGAGCCAAGAAAACAGTTGCCTTATTTCAACTCACATTGGGTCGATTTACGAAGTTATCGTTCCTAGACAAAATATTTTCGAAGAATTGCCTATTTCTAGGCAGTACGTGGGTAGTTTAGATGAAATACTTGGAGTGGTTTTTTGGACTGAAGAAACAATTGCTGTAGCGAATAACACGAATGTGATAAAAGTTTATACAATGGCCACGGGAAGTTGCAGATTTCTTCGGGGGCATAAAGATATTGTTTTGTCATTGGCCACTCACAAATACTGGCTGGTTTCTGGTGGAAAGGTATCTTGATTATTATTTTGTCAATTATTTATTGTTGATTTTTTAAACTCGCTGAATGCATAAATTAACTGGAAAATGGAAATTCCTTCTATAGGACAACAATGTTATTTTTTGGAAGGATGATTCTCCAGATCCTGTAATTATCTTGAGTGGACACTTGGCTTCTGTAACATCTGTTGCTTGTAGCCCAGTCGACGTTTTGGCATTTTCTGTATCAGAAGATAAGTTTTTAAAATCTTGGAACACTTCAGCTTGTTTAAAAAGTGTGTTGGCCCATGATAAGCAAATTAACTGTGTCCATTGTTCTCCAAATGGTGCATTGGTAAGCAGAAACACTTCATACTAACTTCCTGTACGTTATCATAAACTGGTTCATAATTCTATAAGGATTTCAATTTAGATTGTGACTGGATCTCGCGATAAAACGGCGAAAGTTTGGGATTCAGATACATTGAATCTCATGGGAACTTTGAAGGGGCACAGAAAAGGTGTATGGGATGCCAAGTTTTCATCTTGGGATCAATTAATCGCCACAAGCTCAGCAGACACCACTATAAAAATATGGAGTTTAGCTACATTTGAGTGCATTCAGGTTAGAATCTTCTTCAAGATTTTAGATATTGTTCGTTATTTCACTAAGTATGAACAATCTTGTGCAAAATCGGAAAAATAACGATTTTTCATTTGTATTCAGACGTTGCAAGGCCATCTGAGCTCTGTTCTGCAGGTCTTCTTTATGAACTCAGGTTCGTATTCTATTCCAGAATCAGTATTTCAATCTATCTATTCTGTTATTTCACGATGCGATCATAATGTTTCAGGCTTGCAAGTTGTGTCAGCCAGCAGTGATGGAAGTTTCAAAACTTGGGAATTGAAATCATCTACATGTTTATCAACTGAAGAATGCGGCAACGATAAAATCTGGGCATTGGATGCTTTACCAGACGGATCTGTGTTAGTTACAGGGTCTGCAGATTCCAACCTTATCCTGTGGCATGATATAACCGAGCAAAAAGTTATAGAATCGTCCAGCAAACGTCAAAAATTAATAGAAGATGAACAAAAGCTGAACAATGTAATACGAGGTGGAAAATGGATGGAAGCTTTTACTATGGCTTTAGATCTTGACAGACCTTTCACTCTCCTAAAAGTCATTCGAGGTCTTGATAAATCATTTGATTTAGAATAGTCATAGTCATAGCATCCTTTATTTTATATAAATTTTCAGCTAATGTTTTATTTTCTTTTGCAGAAGTTTCTGACATTGAGCAATTCCAAGCAGTCATGAACCAGCTAAACGATGACCAAACAAGACGCCTCTTACGATACTTGACACAATGGAACACAAACACTAAAAGTTCCACAGAAGCCCAACTACTGATGAGCATCATCTTTAAAACCCTTCCAGACAAGTACCTTCACTTTATGGAGCCTACAAAAATCCTTCCCTACACCGAAAAACATTTGACAAGATTAAAAAGGATGCAACAGCAAATGCTCGTTCTCAATGTGTTTACCGAATAATCTTTCGTTTTTAAAGTATTTCATAACTATTATTGTTTTATAAGATAAAATATTGACTTGAATAAAGACTTATTAAATGATCACTGTTATCAGTAGGTTATCATGAATGAAGAAAGCAAGTAGTGGCCATAACTCAATTGGGGTGCATTGAGACGACTATGTAGATGTGTGGCAATTCCGGGATCTCATGCAAGTAAACACAACGGAGTGAATCATTGCTCCTTGAGAGATTAAGAACACTTTTAGGGATTCCTCTCCCCTCGTGTGTTCGGAACTCGTGGATTCCAATTTTAGAACATTTGGGACAGAACTTTCTAGACGGATCTTGGCTCTTCTACGCTTTTCCATGTGCCTTCCCTGAAGTAAACTCAATTTATTCGGAGTTTCGGAGTTTTCGTGCAGCCGGTAGAGAGTAGACTTTCGGGTTATCAGTGTTCCTGCCTTGTTGACTGTGATCACACCGTCGTCACGGCTCTATCCTGTGCAGGTCTCTGCTAAAGTGATAATTGAGAAGTCGTTTAATTGAATACATTGGAGCTGTGCAGACTGGGTAAATTATGAAGGTATGTCGTATGTTCTATAGTCCTTCGATACGCGAATAATTGACAATTGGCTGGAGATTTTAAAAATGTGTATGGGTTATTTTAATGAATTGTCTTTTGCATTGATTCAGGAAGAAAACAAAGTAACAATGAGCGAAGACATTGTAAAGCTGAAGGATGAAGCCAACGAGTTCTTCAAGTCTGGAGATTATGAGAAAGCTATCGATCTCTGCAATAAAGTAAAAAGTTGTATATGCCAAAAATTGCGATGGAATTTATATGGATGTAATATGAAATGCTTACTGATAACGATTGGCTTGTGTAGGCTTTGTCCATGTGCAAAGACGACAATTTGACGTGCGTCCTTCATAAAAACGCAGCTGCAAATCACCTGAAGCTTCAAGATTATGATGATGTCATAAAGCATTGTGACGCTGGTGAGTTCTCCGCCTCCGATATTTTAAAATGTCAACTTCCAAAATGAGTTTTGAAGTTACATGAATTTGAATAATTTGGATACAGCATTGGAACTGAAGCCGCAAGATGCCAAAGCTTTATACAGAAGAGCTTTAGCTTATGAAGCTTTGGAAAAGTACGAAGAAGCTTATCGGGATGCTCAAAAAGCTCTCGTGTCTTCACCTCCAGATGCAGCGACCTTTAAGCCGCTCTTATCTCGTCTGCATCCAATTTGTGAGCAACGAAGAAATCAGTTTTCTCAAACGAAGGAAAAAGTCATTCGAATGGTTCGAAGAGCCTTCGGTGAAGAACCTGGAGTCAGCGATGAAGATGTCGACACAGCTTTCAATAATATTGTCGTGCTAGCTCGAGAACGAGCTGGTGTCGAGGCGCTTATGAGTGTCGGTTATCTGAAGCGAGTCAAAGGAGTACTGGAAGCTAAGAAGCCGTCGAAAAAAGATCTTTTGAGGAAGATAAGCGCCGTGAGGTCGATATCTCAAATTGTAGAATTTGATACTCAGACGGTAGGTACTTTGAGTCCAGAGGGATTAAAAATTGGCAGGTGAAATTGATTTATTACAATTGTTTTACTCTGTTTAGTGCGTTAAACTACTGACAGAACTTGGAATTCCATTCATCATGAACCTCCAAGATATCGCTTATGGGTACAATGGGGATAGCCAGACTTTAGATGAAGCGATAAGCGCAGTGCAGTACTTGTGGCAATGTGTATTGGATTCCTTGTCGGGGTCTACCAAAGGGGAAAAACCTACACCAGAAAAGTTGAAAGATAACAAGCATATCATTGACACTTTCTTGACGACAATGACTATGTCGCTCAATAGTCGAACTATACAGCCAGAAGCTAGAGATATGCTTCTTCAAATATTCACTAAAAATATAGGTTTGCAGTTTGGTCGCTTTAACCCATTATAATTATTAAGGTTACGGAACATCTTGAATATCAACTCATTTATATTTTACTTTAGACTATACCAATCTATCATGGGCCGAAAAGTTCGTAGAAGTTGGAGGTCTGAAACGATTAGCAGACGTTGGAGCTGAAGTTCCTGAACTTAAAGTAGAATCGGCTATTCCGGTTACTCAAAATACTCGGGGTCTTCTTTCGGTTTTACTCAATCGGCTGTACAACAACATGTATTACGATAAAGCTCGAGACAAGTACTTGGAGGAAATCGACGTTTTCATGAAGTAAATAGTTTTTTTACAATGCTCTCTTAGCAATATGTTCGTGGAGTTATGGGGTGATATTATATTACAGGGACCTCCTGATAACTCCAGATATCGATGAAAAAGTCAGAGCGACAGCGTTGATAACAACGTTGCTAAATGGACCGGTGGAAGTGGGAAACACGTTTATTGGAAGACAAGGAATCATGCAGATGATTTTGGTGATGGCGAATTCAGAAGTCTACTTACAGCAGGTGAGCAATCGAAGCGTATTTGCTTCAAAAAGTTTTTGAATTTTAAATGCGTCCTTTAATATGAAATTTGATTTTAGAGAGTTGCAACGGAAGCGATAGTGGCTGCAGCTTCCAAAAAGGACAAAGCAAAGAGTATCATCACTGAAGGTGTGAATATTTTGAAGAGATTGTATCAGTCAAAGAGTGATGAAATCAAAGTTAGAGCGTTGGTTGGATTGTGCAAACTTGGAAGTTCTAGTGGAACTGATGCTTCTTGGAGACCATTCCAAGACGGTAATTATTAATGGAAGTATAGAAATAGTTTCAGATGGATATTATTTTAGTAATCAAATGATTTTTCTTTTGCAGGATCTACTTTAAAATTAGCTGAAGCCTGTAGGCGGTTTTTACTTAATCCTGCCAAAGACGTGTCTGTACAACGTTGGGCAGTAGAAGGACTGTCTTATTTGACATTGGATGCTGAGGTTAAAGAAAAACTGATTGAGGTTTGTTAGAAATACTTGAACAATTTTTGACGAGTAATATACCATGCATAGTAGATATTTGCATTTTGAGACTAACTAAACGATTTTTAAAACATTCCAGGACACACCCGCGTTGAAGACAATGTTGGAAATCTCCAGTCATGCAGAAAAGCTTTCAGAAATAGTGTATCCCATAATCATGACGCTAGTCAATCTTTGCAATGCGTACGAAAAGAAAGAAATCGATTCAGAAATGATCGAACTTGCAAAATTCGCTAAGCATCACGTTCCCGAGGAACATGAATTCGACGATCCAGATTTTGTATACAACCGAGTCGAAGTAATCATAAAATATTCCAAATACATATTGTTTTCTAGAGATCTTACTGTAATTTTGTCGTTGCAGGTATTGTCTAAACTTGGAATTACGTCGTGTTTAGTTAACCTTGCGAAAGCTACTGAAAGTGAAAGTGTTTTAGAATTGATTTCTCGAATCCTAAATGCAATTTGTGAGCGTCAAGAATTGCGTGGATCAGTTGTTGCTCAAGGTGGAGCTCGTGAACTGATTCGTATTGCTGAAAAATCAAATGCCAAAGGTATTATTGAGAGATGTTAAATTTTTTTGGATTAGCATAAAATTTTTGAATTAATATAAAACAATGTCACATGTACTTTTCAGGAAAGGCAAACGCTGCTCAGGCTATTGCAAGAATAGGAATCACCACAGCTCCTTCCATTGCCTTTCCCGGTCAGAGAATGTACGAAGCGGTGAAACCTCTTCTAGCATCTTTAGACTTGGAAAAGACAGGATTGGAGAACTTCGAAGCTCTTTTGGCATTGGGAAATATTGCTGGCGAGTCTGAATCTTGCAGAAAAAGAATATTTGACGAGAAAGGATTCATGATGATCGAGCACTATGCTTACGAGAAACACTCTAAACTCCGGATGGCTTCTGTGCAGTGTATTTGCAATCTGGCATTTTCTGACCTTTGTGTTAAGGTAATTTAATTGTTTTATTATAGAGCCAAGGTAGAAAGAATTGTGGTGTGCATGAACAACGTGATAAATTTGTATCATGATAATTGCAGGCCTTTGAAGGAGATAACGACAGGGTAAAGTTTATGCTTCTACTTTGCTCACCATCCGAAGACTGTGGAGAGGAAGACAAAGATGAAATCGACACGATGAAAGCAGCAGCTTCAGTGTTGGCAATTTTAACAGACGTTAGCAGAAAAATCTGCGGCCGAGTTCTGACGACTGTTCAAGACCCTTACAGTATTCTCATGTGGCTCGTAGCGAATCCCATGATTGACTTTCAATTGAGAGGAGTGACAATAGTTTACAATATCATTAAGAGTGATGAAGAGCTGGCGAAACAAATCGTGGGCTCTCCCCTTTTTGAGGTATAGAGGTCAAGTTTGGTTCATTAATTAACCCCAATTACCTATATTAATTGATCTTACTACTACTATCAAATGTTTTGTGCTTTGATTCAGTTGATAATGGTATTATCTCGTCAAGAACCAACGCCCGAGGAACTGAGTAAATTGTCCAAAGAAGAAGCTAAGAAACGAACTGACGTTCGTGACAGGTGCCTTATGGCTTTGAAGAAAGCTGAAGAATATGGACTAATTAAGAAATCATAGATTATTGAATAAGATTATGTACTTGTTATACAAGCGAGTTGCTAAAAACCGTTCAACTTGCTCTTTAAAGCGGCCTTTGGTATTTATTCGTAAGTTTAACTTAACTGTACTCTTATGGTCTTATTCTATTTTTACTTAATCTTTGGACTTGAAACTGAGTGACAATTCAAAAAATAATGTATAATATGTATTGAGTAAATATTAATATTGTGAATATGAAGTGAATTTTGTGTTGATTTATTTAGAAAGGAATAGTAATTTTTAGCTTCGGATTGCGTTCCATCGCTTTCTTGATTGCTTTCTTAGCGTATTCATTTCCAGCCCACGCCCTGAAAACAAAATCAAGTCCTTTAAAAAAAGATCAAGAATTTTGGAACTGTGTAACGTACCTCCTGCTTATTCCATTGTTAACATCCCACAAGAGAAGGTTTTCTGCGACGTCAGAATTGTTTCCATCTAATACCAACCCGAAACCTCCATTAATGACTTCACCCCTGCAATTGAATTAAAACCAGGCAGTCTTCAAGATCAATTTCAAATTAGGAAGTAAAGACGAAATACAGTGAACGTACCAGCCAACCCCTCCTCCATTGTGAAGAGCAACCTGAAATTCCGAATGAAATGCTCTTTAATTAATCCATTCTATCTCTGTACACGCTAAGACTATATGTTCAGTACCCAAGTAGCACCTCTGATTCCATCGCCGATGAAGTTTTGTACAGCCATGTCAGCTGTAAAACTTGACCCGTCTGTAATATTCGACGTTTCCCTGAAAGGACTGTCGGCACCTGAGACGTCATGATGATCTCTGCTGATTACTACTGGTCCCTTCAAGTTCAGAAATAAAACATTAAATGATGACTTAGCCTATCGAAACAATTAGGAATCGGCAACCACAAACCTGTAAGATACCAGCACGTATCATTTCATTAAATCTCAAGGCTAGTTTTGTCCGTCCGACGCAATCACTGTAAAGAATTCGAGCTTGTGAGCCAACAACCAGCTTGTGATTTCCAGCCTCCTGAATCCATTTTAAGTTCTCTTCGTACTGAACCTTTACGTCAGGGTCCAGTTCTTCTTCTATTCAAAACAATCACTACATTTAATATTTGTCAAGATCAAAATTTTGAAGTATAGTTGACCTTTAAGCAATTCCAAGAAAACTTGGGCAGCAGCGGTGTCGGTCTTCTCCAAGTCACTGGCCAACCCGGAACAGCAGACCCACCGGAAAGGGCCAAATCCCAAGGAAAAGATGTCTCTTTCAATTTTATTGAGAAAGATGTGAATTAAAGATTTCTAAATAATGTTACAAGATATAACACAATTTCTCGTATTACCCCATAATGTCTTGGACATACGACGGATAAATGAACGCACTCTCATCGTCTTCAGAACAAATCGCAGCTCCAGCTCGTTTCGATTCCAATAAGAAAGCATTTCCATAATCCCAGAAACTGAGTCCTGAGCTCTCGGTCAGTTTTCGAATCGCTGTTACATGACGCTGAAGGCTTTCTCGGACGAGACCTTTAAACCGTTCGGGATCCGCAGCCATCATCTGCAGAACACATATCACTAATTGTAAGCAAGGCTGCAAATGAGTTTAATTGTAGTTTTATGTGAAATCAAACCTTTTGAGACTCCTCGTAAGTCAAAGACACGGGATAGTATCCACCTGTTCAATAAAACGATTGATCAAGTCTTTTACGTCACTACCTAAACTTGCGTAAGCTTGACTTGCCGTTGAATGGATTGTGAAGAGAAGTTTGGTCTGAGCCTAAGTCAACAAGTTTCTCTCCCGTCTTGTCAAATTCCCTTGCAAAGCGTTCCCACACGTCGACAATATTTCCAAAGTATCCTATACTTGTCGCTTCTCCTTTGGCTTTCGCTTCCTTTACACGAGACACCAACTTGTCCAAGTCTTTTACTATTTCCTTGAGCCATCCTTGCTCGTATCTCTTTGTTAGTGCATCCCAACTGACTTCAGCTATGACTCCAACACATCCAGCGATCACTGCTGCCTTTGCTTGGGCTCCAGACATTCCCCCGAGACCTGAAGTGACGTAGACTTTTCCTGCCAAAGATTTGCAGCCCAAGTATTTCCTTCCAGCGTTTAAAAGTGTTATCTAGAAACCGAAGGATTCAAATGCGTAATCATTCCATAAAAGGTTTAAAGGTTTTGTACTTTCTTACAGTCGTTCCATGAACGATGCCTTGGGGTCCGATGTAACAATAAGAGCCAGCTGTCATCTGGCCATACATAGAAACTCCTATTGCAAACATCTTGTCGTAATCCTCTGGTTTAGAGTAGTTTGGGATGACCATTCCATTTGTGATGACCACGCGAGGACCCATTCCTCCCTTTCGGGATGGAAACAGTCTGTACACGGACAGTATTGAAAATTGGAGTGTACTTCAAATTGTTCAAACAAATAATTCTTAATTTCCATATCATCAATAGAAAAAGTTACCCTAAGGGGTGACCTGAGTACATAGCCAGAGTCTGTGTCTCGTCCATTTCACTTAGGTACTTCATCACTAGCCAAAACTGCAGCAAATAGAATCGTCCATCATGACATTGCATTGTTTAATTGTGAAATAGTCAAAGACACACCTGGGCCCAATTAGCAAAGACCTGTCCATTTCCCCCGTACGTGACCAACTCCTGAGGAAATTGAGCCACTGCAGGATCCAAGTTGTTAGTTATCATGAGCATAATCGCCCTCGCCTCGAGTATCTTCGCAGGATAAGCTTCGATGGGATATCCTTTAACAGGAAATCTTGGGGCGAAGCGATACATGTAAATGTGTCCATAGTCCTCTAGTTCCCTTTTGAATTCTTCGCGTAACTTTCTATGAAACTCTGTAGGGAAGTACCGAAGGGAGTTTTGAAGAGCTAAGTCCTTCTCCCTTAAGGATAAGCGGGCACTTCTCACAGGGGCGTGGGGAACTTCAGGGTCTCGTGTGTTAATACTAGGAAAAGGATTCAAGGGAATTCCTTTTGATAGCAGGTGGAGGAATTCGTACGATGTCATGTCAAAATTTCGACTGTATTTTTTTCCCGTAAGCAAAGATTAAATGAGTTGCAGGATGATTCTGACAGAAATGAAGTGAGTAAATATTTGTCAAACTGTCGAGGCCACGAAATATGACGAGAGTGACTTAATTACTTAATCTGTAGATAACCTCCAGGAAGAATCAATGCGTGTTATACATTTCGGCCAATAGCGAATGAAAGGCGTGTGCGTTTATTAACGATAGATATAAAGTAAATTGATGTTTTATGTGTTATGATTAGAACTGAATTACTTCGGGATAGTAAAGAGTTGAAGTGGTTCGTTCTTCCAAGAGATCTTCGACGTAATCGTTGCGAGCGTACATGGGAAGAGCGAGTCTGTGGGCTTTAAGAAAGTCGAGGAATCTCAGCTCAACTCTTTCCTTTAACCCAGAACGATCCCAGATATTCCGAATGATATTGGGATCCATTTTCATCTATAAATCATGAGTAAGGGTTATTTATTTTACTTGTTAGGTAATAAATGTACACATTGCGAAATTATAGCGAAATCAGTATTAGTTATTTGGTTCTTGCCGATTCAGAATTGTTCAAGTTGGATATAAAGTCTCGAATGAAGTCGAATATTGTTGCTTTATTATCTCCAATGTCCTATTAAGCCATAGATTCTGTTAGGCTTAAGCAACATAAATGAATGAAGGTGTGTTTGTACGTACATGGGTACGATAGATTTGGCGTAATTCCTGAATGAACATTTCCCATTGATCAAGACAAAAGACGCCATACCAAGGTTGGCAAAAGTGACTGTACAAGTCACTCGTCTCTCCTTTCTCGAGACGCTCTAACATTTTGTTCAATAGAACTTCGTGCTGTCCATATAGACCGATGAGATTTGACGCCGAGAATGACTGGAAATCATGTAATCATTACTTCTGATTGCGTTGATACTTGATACAAAACTTAATTAAGCTCACGTGTTTGGACATGCACTCAGCACCAACAACTCGCGATTTTTCGTCAAGTCGAATCTTAAAGTAACGCTGTAAATAGTCGTCCTCTTTGTTCACAGAACCTGTTACAATTTCAGTGGAACATTCGCAAGCTTCGTCGCATGTGCCGTAAGGGTCGATACATCTTTTGTGGAGAGGGGCTCCAGGACTTCTGAAGTACAAATAATGCCAACCTCCTGCAAGAACTATAGAACGGACGAAGGGACGCTTGCAACGAATAACATCGAGACTATGGAGAGAAGACTTTCCTCCGCCTTCCGTTCCTGTTCGATCGATAAGGAAGTCAGCCAACTGCAATTCACACGAAAGTTACTTATTAAAAGGTTTTACGGTGTATGTCGGTTTCGAATGGTCTGATTACCAAGTGTCCAATTTCTTCAGCTTGAAAGTAAGCGTGGTTTTGGTGATTTGCCAACAGGATCTTTTTGTAGATTGTTGCAGGTCCTGCTGCATAAATGTTTGGATCGTTTGTCTGGAAATTTTCGTCAATTATAATTCCATCTTGAAAAAGGATGTACGCATCGGCCAATGCTGAAATTGAGCATTTGTATCTTTAAAGATCCGAAATGTGTTAAAAGGTATCTGGAATTGAATTACCTGAGACAATGTGGTCATTAACTCTTCTGAAACGGAAGGAGAAGAAAGCAAAAGTGGGAATAGAGATCCTCGCGTCATTTTCTACAGAAGAAGTGAAGTAGGAACGTTTTACGAGTCCGGATACGGAGCAAATCTCCCAGTGGCTGAATTCGTAGTTTTCGATAACGTGAACTCCAATTTGCTTCAATTCCTCTTCAACAGTGAGTTTTACCTGAAAAATTAATTTCCATCTTACGATTGATACATGGATAGAACCAGATGACCATGTAGCTTCACTCAATATTTTACCGTATCGCTTAAAATATATCCGGACTTAACTTCCCAATCGATTTCGTGGCCTGACGGATTAATGAAAATAATTCGGTTTGGTTGAATTCCGTAAACGAGAAGCGCTTGGACGCAAGCGTAGGATCGAAGACCTCCCCCAAACACGATGAACTTCTCTGGAATAAATACAAGAATACTTTTCTAAGTATTTTCGTAAATTTTTAAAGCTGAAGTAAGCAAAAATCAGTACTTCTCTTCATGAACGGCATATATCGCTTAATGAAGGTAAGAGAAATGTCTGCTTCCATTTCAGTGTTAACGGTGAACACGTTTTTTGGTTTCGGCTTATCTCTCCTAAAATTTAGACGAGACATCATTATTGTATTATGAATCGTGCCAAACAAAATTATCTACTGTACTGGAAATTAGACAGGTTGTCGGAAATAGCAAAATTGATCGACGTTTTCTTCTTGAATTGGATGAAGTTTGGGTCATTAATTTCCGGTTCAGGACAATCGGGTCTTTGGAACTGCTGGCCAGGAGTTAACACCAGGATGTCGTAAGGAACGACCGTCTCGTCGTTGACTTTTACGTATTTCTTATCTCTGCAATTAACGTGAATGCATTTAAATAAGTTACACGTTAAAAAAATCAAGAAATCGTTCACGAACACCCGAAGACTTCGACAAACCTGACGATCTTTGTGACCCAGCCGACAACTACAGTGACCCAGCTACGAATTCCTATCCTTTGAACCCACTCGGCGTTAGATTCGAATGACATACTCTTTCCACCTTTCTTAACTCCAAAGAACTCATCTCTTGCT
>Ga0194135_10001719_pt1 | contig 13160 bp, 9 predicted proteins | sample LitLau_LLRF_2013_FD_134024 | JGI IMG/M metagenome (GOLD analysis project Ga0194135, IMG submission 134024) | Freshwater sediment microbial communities in response to fracking from North America - Little Laurel Run_MetaG_LLRF_2013 (version 2) | ecosystem: Environmental > Aquatic > Freshwater >... | reverse complement strand
GTTTGTATCAAAGTAGTAAAGATAGTAAAGAAGGATCGGGTGAGTTGTTTTTTTGCCCCGGTTCTTTGCCCCCGAGAAGGCATAGCCAGCGGTGGTGGTGGATTGTGAGAGAGATGGGCTCTTGCGAACGATAAAGCGATATGGAAGGAAGGAGCTCGTTAGTTCTTTCTCCACGCTACAGGAAATTCTCACCTGTGTTTCCTATGTTAATGGACTCTCGGGAATCAAACTATTATTCATCGTACCTTCTCATTCTACAAGTAAAGTGCTTTGAGTACATACACATATCATGTAGCAATACAAATTCCTTATGCCTGGTTCTAGTTATAGTATCATCGTCCACTGGGAGTAAACAATCTTGAATGAATGAATGAATCGATCATGTTCATAATATTTTACGACCTGTAATGACGAATAGTTATTTATATCATGGGATTCATGGTTCTGAACTGACCACCATGAGAAAGGGTAGGTTTGTTTTAGATTGCAGGAAGGATCACATTTCAGTAGTTAAGCATTAAGTTGAATCGTTGAATGCTCATGTATCTTTAACTGCCAGAAGATTCCATAAATTGTGTATATGACATGTTTGTGAGACAAGGAGTGCGAATGACCTGGCATATTGACTGTACTTGTATCTTGAGATTAGATCGATTGCTTTATACATGTAGTTAGGCTTTATGTGGTTAGTACATTCATGTGTGTTATCTCATTGATATATATTATAAGCTCCTACATCGATGATGTCGTTGTTGATGTAGTTCGTAATCATAAACAACTATTAACTATGAATTATGGATTGAGGGATGAATAAAGGAGCATTCATTTAATTAAAGAAAAGTATAGAAACTACCACAGAAAATGGAAATATGAACATGATATTATGAATCCAATATAGTTGATATTTGAGATTACTGTAATCTGATTCGATGAAACTAACATATTATGTATTTTGAAAACATTTTTAGAGAAACAAAGGACAAGGGAACTCTGGTAATCAATCTTATGGTAAAAGTAAGTGTGTATCAAAGTTAAGTTTGCTTTTTGAATCTAGGTATTAATGACTTGGTATTTTCTTGATTACAGATTCTGGAAAAGATCATCATGCTGGAGATCACGAAGAAAATGACTCTTGGAGGAACCAACAAGGTCATCATCAGGTACGACAAGGGTTCATGAAATCTCACATTACCCATCGGTTCGTACTAGCTTAACGATTATCTTTTATATTTCTTCAGGGATACGGATCGTCCATGAATTCTGAACCTTACATGCCGTCATACTATGGATCGTCATTCCAGTACCCTTCCTATGGTGTTAATGAGGCTGGAGGACCTTGGTCTACCAACGGAGGTGGTGATATGGGCTTCGTAGGTGGTGGTGGTTATCATGAATCATCAGGTGGGGCTCATTACAATGTTGATGGAATGTTTGGAGGTGGGAATGGTGGAGGCGGTGGTGGATACGGTAACTTCGGAGGCCAGGGTCAACCCAACTTTGGATACGGAGGATTTCACGGGGGGAATGGGGATTATAATGCTTGGGGACCTCAATCTCGTAAGCATTATGACGAGTATTACAGGTAAACTAAAACGTAACCATTGTTTGATTGCCCTATTGAATTCTTTAAATATCAAAATATTAAAATACATCTAATTTTTTAGAGAGGGAATGTACCCTGAAGACAGGATGAAGATGGTGGAGCAGGGAATGGGGGGATTGGGGCTAGGAAATGACAAAGACATGAAAGACTTCAAAGAAATGATGTCAAGTGGAGGTGGCGGAGGAAGCAAGAAGACTACATGGGCTTCGATTGCTTCTCAGCCAGCCAAACCACAAAGCATCAGCAAAAAGACTAAACCAGGAATGCCACCTCCACCAATGATTCCAGGCGCTTGGGAGAGCAAAAATGGAGTTGTTGCAAAAGCACCTATTGCCGCACCTGTACAGGCCCCTGCTTGGGAACGACCCAAAGTTCCTCCACCTGTGCAGCCCCCACCTGTTCAGCAGCCTCCTCCTCCTCCGCAATCTCATCCCCCTCCTTCTCACGGAAATCAGAACATTCCTCCCAGTAGAGGCTATCAGCAACATCAATCTTCTATGGATTATAATAATATGCCCCCTGCAAGGCACCCGCCTCCTCAAGTAATGCATAACTCGCATTCTTCTCAGAGTCAGAAATCGCAGCCTCCTTCTGCTCCTGCATCTGCTAATCATAGCAATGGAAATTATTCATCTCCTCCTGCAACTTCTCCTCCGGGTCCTAAATATCCAGGTTCGTATAAATATACTCTGTTTACAATTCTATTAAAAAAACATGAATATAAAAGCAACAAGGTTTACTCACATGCTTGTTTTATGTTTTGTGTGCTCATAGATGAGATGAAAATGAAAGATTACAACCCAACCAATTTCGACTTGTTAGCTGAAGGGAGTCGGTTTTTTGTAATTAAAAGTTACTCCGAGGATGATATTCATCGATCAATTAAATATGAAATCTGGTGCAGCACTGAACACGGTATGTACCCTTGTAATAATCTGTATTCTATTTGTATTAAATTAAAGGATGATAATTTTTTACTTCACGAATTACTGTGATTAGTTTATATTTAGCTCTATCTGATTTGTTATTTACGCGTCAGTGCATGGAACCATTGTATCAGATAATGTTTTACTACATATGTTACTTTTGAATTTAGGGAACAAGCGATTGGATGAGGCTTTCCGTGAAAGAGAGGGAAAAGGTCCAATTTATTTATTTTTCTCTGTGAACGGATCGGGACATTTTTGTGGAATGGCTCAGATGATCAGTGCTGTGGATTACCATGCGTCGTCTTCAGTTTGGTCGCAAGACAAATGGAAAGGGCAGTTTAAAGTCAAGTGGATTTATGTGAAAGACGTGCCGAATCCTGCTTTACGACATATTCGACTGGAGAATAATGAGAATAAGCCAGTCACCAATTCTCGTGATACTCAGGTTCGCATCTAATTTGTTGTTTTGTGTGTTAGAATTTATTATTATAACCAAAACTAATAAATTGATGAAATCCACAGGAAGTTCCAATCGAGAAAGGCAGACAGGTTTTAAAGATAATGCACACGTTCTTGAACACAACGTCCATCTTCGACGACTTCATACATTATGAAAAGCGACAAGAGGAAGAAGAGGTACAACGGAAGGTTGTTCAGCAACCACCACCTCCACCCCCTGACATGAGAGGACATCGAGGAGGAGGAGGTGGACGAGGTGGAGGATTCCAGGATCGAGGGGGCTTTCACGGCGGTAATCACCATATGGGACAAAACTCTCGAGACCGTGGAGACCGTGATCGAGACTTTGGAGGACGAGAAAATCCGCGAGATTTCCGGGATCATCGAGGTGGTTCAAGAGAGGGATTTGGATCTCATCCTCGAAATGACAGAATGGATAGTCGTGATCATTACAATCCTAGGGAACGGGGAGATAGAGATGACAGGGATGGACGCGATCGAGGAGATTCGAGGGTAACGGATCTTAGTTTTATTCCTCAATAACAATCTCAGCTGTACTTAACTAGTATATTATCACGTTCAATATGATGAAATCTTACTTTCCCATGAATACTGTGAGTGGCATGTATATTAGCTCTAACTGACCGAACGTTTTAAATCATTCGATTTTCAACTATTCGTGCAGTTGTACTTCATATTCTTAAAATATTAAACATTTTGTAGGATCATCACCGAGGAGGAGGTGGTCGTGGAATGGGTCGTCCGCCTATGAGGCGAGAAATGAACTGAACGATTGATATCTGAAAATGTCGACTTCTCTTCACCCTTTTGGAGGAATTCAGAAATGGATTTTCTCATCTTACCTTAAAGTTTAACAGTAGTGCTCGGTGTGTGTAGTGAAAGTGAACTATCAGCCAGACCTCCCTGGATGAACATCTTTACATTAACTATAACCCCCCTCATGGCAATATTGTTGGTTTAATTTATTGCCCTCGTTTCATCTGTCATCGATTTGAAAGTTATATCATCGTGTCTACTGCACGCTCTTAAAAGACGTGGTGCATCGTCTTAATCTAATTTATGTTTGAAACAATTTCAATTTCCAATTATTCATCAATGAACACATTACAGTGAGTAGTTACGCTAATGCTCTCATCTCCTGAGTGCAGACAAACAATAAAAATATTCAGAATGGTCAATTACCAGAACAGAAGTGTAGAATTGTGTTAATTTAGTTAACGTTAGCTATAGAAAACTAAACTACTATATTGCAATTTTTATACAAAACTAAGAGATGCGCGGTGTCACTGATCTTGTCAGCACGTTCCAGTTTTTAAAAACTTTTCTTGTAGAACTAATGAAAAAACGAAAGTACTGACGCATATTAAAAGAACCAACAATGTCAACTAACAAGATACGGTATGGGAAGTCAAACTTAATGAAGACAATTGTGTTATGGAGGGCAACATACAGAAAGAACTAGGAAGTGAAAGTCGTTTCAGGTTTTCACTTTTCAGGAGATTCTATTATCGATGCTTTATTTTAAACGACAAGTACAGTGAGATGTGAAAGTGATAACTGACGAGAAATGACAAATGTTGAAATTAAATGTATACTGCTATTCTACTTCGGCTGTTCTTTAAACTGAATTTTAATTTGGGTGTAGTCCCCTGCAATTAACTTTTTTGTAATTAATTTTTCGAGATATAACAGCCTTGTTCAAAAATTTCAATTGGACTGATCGATTTTATGCAAGGGCTTTTACTAAGTGGAAGAGTGAAACTATAAAGAATCACATTGCTTCTTATACGGGTTGCAATGAAAACCACATTGTGATTGGTGTTGGACTTCGGACTTACTACTTAACCAATGTGTTTTGTGTCACTCAAGTAGATGAACAATAATAGTAATGACTTGGAGCCCTTGAACATTGAATTTATATCATTTTACATTATACGAACCTTCCTTGTCATAATAAAGACTGAAGGTCGAACATGTAGAAAAGTATAATTCACAGAATCACTCAAACTTTCTAACTCAACCAATTTCACTGAATGGACAGATCTCATGAAGATTTGTGTACAATAAGTGCGATGGAAAATAAAAGCCATTATAGTAAAGCTTGCCACTTTGATAAACTTGAAAAAACTTAATCATGAACTAACAAAAAGAATTTACTTTCCTCTTCCTCAAGGATTAACCAATACCGGTTCTCGCGTCTTAATCGATGATGATATATGTGAGTGTGGCACAATGGACGGCATAAAACTGAATTAGCATGTTTCGTAGTGATTTACCGTGCATTAATTAAACTGTTCAACAGAAACCAATAATAATTAGTATGTATCATCTTAGTTCCGGTATTAACTCGTATTTATTTGTAACGCGAATATTTTGTCGAAGACAAAAACCTCCGCTTATAAGAAATCGATTCGAGGACCATCTTTAAAATATTCTTCGTGTGGATGTACAAATAAGAATAGCTCTCCTCGAATGAAACTCTAAAATACCATTTTGTTACTTGTTTTTAACATTTGATACAACTCCTCTCGCACTGCAATATCTCAATATCCGACGTCCGTATCGATCGTCGGGTGTTTTGTGAAGCATCTCTATGTAAAAGATTTTTTGTTAGAACCCATGTTAGAACCAACTATGAATTTGTTCGTTCGCAACTCCGTCAGCCATCATTGTTATTCATCAGTCATCTTATTAGTCCCAAGTACAATTACATGAGTGATTAAGACTTCCGATCCGAATGAGTGCAATCTAAAACACTTTTAAGACATCGAAGAAATCGTGAAGGGTAATCGTCATCAGAATCTGTGAAGATTGACTAAAAAGTGAACTTAGTAACAAAACCAGAAAAGTGCAGCGCATCTCTTGATAAAAAATATTTATAACTTAATACATTTCTATTTATTGCAGCATCAGCAAAACTTCCTCCTCCCATCGCTTTCAGCTTAGTAGCACTTTACAAACTACAAGAAACATCTTCGTAATTTTATGTCTCCTGTAGACTACTCAGTAGTTGGAACAAGAAAGGAGGAATGCCTATCGGCCCAGGAGATAATATTATTATGTGACTGGATGCAGTGATAATATGAACTAGTGGTTTTGTAGCTGGGTGATGAAAAACTACACAGGGAGGAGTCATTGTATATGGGACTGTGACAGTCGATGTAGAATTTTGGCACAAGTGTATGTGTAAAACCTAATTGCATATTCCCTTTCGTTGTCATTATTTGTGCAATGGCCACACTGTGCAGCACCAATAATACTTACAGTCTGTAACCGTGTTTTGGTTTGAGTCTGATTTTTTAGTTTCTGAAGATGTCACATTTAACTATTAACTTAATAAAATTATATACATGATCATATAATAGTATTCTTATTTCCGAATCTGAGTATGTGAAGTTGAACCTGCTTGATGATGTCTAAGTCCAGCACTGCAATATTTCTTGGAATAAAATACCATGCTGTCTAAATGAACTGAAATAAATCCAATTTCGAAACTGATTAGCATAATGTGTGTTTTACTATATTGTCACAATTAAAAAAGAATAATTTAAAATACATATAACATAAGAGCGTCCAAATAGTTTTCTCTCTAATGGTCTTGTACACCAGGATTTCAGAATTTGCGAACCACTTACTGTACCACAGTACTGTTACTACTTAAAAATAATAGGTAAAGCCAAGGAATCGAATGCCTTGATTTTAAACTATGATTTTGATTTACAATTACAAGGTGTGTTCATGTTCATGAATAATTCACATATGTACAGGTGGACGTGGAGTCCAAAGGTACAGTATTTAATCGGAACTATCGAGTTATATCGCGATGTATACCTGAAGTCAGAAGGCAGAAAAAGTGGTGACAGTAGTTCATTCCAGAGTTTTGCTTTTTATGCGAATTACTGAAGTTTATAGATCATTCATATACATAAATACAAATCAAGCTTGGCATAAATTGAATTCACAGTGATTATATACCAGTCACTTTAATTGTCTGAACCATACTTTAAAATTCATACTGATATAATTATAACTCAGTAGCAGCGAGAATAAGCCAAAATCTAATCAATAAATGCTATAAAAATACACGAACTCCGCAAGATGCACATCTACGCAAAATTTACATTGCAAGGTATTATAGTTTACAGTCGCTTCGTTTCCAATTTACACCGTTGTGTTTGCATAGAATATTTGTTCCGAGCGTTTCACTTGCTCTGTGAGCAAGAATTCATGTGATGTGGCCAATGATCCTCCTAAAATAGTCATGACATAATCAATACATGTTTCAACTTGAAGGCAATTGCATGCTAATTGTTTTTTCATCTTCGTAAAACTCACTTGACAAGGATAACCACAGTAAGAAGTATTCCAGCAACTGCAATAAGAAACAATGTATAATTAGCACACAAATTATGCAAAGAATGCAAAATTGCAAAGTAACAGGATTGGCACAGGTGGGTCTGAATTACCAATAGAACTGCGCCTCTCTTCCACAACGAGCACACCATTGTTTCTTTTTGCATTCCTCTATGGCTTTCATCTTATCCATTTCATGCTGCCGTCTTAACTCGTTCAGTGCTCGCTTTTTCTCATTCTCCATAGTTAGCTTAACTTCCCTTGTTGTTGCCTCTATAGTACAGAAAAACCACAGAATTTATTAGTGGGGGATCAAATATGCATTTCATTTGCGTTAGCATTAAACGATATAAAACCATTAAATGATAATTACCCGAATTACGAGTAGCTTCCGAAAGTTGCTTTCTTAATTTTTCAATTTCATCCTTGAGCGATTTAACCTCTGCAGCAGATCCCGCAGAACTTGGCGCATTCTCGACCATTTCCACCACGATCTGTTCCATTGACGACTTCACCGCCTCAACCAAAGTCTTCTGAAGGTTCTGAACTAAATGTCCCACGGAAGGTGGAACTTGGTTAATTAAATTCCTTCGAGGATGAACCATCTTATTAGGATTATTAGACTTCGATCCACTCGATGACTGTTGCCCAGTTTCATGTGGAGATATCACAGATATGGGAAGTCCATTTGCTCCACTTTGCTTCAGAGTAACGACTGATCCTCCATTCACTGTACCTCCATCACTTCCTCCATATGCTGTAATTGGGACACCTATAATCGGAGCGAGGGGCGTTACCGTAATGGTACCACCCGGCAATGTGATGGCTCCTTGAATTGATTGAACTTGATTCAGTTGCACTGCTGTACTACCGGAAGTGTTAAATTGCTGCTGATCCACGCGAAGCCCCGATGATTCCACGACAATTGGAGCGTCCTTCTTGATGCCGCCTTGCATGCGTACACCAGTCATTCTTTGAGGACTGTGAACACAAAGAATTCGAATTTAATTTTTCTCGGGTTGAATTTACTTCACCCTATTATTAAAAAAAGAATACAACTTTTAAAAATAACAACTCACTTCATTCGTATATTATTGGGTCGGATGACAGCTCCACCAGGTCCTCTTACAGGTCTAGTCAGCCTTTGATTAGGATTCATAACCCGCTGGTTCCCAACAATGTGAGCCCCGCCATTTGAATTCATAACACGCGGTCTTTGTCCAGGCTGCTGGGGAATAAGTCCGGGTGGAACTCTTGCTCCAGGAATTGGTTTTTTGATTCGAATGATCTCCTTTCCAGTGTGCTCGTCTACTGCTGAGATAGAAATGTCTTTGGATAAACTGTACCTCACTGCACCAGACTTGGCTCCAGGAAGATTGAGGATTTCATGTGGTTTCATTACTCCAGGTCCTGCGGAGGAAATGGGACGTTTGATTCCAACACTTGGCGGTGCTGGTTCAACCGTTTCTTCAGTCTCGCCTTCTCCCTCATCTTCGTCATCAATAGGATCTTCAGGTTCGTTTTTCACTTTGATTGAGGACTCACCGGCACCGGAGGACGTAGCTTCAGGCTTTCCACTACTACTCATGTCACTGGCTTTGCGAAGACCGATTGATTGCAGGAAAGACTCGGGAGGGAGAGGAGTCTCTTCTGCTTTATCTGCACTCTCAGTACTGTCTTCCTCAACGGTCGGTGATGCTTTGACGTTGGCTGAACGAAGAAGTCGTTGTTTATCTCCGGGAGGTGCCGACTCGCTTCCTCCCGAACTGATACTAGTTCTTCTAGTCACTCGTGGTGGACCACCCAATGCACTCGCTAGGATTCCTTTGCTAGTTTCAGCTGATGTTACTGAAGTAGTGGCTGGAACTGGTGCCTTAGGAGGAAACTTAGTTTCTTCTGACGATTCATCTCCTGGATTGCTGCTACTGCTTTGTTCTTGTTGAGGCAAGGATTCCGACGGTGGCTTAGTTATGACTTTCTTGGTCACCTTACTTTTTACGCTGTTGGACTCGTCGTCAGTTAAGGAGTTGTTAACTATGGTTGGGTTAGTTTTCAACGAAGAAATCCTTATGGTCATAGGAGACTTTCCTTTCGGTGGGTGGAGTGCTCCTGCAGACTTTACTTTCACAGGATCATCTTCTAACTTGAACTGTTGGAAAAAGTAATAGGTTACAAAGCTGAATTGACAATTCTATTGGCAAATGACTGTTACGAATCCGCTAACCTCAGGGAGCATTTTTCTAATCTGTTCGATGGATAACTGTGGTCCAATAGGAGTTCTAGGAGGTGCAAAAACGAAAGGGCCATTTCGTTCCTTAAGTTTTTCTATGTGAGAGTTAAGTTCCTACAAGCCACAAAACATGCATAATTATTCTGATTAACATTATTCTGATTAGAATTTAAAGTAGTTAGCGTACTTCGATGGACGCCGCAAGTGGGCCGTTCCTTTTAGGTGGAGAACAAGGCATTTCCTCAGAATAGAGGAAACAATCTTTCATGCATACCCAGGCTCTGTCATGCTGTCCGAAAAAACGAACATCCACCTGGTCGTCTTTAACTCTCATAGCTTTTGCAGGCCAAAATGGAAACCCTTTCAGCTTTGCCCAAACGATAATATGAGGTCGTCGCTATTTAAATTCCAAACAATACACCATAAAACTTTCTGATATACATATATCAATCAATTCTCTTCTATTCTAAGATTTTAGTAGTGACTCACACAAGCTTCGATGAACCAGGAGTCAGGCTTGTGATGAGCATTTAGGTAACACTCATGGCATGTTTCAATCTCTTGTATCTCTTGTTTGCATACTTTAAGGAGCTTCTTCGCAACGGCAGTAAATGGTGACGTAGCTGCAATAACAACACATCAATAGTTAAAAAATACATACTTACAATTAGTAGTTTCGCACACGCTCGCTTCACTGCTGACTATTGTAGCTCTGGAAGTTTACCTGAATTAAAAACAACGGAATTGTGAACTATCCATTGTGCATCAGCAAGAAAAGCTTCAGTAGATCCATATTGTCGTTGCTTCACATTTTTCTCCAATGTATGAAGGTCCATGGGATAAACTATGTAGTTTAAATAATCAGCTGCCTCTGAAGGGTCAACAGGAAATAGAAATGGATCGGCCTGAAACGAAACAGCCATCAACGATAATTACATGAGAGCATTATCACTTTTCACACCAATCGTCCTACGAGTCTGCACTGACTAATTATGAACAATAGAAGAAAGCTTCATGCTAACTATACCCCAGATTGTTGACTTACCCCTGGTAAGTTCTTCATCCGCTGACAAGCCATTTTAAGCATCATTATAAGCTGATCTACAGTGAGTTGTTTCATTGCCTCTGATCTGAAACATCATAATAAACACCAAGTTAATTGGAGCAAAACGAGACAAATGAAAGTACCAAATTGGGTGTCTGAATCCAACCTAGTTTCTAAATTCTCAGCGTTCATGACGACTGCACACTCTGGACAGATATAACTTTTGGGAGCAGCTGGTGGATCAAGGGCAGCTTGTCCTTTAGGCGCTGGTTCATCAGGCAAATGTCTGCATTTCAAATGGTAAGAGCGAGGACAGATTTTGCAATGAACCTGGACTCCTTCCTTGTGGCAAACCCAACAGAATTGGTCGTGACCAGGCGACGTCGACTCCCCCCTGAATTGTCGTTTAGTTGGACCGGCCTCGTCACTTCCTGACGCGGATCTTTTCCGTAAGTTCACCTCTTCAACCGTCCGGCCATTGTTATTACTCTCCTCCTCATCTTCCTCTACTTCATCTTCATCTTGATTTTTCTCATTTTGTCCTCCACCAGGTCCGTGATGGGGACCCTCGTCTTCCTCTTCGTCTTCCTCCTCCTCATCATCAACGTCATCCGTTTCAGGTTGTAACCCCTCAGGATGTTCATCTGTCTCATTCCGTCTAACTTCTCCGTCGTCTATTTCCATCTCTTCATCTTCGTGCTCTCCTGCATCTCCTTCTCGGCCTGTCTCTTCTTCTTCTTCTTCCTCAACTTCCTCATGCAATTCAGCTTCACCATCGCTTTGTGGATCATTTTGATGTACTTGATCCACTGGTCCTTCATCTTGAGCTCCTGCCTCATGAGGACTTCCTCCGACCCCTTCAGAGAGTTGGTCCTCATCGTCATTTTGGGCGCCTACTTCCCCTTCTTCGAGGTTCTCTTCAGGAGAATCCTCCATGGAAGGGACCGAGGCTGCCATACTTCAGTAAGTTGTGTATTAAGTGTGACAAGGGATCTAGAACAACAAAGAGAGCATCCATATTGAGAAGATATTGAGGGAGGAAATGGAAGGGAGAGAGAAGCGGTGGGATGGCTAGTAGTAAGTTGGAATGAGCCCAAGGTCACCTTCGCTCTCTCATACTCCCATACTGCTTATCCGCAATTCAACTAGCACTGCCAGAAGCAACTCAAAGAGTTCCAGTTGGTGGAGGAGCAAAAACAACTCGATTGAAATTATCCTCATTCACTCTACCAATACTAAAACTCTCCTCCTAAACGACACAATGATCATTACCCCAACAGCAGCTGCCTACTACAAAATTACGCCACTAATAAAACTAATATCACATCAACCTATGCTGACTGACAATAATTAACCTAATCTCCCTTGTTGTTTCAAATTCCCCCACACTTAATTGCTAACTATATTTTCCTTCCCATAATTACCATAATTTCTTTGGAAATCTCAACCTCTTCCATTGAAGTGGTTGATTTTTCTCGAATTAAAAACCTAAACATGAAATTGGAAACAAAGGTGAAAGGCTCCTAGACCAATAGTTCATAGTTCACAGACTATTTGTTATACAAGGACTACAGTTCCACAAAGTCAAACTACGTATTTGACACCAATTTAATGTAACAACGTTTGGTCAGTTAGGCGTGTTTCTAATATTCCTTTAAGAACAAGAACAGAGTGAACACCCCAAACAGGTGAAGTATGACGGCCACAACGGGCACTCAAAGATGGCTGCCGCTAATGCACTCCTCATTTCAAAGAACATACTTCCTCGAAAACTAGCCTCTATTTCCTACAGGAAATTCCAGTTATAAACTTCAGTAAAATAATATCCAAAAAGACACACCTTAGCAGATAATCAAAGTGTGATGAAAATCCAGCCTTATCAATCTCTTGCCGACTCCAAACACACAATTACACGTTAATTTCCAGCAACTCGCAATCTCAAAAATGTTCACCTGTAAAATGTACCAATAAAACCACGTTAATAAAAATCATTTTTAAAACCACCTTTCTTAATCGTGAAACTTCTTCTTTACCAAATGTCGACGTATCAATAACTCTGTCCGCCGTTGATTCCAGTTGATTATCACAAGCTGTCGCTATCAGTTCACCAGTATCCTTCGAAATCTAAACCCACAAAAAACTAATTTTAACGCTGCAGCCTTATCAAAATCCACCACCGCTATATTTCAAGATAACACTCCTCTCTTATCAAATCCCCCTCAAACCCCTCCCCCAAAAGACTCCTTCACTGGCGACTTCCATAGTTCCACAGTATAACGTAAAACGCCATGATTTCGAAACTCACCTGTCGAACACAACAATGTCGAATGTTTGTCGACTTGTCGAAAAAGCGGCGGCGGCGGCGGTGCTGAGAAAAGTGGTGTATGGGTCTTCCTGGGCGATTAAAGTTTGTCCGTCTCTCTCGACACTGCTGTGTGTGGTGCTGGTGGCTCCTCATCTGAGGTTCTCACGAAGAGAGAGAGAGAGTCAGTAGTCTCTTCTTCTTCGAGGCGTTCACTC
>Ga0194135_10001718_pt1 | contig 13164 bp, 14 predicted proteins | sample LitLau_LLRF_2013_FD_134024 | JGI IMG/M metagenome (GOLD analysis project Ga0194135, IMG submission 134024) | Freshwater sediment microbial communities in response to fracking from North America - Little Laurel Run_MetaG_LLRF_2013 (version 2) | ecosystem: Environmental > Aquatic > Freshwater >... | reverse complement strand
GTTCTCGTGAGCTCAGCCCACACGATCAAATGACACGGACGAGCAAAACAAACTCTCTGCAATTAATTCGTCCTTTTTCCTTTTCTTTCCCCTTCGTTTATTCCCACCACCACTGCTTTAATCATAATTAAGTTCAATTACTATTATTACGAAGTAAAATTGCTGGGAGATCGATAAGTGGTTGAAGCGGAGGAATAAAGGAACAGGAAAGCAAGAATTGATTGTGTTTATATATTATATTGTTTGAATTGTCCAATGGGATTCATGTTCATAATGTTATATTGACTATTTGACCAATTTGACGTAATCGTACGAATGAAGAGGTTATCGAAGGTGACGGCTGACACTGATGTGTAATTGATATTGATACAACTGAAGTCATACTCTAATATTTATAGTTAGTGTATAACTCATCAGAGTGACAGTTGCGGTTTGGTTGTGCAACAGATGTGATCGATCTCTATAATATTTGTGTATAAGACAAGGTAAGCGTGTTAATGATTTATGGTTTAGGTATATAATATGTATTCTGTTATCATAAGACTTTATAAGGAGTTTTAATGATTAATTTTGGTTAATTTATAGGAAATTTTAAACTGGATAGCGAGTGGAGTAAGCTGAGTCAAAGTTGGAAGTCTAGTCTTAAAATCAAGAATAAGATACGGACGGTAATATGGATTGATGCTGTGTTTTCATAAGCAGCTTCATTATTGCTTAGCTGTGCGTTGTTTGTGCGTTGCCGGAAGATTAATGAATGAAGAGCGTCAATGTTCGATGTTCGTGGAAGTGACGATGATACGATAATCCTGCCATAGGTTGACATTGATGATAAGGAGTGATAAGATTCGTGGCATGTTGAAAATAAGCGTACATATATGTTTGATAGGTTAAAAAAGACAAGGCCAATCTCTTCTACTATGGGAAGCGTTCAAATGTGATTTCTTGTTCTTTGTGTGCGTATAACCTCTCATACATGTGCTTTCATCGTCGTACTATATCTGTGAATCCTGTGATGAAGTGTTCAGCTGATGTGCAGCATTATTATTTTCATAATTGCAAGTCCCGATGGACTTGTCTTTACTGTTATTACTCGGGGTGAATCTACCTCAAGTTATCGTCATTGTTGCCATCCATGTAACATACAAAAATGTGCCGTTGTGACTAGTTGTACTGAAACTGTGCCAATTTTACTGTAATAGTTGTGCCAAATTATTAAAGCATTTCGAGAAGGAGGATTTATTGAACCGTTTAGAAGAAGAGAATAAAATACTTTCACCCTAACTTTCTCTCGTCCGAAGGTAAGCATATCTATCATCATAGATGAAGGAATATGGTGTGGGATAGAGAGTAGAATTTTAAACCGTGTGGGCGTGGTTTTGGTTTTTACAGAGACGGAGAAAAGCTGGCTGAAAAGGAGCGAAAATCCGATAAATCGTTTACTGCCCCTGTGTTATGGGCCGTACGAAGACGTATTGCACGTAAGTTGAAGCTTTCTGCACTTTCTCTGCCTTTCTTTTCTAGTATGTTTGGTCCGGATATCCGGAGGTGGTCAATTCAGAATAGTCTCATCCTCAAAAGTGGGCTTTAGACACTTAAGACTTGAGGCTTTTGTTCCATCCTGCAAAGAAAATGGATGGCCTGTGTGGACAATCGCTGAAGGAGATTTATGGCTCAGTTCGATCTTTGCTTTCACCAACAATTCTGTTCGCTTTCATTACATCCTTAGAATCCAAAAGATTAGCACTATGAGAGAGTATAGAAAAAGAAAGGTATGTAATATACCCTTCGAGTCTTATGAAAATCACTATATATCATTGTATAGAAGCTCACTCACCTCACCTGAGATACACACACCTACATGGTAGTCTGGAGGATTCAATTGGCTGGAAAAGTTAGCGAGGACTAGAAGAGAGATATTTTTGTACTTATGTCATGTCATCAATATCGATTATCGTGTTTTGTAGATGGAAGAAAGTACGAAGGAGGAGTATAGGCTTCATGAATCTTGATGAGGTTGTGACATTTTCTGGTTTCACGTCTTTATCCATACTTTCCTGTCACTTGGCCCATTTCATGCTCCGTTTGCTGCCCACACCGTGGCAATTGGACTGGATAAAGCTTACTCAACAGGATACATGCATGTAATAATAGGAGTGTGTAGGATTATTTGAATCTGTATTGGAGGAGAGTGTTTTTAACAGATGGAAGTTTGGAAGTATGATACTGACAGTAGCTTTAAGCATGGCTCCATATATTATGTTATTGTGAGTTAACATCCTTCCTTCTTGTGGTGGTTCTGGTTTCTTGAAAGAGCATTATAGGTGAAAGATGATATGACATGACGAGCTGTTTGTGAACTAATCAAGTGGAGTGAGAAAAGATTTATTGGGAGAAGAGAATCGGACTTTCAATTCACGTTCAGCTCTTAAAATTCCTTTGAAATCCTCACATTCTCTTCACACAAAAGCCTTCAGGTTGGATGAAGAGATCGACTTTCTCTCTAAACATTTCTCTCTTATTTTTTGTTTTGATAGAAGTAAACAAAATCCCACCTCGATCTACAAATAATTTGAAGGTGAAAGGTTATATATATACTTTATTTGTAGTCTCATGTGAGCCACGCCTAGAAGGAAATGAAAGAAGAACTCGATCTTCCTTCCTTCCATGTCTGGAGATAATTATTTTATTTGGAAATGTCGAGAGAATAACAGGGAGAGAGTAATTGCTTTTGTGCGAGTCTTTCCTCGTCTGTCGGAAAATTTAATTAGTAAAGTTTACGTATTCGTTTGAAACGGCCATTAATCAGTCAATTAGCTTTGTTAAAATTGGGTAGGATTAATTGGTGGCATACTCCCTAGAGAAACCTTATGACAGCCAGGTAGATCGTTTTACTGCTTACCCGTACACTCATGCACTCGGAATTTTTCCGATCTCATATTCCCACACACTTTTGCAGAAGAAAGAAAACATTTTTTGTAAATGGCAATAAAGATTTGCCAAGTTAAACTGATGGTCACGCTATAAAAAGTATATAGTATGTGTAGAGTCTTCCTGGGCTGGTTGCGAGCAAGAGTGTGAGAGATCTTCTATCGTGTGAAGATTTCTTGTCTGGTGTTGTTTTGAAAAAGTTTCTCGCACTCAAGATCAGTGAGTTGTTTATATACTCTTTACATCGTAGATCTAGTTGGGGGGTTTGACTTGGAGCTGGTCCATAGAAAGAGATTTTGAAAAGCGAAATCGGTCTGCTTTAGTATCTTTTGGTATTTCATCGGTGAAAAGGAATCTGTGCTCCTTATTTTGTATTTCTACTCATTCGCATTTTGTGGTTGAACTTTACGAGTAAAGTTCTACAATCTCTTAAGCAAATACATACACAGTATACTGTAAAAAGTAAATGAAAGAAGTTTTGTGTCTGAGTTGCGTGAATAAAGACGAGGAGAAAGAATATAAAAGTTTAGGGATTAAAAAGTTTGGTTGAGATTAAAAGTGTAATTCGCAAATGAGAGATAGGTGAAAGTTAAGCCTAAAAGGTATTTGTTTTTGTTTTTATGAAGTGTATAAAGTATGTGAAGCATACTTAAGCAAGAATAGTTCTTAGGAGAGTGTCGAAACCGGCTCATTCTAAAATTCCCAAATGTCAGAATAAAGGAAATGATATTTGAGTTTGCTCCAGAATTGTACGAGTTTTAGACTTGCCAAGTTAAGTGAGAATTCTGCGTATTGTCAATTTTAGAATCCTTTTAGGAAATTTTTTTCTCTTTCTGAGAGACAGGGAATGAATAATTGAGCACAAAAGGATAAGATAAGATTTTAAGAAAGTAGAATTGAATTGAATTCGGCGATTCTTTTAAGCTGATTCTTATAACTTTCTCTTGTGAAAGGGTAAAAGTAAAAGGTGACTTTGACAGAAGTAACAAATGGAAATGTCGGTTTCTGTCTTTCTACAGAATTTTCTCATGCGAGAATATTCTACTCAGTTCGTGTTGGTGATTTTTGTGTGCAAAAGAGACTGTCAGTGTACTCTTGATATTGGTAGAATCTCTTCTCTGACATATTTTATATATTATTGTGCAAAAAATGTCAGATTCACTCTTGGTTTGATATCTCATGCAAATAAATGGAATACCATTAGAATATTCAGAATATGAATATTCTATCGTACAGTCAAAGATGAAAGCGAGTAATGTTACAAGTATTAGCTTTATCTTGATCTTGTTTAAAGGCAAGAAGTAAAACGGAAGAGCAGAATGACTACATTCCTAGCAATGAAACAGAGACTGGAGATTTGAGACGCGATTGGGTTGCGAAATATTCCATATTTCCATACATACTAAAAACAAGGGAGAGAGAGAGCTCGTGGTCGATGTGTATTTGATGAAACGACAGAGTAGGAGAGCTTAAGAGGACTTAATTCTACTGAGAGATTTTAGAAGTACAAGGAAATGGAATCGGTTTGGAATAGTAGGAAGAAATCGATTTGTTCTACAGGTGTGTTCGGAGATCCCACACACCCTTTTGTACATGTTGTTTGGTCTCCCACTTCAAAGTCTAGCTTATTTTGTGTGAGGTGCGAAACTTGGTATCGCAAATGTCATCTTTGTATGAGATTATAAATGCTTAGTACTTTCTAGTACAGCTTACTTTCATATCTGTGAGACGTTGATGAAGATGATAATAGAGGAAGAGTTCATACCATGAGCCTGAGACTAAAAGTAGTATTATAGGATAGGATTGTGTTAGAGAAAGGATAGGAAGTAGTAGTAATGAAAGTTTGGTTTGGAAAGATAATAATAATAATGAGCTGAAGAAGCCCTGAGAGAGTCTAAAGGGTCTGGTGCAATTCTGAATGTAATCCCGTTTGGCTTACAAAACTCTCAATAAGACGGGGAGAATGGATGAGGCCTGTCAACTGAAATGAGCTTGTTAAGTAGCCCCTTTTTGCTTATGGAAAATGTCAGATGTAGCTTCACCATTGATAGACGTCTTGGAATAGTGTAATAGTTGCTGGTAATGCAATGCATGGTACGTTTTGGCACACACAGCTAGGGTAATTTGTGTCGTGTGTTTTTAAAGAAGAAAGTTGTGCTGGGTGAAAGTAATAACGGAGGAGAGAGAAGGACATTTGTATTTGCTGTTGAGCTCGATTTGGGGCTTCATTCAGTTGTGAGTTTCCTTCAGGGCAGAAGGAACGTGTGGAAATTGGTGGTCTCTGTGTCTCTCTGTGTCTAATAGTGGAAAGTTATGTCCAGGTGATATAATTCTATGGAAGACGAAGGTATTGCATGTACATATATTAAAAGCCACGTACGATTTGTCTGTTCTGATTCTTCGTGTTGGAAAAGTGATTAATTACTGATTGCGTGGATCAAAGCGGATATGAAAGTGATTGATGGTTTTGTACTTTCTCTCTAGGGTTGCCTGTACGGGAAATGGAGGGTGAGGAGAGACTTGAAGACGAAATGGGATACGACCCAGAATGTGCTAGAGTGGAGGCTTGGCTTGATGAACATCCGGATTTTGCATATGACTACTTCATAAGGTATGTGTGTCTTGATAATCACGGTGGGTTTCACATTTTCTTCGTAATTATAAGGAGAAAGTAATAATAAGGCTAGTGAGTATATGCGGGATAGCTATTCAGTGTGTGGTGGTAGTGTGGGTACGGGTTTAAGGCAAACATAATACTCACAGAAGAAAGTACAGCTCGGGGGTATTTGAATTTGGAATTGGAGAAGTGGTGAAAGTTGGATGGAATGGATGGAGAAATGTAAGGAAGTAGAGTTGTCCCATGAGAGAAGCGGTCTGGATTTAGAGGATTACCTTAGTTCTGTTGAGTACCTATATTTAAGAGATGAATCGAAATTCTGTAGGAAAGCACCGCGGACGGTAATCGACACGTGGCTCGTAGCCCACTCGATTAGTCAACCTCCGAGTGTTGCAGGAGCTGCCCTCAGTCTCGTCGCTGCTACTGGAACGATAGCTGCTTCTACGGTTATCCCTTCAGCCCCTGAATACTCCTTCGCTGCATCTACCCACCAGGTAGAGATCAGTCATGTATTTCTTAAAGTCTGTAGGTGTATCTTTGTATCTTTATGAATGTGTATGGTATACTTAAATTTATCCTCTAGGGAAATTCTTCTAAGAGCACTTGTGGCTCAGGGAGCACCACACCTGTTCGGAAAATATCTGCCCAGGAGTTCGAAAGGGGAGGGCTTATCAAACCGATGGTTACTACGATTGATGGGACGCCAACATTTCTATCTCCTCCCACAACGACAGAGAGTGGGAGTGGCTCTGGAAGTTTAACATCGAGAAAATCCAGGGAAGAACTGCAAGCACTGGATGAGCGTGAGCTGCTTTTTGAGTTAGCAAAGGATATTTGTGACGAATTAGACACAAGAACCTTAGCACATAAAATTCTACAACATGTTAGTATGCTTACCTCGGCAGATAGAGCGTCATTGTTTCTTGTTCAGGTATGACTTTTAATTAGGTACTCGATTAATTAGCATGAAGATTAGACTATGAATTTTTTAGAGCGTGAAAAGGAAATAGACGTATAAGTGAGTATTTGTATTTGTGTAGGGTAAAAAGGGAAGTGGATCACGGTGTTTGGTGTCGTCTCTATTTGATGTATGCTCTCAAAGTACCCTGGAAGATATGGAGAAAAAGGAAGAAATCCGGATACCCTGGGGATCGGGTATAGTTGGATATGTCGCTGAATCTGGGATGACGCTGAATATACCCGATGCATATCAGGTGAATAAAAAATTCGAATAATCTTTTATGTGTCATGAATAAAAATGTGTGCCTACTTTGCAGGACGAGAGGTTTAATCAGGAAATAGATCTACGGACTGGCTACAAAACTCGGTCTCTCTTGTGCATGCCCATCAAAGATAAGCATGGAGACTGCCATGGAGTGGCCCAAGTAAGAGATAAATGCCACCATTGTCGAGATCCCAGTTGATTCAACTTTTGGTTTAGGTAATTAACAAACGAAATGGGCCCACTTTCACTACAAAAGATGAAACAGTTTTCGCCAATTACTTGCAATTTTGCGGCATTGGACTTCGCAATGCACAGCTGTATGAACAAAGTCGCTTGGAAAATAAAAGAAATCAGGTAAAAGAGTTTTCTTGTTTTACTGAATGTTGAGAGTCACAATTAATTAACTTGATGGACTATTATGACTTAACGACTGGTGGATAGGTCCTTCTTGACCTGGCTCGGGTTATTTTTGTAGAACAAAGTACAATTGAACACATGGTTTATAGAATATTGAGCCATACTCTATCCATCATGCAGTGCCATAGGGCTCAGGTAAAGTCCGTAATACGTTATGACTGATGTTATGTTATGTCCAAGTCTATTTTAATCAATTTAATCAATCACTGTAGGTTCTGCTAGTTCATGAGAAATCAAAAGGGACGTTCAGTCGTGTGTTCGATCTAGACTCTACAGATATGACGGACGATGAAGCTTTGTCACGAAGTAGTCCATTCGAAGGTCGCTTTCCGATTAATGTTGGTATTACGGGTTACGTTGCTACTACTGGAGAGGTAAAAATAGCACATACTATTGGATCTTACCTGTCTGCTTGCGTAAGTGATTCTACTAAGTCGTCTCACTTTTGTAGACTGTAAATATTGCCAATGTATACGAAGACTCAAGGTTTGACCCTGCCGTAGACTTGGAAAGTACTAACACTTTTCAGCACCAAAGTGTACTCTGCATGCCAATAAAAAACTCGAATGGTCAGATAATAGGTGTCATTCAGGTAAATTGTGAAAAAGAACGGCATATTCTGTAAAAATTATCGTTAAAAATTATTTGGTGCATTTATGATTTTAGCTAGTAAATAAATACGATGGACTTCCTTTTTCCACTAGTGATGAGATGTTTTTAGAAGCTTTTGCTATATTTTGTGGGATGGGAATCAATAATACTCGAATGTAAGTGATGATTGAAGTAAAGAAAATGATAGAAAATGGTTGAGAAATGTAATTTTTAGGTATGAAAAAGCCATTACAGCAATGGCTAAGCAAGCTGTTACACTGGAAGTTTTAAGTTATCATGCATCTGCGCCATTAGAAGAAGCTTATCAGCTTAGAGTGAGTAGTAAGAAGCATAAATACAGACATCATGCTATGAAGACTACTCTAAATTGATTGAATGTACTTATACCCTAGGATTCTGTCATTCCTTCAGCCCAACATTTCAGACTACATGCTTTTGATTTTGACGATGAGGATATGTCTGATTTGGAAACGTTCCAGGTATGGTTAGGTGTATGATATACTACGAAACATGAGATTATCAATAATGCGAATTCCTTCAGGCATGCTTAAGAATGTTCCTGGATCTTGATCTGGTAAAGCGTTTCAATATTGATTACGAAGTGTTATGCCGGTGGCTAATGTCTGTCAAAAAGAACTACAGAAAAGTTATATACCACAATTGGCGGCATGCATTTAATGTGGGCCAGATGATGTTCTCTATTGTAACTGTAAGTCGTTATCATTGTCTTAGTATGTTATTTGAAATATTATGATGATGCTGCCTAGAAGTTCACCATTTTCGTTGTATACATTGTAGATTACGAAGTGGTGGAAAGTATTTGGAGATTTGGAATGTTTGGGTTTACTCATAGCATGCCTATGCCATGACTTGGACCATAGAGGAACTAATAACTCTTTCCAAATAAAGTAATAATTTTTTAAATCTGGAATGCTCTATTCGTTCATGTATCATTTTGTGATAATGAAACTTCATTTGTAGGGCTTCGTCTGCGTTGGCCCAGCTGTACTCTACCTCAACAATGGAACGACATCACTTCGACCAATCGCTTATGATTCTCAACAGCCAAGTAATTCTTATCTGGTGATGCATATAAGGTCATTCATCTTATGCAGTATGGTAATTAGGGTAATCAAATTCTCGCCAACTTGTCACCGGATGAATATTCTCGGGTCATTTGTGTCATAGAAGATTCTATTCTAGCCACTGATCTCGCCGTTTACTTTAGGTAAGGACGATAAAAAGTTCGTTGATAATGAATAGTTGATAGTATGAAAAAATGATGAACCTTTTATGCTTGAAAAGTCATGAAGTTGAGTTGCGGAATTGAGTATGACCGAGTACTCTTCTGTGATTCCTTGATGCACTTAATATTGATAGTCATAAATAAAGTTTTCAATCTGAATAGCACAAGCAATTTACTAATCACACAATAAGATGATGAAATGGGGGTATTAAGTCAATTTTTGTTCAACTTCCAGGAATAGAGGTGCTTTTATGGAACTCATTGACAGCCAATCTTACGAATGGTCTCGTGATGACCATCGATCATTACTCAGAGGAATGCTTATGACTGCATGTGACCTCGCCGCAATCACAAAACCATGGGAGGTTGAAAGAAGGGTGAGTGACTTGTATTGCAGCACATTTACATAATCGGTATTTCGGTCTCGGCAACTGTTTAATCGATATTTTAGATAGCTGAGCTTGTAGCCAGTGAATTCTTTGAACAAGGAGACATTGAAAGAGAAAAACTTAATATTATACCAATTGTAAGAGAAATACTTCAATTGTTTTTTTTAGTTGTCTGCATTGTTCTTTTTGTTATTTAAATGATGGTGGCTTTGTTTCTAGGATATGATGAACCGAGAGAAAAAGGATCAACTGCCATCAATGCAAGTTCAATTCATAGATTCTATCTGCCAACCAGTCTATGAGGCGTTCGCTCGTCTTGCTCCAGCGTTGGAACCACTTTTGGATGGAGTTAAGGTTAACAGAAAGCATTGGACTCGACAGAGTTCGTATGAAAATGAGGATGACCCGAAGCCTTGAATGATCTGCTACTAATGTCTGTCTGTGTGATATTTCAGTTATATTCGTTGCTAGTTTATGCGTGTGCTCTGTTGTGATATGTAGATTTGTACTATTTTGGTTACTTGAGATATGATTGAGAAATGAAAAAGAACAATTTAACCAAACTAATGTCGCCAAGAAGAATTATTTCTCGAGCATTCTCCAAGCTGAGTAAGGTAGGGGCATCCAAATTTAATAAATAGGGGTGAAATCCTCGACTCTGGCTGCAGACATAGTTTGGAGTCTCCGCATACATCAATCAGTGTCACAATATGGGTAAGGAGGAATTGAGATTTTTCGGAAATTTCAGCATTTGGACACAATAGATTTCGAGAATTTTGAAAATAGTTAATCATAATAGCTGAACTTTCGTATTGTTCTTTCAGATCGGAGTAGGATAGGTACCGTGTTGTGCGGATTGGTGGTGTGGGTTTCCTTATGTCTCCCTGGAGCGTGGAGTCAGAATTACGGAGTGTCGTCGTATCAGCCGCAGTACCCAGCCCCTTCTTACCCGAAACCTCAGTACTACGAAAAGCCGCAGTATTATGAGACGTATGATGTTCAAGTAGATGTAAGTTTGTTCTTTCGTATTATTTTTGGTAGCTACAGTTAGCATCAGTAACGCAAGACTACTCAGGCAGCTTAATTAATTGCACTAGAGTTAAATATTTGGTTAATTATTTATCTGTAGTACAAGGAAGCTAATCAATCACGTACTTGCGGAGTTCTGCCGGTAGTTCATCGTCAATACGGTTATGACAAAGAACGCGTCGCATTTGGAGAGTACCCTTGGCAGGTGGCCATTTTGGACACTTACTATAACTACAAATGTGCCGGAGGTCTTTTGTCCCCAAGACACGTCATCACTTCCGCCTACTGTGTGGATAGTCTCAACGAAGATCAAATCAAGGTCCGAGTTGGAGAATGGGACTTGCAGAGCGACAAGAACTACGAGGAAGTTTACAAGAACTACGAACTTACCGTTTGCAAGAAACATCCCTTCTACTATGGTAAGTCATTGCGATGTGTTTGAATGTATAAATCATGTAATATATCGCATTATCACTAATAATCCTTGAATTCTACAGTTCCCCAGGAGTACCCACCATCTTACAATGGTGCACCACCTCCTCAGGCTAGTTATGACTACCAGGCATCTTACCCAGTCGTCATTCTTGAGCTGTCGGAAGATGTGGACTTAGATCAGTACCCTCAAGTTGGACCCTTGTGTGTTCCTGAGTTTTATTACCGGTCCAAGTCTTACACCAACGAATACACTGCTCCAAATTACTCTTACGGTTACGGACAACAAGGTCAAAGTCAAGCTCAACCAAGTTCAAGTCAATCTAACCAAGACAGGAACGAGGAAGCAGCAGATAAGGATTTGGAATGTTGGGTTCTTGGATACCAAGAGAGTCCTGTTGAAAAAATTGAGGTATGTTTATGTTTTTCATGGTTTGTGTACAAATTAAGAGAATTGTAAGTTATATTTTGACACGACATTTTAATTTCTTTGAATTTTTAGTACCAGTCATCCACTCCATACAAACCCGCTTCGTATTCCTATGGAGAGTCATACAGTCCATCTTACTCTTACGAGTCTTACGAATACTCAAGGACTCCACGAAGGGCAAAGGTCAGGAAGGTTGAGCCTTACAAGCCAAACTACCCTCAAAGCTACGGATACACTCCAGAAAGCACCTCGTGGGAAGCCGAGTACTACTACGATGCTTGTCATGTAAGTTTTAGTCCTGTATAAAACATTACATAACTACTATTAAGAAAATCAAATAGAGAATTTAAAGCTAATCACAGAATTTGTATTTGGTTATATTAAAAGGCTGACTTGGGAGCTCCTATTTTCTGTCTGGTCTTACCAAAACTTGAACAAGAGGAATACTACCCAGCTTATCCAGTGAGTTATCCTGAAAGCTATGCTCCACCAGCATACAATCCTCCAGCATATTCTCCACCGGCCTATTCTCCACCAGCTTACTCTCCACCGGCCTATAGTCCTCCAGCCTACACTCCACCGGCTTACAGCCCACCAGCTTACAGTCCTCCAGCTTACACTCCACCAGCCTATTCTCCTCCAAGATACAGGCGTCAAGCTAACTACTACAGCCCACCAGCGTACAGTCCACCAGCGTACAACCCACCTGCGTACAGTCCACCAACTTACACACCACCTGCCTACAGTCCTCCTGCTTACAGCCCTGCTCCTTACTATGAGGAATACTACCCCAAGTACCCCATCAAGGGCGCAGAGCGTTTGAACAGAGAAACCAGAAGGGCAGTCTTGTACGGAGTTGTCCAATATCCAACTCAATGCTCTTACGCTTACGGTCAAGAAGGCAACAAGATCCAAGCCACTCCAGCGGAGGATTTGGTTGCATGGATTCAGAACGTACTGCACACTCCAGCGTCGCAATGTGGTTACCAACAACCATACTACGCTCCACCAGCCTACACGCCTCCAGCGTACAACCCTCCAGCGTATACCCCTCCGTCGTATAGTCCTCCTCCATACGCCGCTCCATCCTACAACCCTCCACCATACGGCGCTTAAGGAAGACTCGTTGAGTTTTGTTTTCTCATTTTAATAATGATGATTGGCTTTACATTCGAAATCTGTTTAGAGACCTCTAGTCGACTTCCATGATGAGTCCTCTCCGGGCTTTGATTGGAACGAGCTTGTTAAATAAAATCTATTAACTTAAAAATTCCTCTTGCATTCTTGCATTATGAGTTATTATGACATACACTATAGCATACATGCATTCATTCATTCATACGTGTAGCATCATTCGTGTAACATCAAATATTTTGAGGGATGTGTTTCTTATGAGAGGAAATCAAATAGTTGAGTGACCAGGTGTGACGTCAATCATATAAGAGCATTATAATTTCATGTACCTAACCCTTATGAACGTGGATTTCACCAACGGTCAAAGTCCATTTCCAAATTTTGCAATAACTTTTAATGCAACTGTAAGATGACAATGTAATAGGTGATCATCCCTAGTGACACTATATTGTGTAATCACCAGACTACAAAGGCGGAAATTACACGCAATGAAATCGTATTACAATTGATTTCTCTATTTATCTACAGACTTTTCTATTATTTTATGTGGAAGTTCAAGTCTCCGGTGAGACGGTGAGTTTCATAATACTTAAACTGCACATAAAAGGTGAGATCTACATTTCGGGAGATGATCTCTGAGCTCTGATATTATGCCACTGATGCTGTGCATGATGATATGAAACCAGATGAACAGGTTAGACATAG
>Ga0194135_10001717_pt1 | contig 13171 bp, 2 predicted proteins | sample LitLau_LLRF_2013_FD_134024 | JGI IMG/M metagenome (GOLD analysis project Ga0194135, IMG submission 134024) | Freshwater sediment microbial communities in response to fracking from North America - Little Laurel Run_MetaG_LLRF_2013 (version 2) | ecosystem: Environmental > Aquatic > Freshwater >... | reverse complement strand
TAACCGTAAGGTCCTCAATCTCATCACAGAGCGCTATCGGCGGTTTCGACAACTCCTCATCCTTAATTTTCTTGGAAATGCTTACATTGGAATAAATCAACTCATCTTCTGTCTGGTCTTGAGCGATTAGTTTTGCCTTTTCTATAATACCGTCTATATCTTCTAAAAGAGTACTACGATGAATAACTCCACTGTCAACAGACTCTACAAAAATTTGAGTTTTTTTTTCGACGACTGGGGGGGTGTCTGCAATGTTTAAATCCACAGACAAAGAATCAGGGTCTCTTCGAGGAGGTTTTTGCTCAGGGGACGTTGGGGGAGTAGCTGCTATAATCTGAGTAAGTGGAACTTTGGGAATAGACACGCGAGGACTTGGCGTCCTTTTCTTTTCAAAATCTTCGGGAATAGCAGTCAAATCAGTGGCTTTAAGAATTTCAGTGATCCCAGCAACTCCTTCAGGACTACTCTCCGCAACGTCATCGTAGAAAACAGACTGACCTAATTCCGGTTCGTCTTTTTTCTTAACCACCCCTACAAACTCAAGAATCTTTGTAAAGACGCCCTTCTTTTCTTTAGTTTCGTCTGAGGATGATTGTCTTTTAACGGGAGTTGGTTCTACTGTGGTTTTGTATGGTACGAACGCTGACGGATTTTCTGATACTAAGGACAGTGGTCGTGATGAAGGCTTTTCGTCGGTACTGAAACTCTCACCATCAACTATTTTTTCTGAAGACTTCGATGTAACAACAGAGTTGATATGTTCAACAGAAATATTTTTAATCTCACTAATTTCACGACTAATAGGGGCTGCTTCAGGTGCAGCCTCTTTAGTTTCTAAAACCCCAACTTCTGATGAAATTTCTGTTATTTTGTGATCAGCTAACCCACTCTCATTATCCGCATGCCCTTCAGTGAAAACAGTCGAATTAACAACTTGCATAGGATCGGTTTCGATAGAAGGTTCAAATGAAATCACATTTTCCGTAATATCAAAACCAACAGTACTTTTAACTTGTATATTAGAAACTTCAGTCGACAAAACCTTATTTTCCGATGAGCTGACGTCAACTCCACTTTCAGGTGTCAAATCTCTAACATCTTTAGAGATAACAACAGTCTGTAGGATATTTTTTAGAGCCGCTTCTTTCACTGGGTCTAAATTGACAGGCTGTGCAATATCATCAACCGCTGATTCCATCGAAACTACAGAACGGACCTGCTCTTTTAAGTAGTCTGTTACAAGATCTAAATTGACAGGCTGCGCAATGTCATCAACAGCTGATTCCAACGAAGTCACAGAATTGGTCTGCTCTTTTAAGAAGTCATTCAATGCATCTAAATTAACAGGTTGTGCACTATCATCAACCGCTAATTCCTTAGAAACAACAGAATTGGTCTGCTCTTTTAAAGAGTCGTTAGCCGTCAAATGGTCACTTCCAAGGACTACTAAACCAGTCACTACCTCTTCTGTTGCCGTATAAAGGCCTAAATCAATGTCATCATCAAACTCTAATTGCTTTTTGGCATTAGGAGTATCTACAGAAACTTTACGGTCCTGAATGGTTACGTTTGATGGAACAGAAGATGATAAATCTTTAGTAGGTGTATCATGTTTTTCATTTAAGGGTTCAATTTTTATTTCTGCGGACGGTTTTTCACTATGCATTAAATTATACGATTGGTTTTGGATTTTTTGACTCTCATTATTTTCAACCTCTTTAGCGTTTGACTCAATTATTTTAGGTTCCATGACCTCCTCAACTCCCTCGAAAATTCCCCCACTTTTCCCACCTACCTCAACTTCTTCCTCAGGTTCTTCAAGAATGCCAGGCAATCCGACGGCGACGTCATGACCCTCGGCAGGTCGATCAAAAATTATGTCATCGTCCTGACGATCAACAGGAGAAATGGGCAAATCACTGGGAAGAGTATCGATTGAGTCTGGGTCAAGAATCATAGACAGTGAGACAGGTTGAGATTCGAGACACGGTGCGGCAGCTTCAGGCGAAGATAACAAAAGTTCCTGCAACAGAATTTACAAGGTTTTAATAATATTAGCTACAATTTTCAGGGACTCGCGTCATAGAAATAGCATCGGACTCGGCTGCGAGTTCAAAGAATCGACCAAATGATAAAGAAATAATTGGGCTTTTGGTCAACTCGGTCCCGCATAAAAAGTGAACACAACTCTCTCAAGATCCAACAGTCCTTTTAGCGAAAGCTTGGTTTTTTAAGTTTTATCCTCGTGCAGCCACTTCTATACCTAAGATACTATGGAACCCATTTGCTACGATGTAAATTAAAGGTTCAGGTCTATCAAGCTAGAACGCTTTACCCACGTAAAAAACTCCGCAGTTTTTTGACCTGTTTCCATACTTCTCTTAACATAGGATTCAACATACCTTATTTTACTGAGGTGAATTCGGCGAATTAGGTGGGGAAGTAGGAGGATTCTGAAAAACGACAAAAGCCAACTATACACTCCAATCGACACACCATGCGATTAACACACACTCAAATGGGGTTTAAAGACCAACTGTCATTAGCAGACGACACTTAATTGCCTGGTCATGAGTACAATAGCCTCTAATATTCCATTGTATTAACAATACTTAGCTTCTGGCTCTGTTTTGGCTACCTTTTTATCTATTTCATTTGACCCAAATAAAAAATTAACTACAGTAGCGGCACTCTCTTGCTTAGGGGTTTTAATCGAACTCAAAAAAAGTCAAGCCTCGTTAGAGTTTTTTTACGCATTCCAGACCAAAAGACCACTAAATTGTGGGTTTTATAAGATTATTGTACTTCTTTTGAGATTGAGGTTGATAACTCACAACAGGTTTGTCTGTTATCAATATTTTCTATAAAAGAGGAACTTCGCCCAACTTTGAAAATTTATATTGAACATTGCAATAGTTTGCCTTACAAAAATAAATCGTTTTTGCGTGCACTTTGTGCAACTTAATGCCTGCTATCACACAATATCACGCCACTTCCTCAAAAAAATATTTATATAAATTAAGTTATTTGCATAACAACACGGTTTTCACTAAAATATTTTTATAGCCAGGCCAGGTTTAATAAAAAAGGACTGTACTAGGTACTATAACCATCACAGCTGTGCTGGAAGTTGGTGTAGTGTGGGAAGAAAAACAGTTTGTTATACACGAAGGCCTTTCTAAAATTTTATATTTTTCTAAAATATTTGTTAGAAGAAAAATCAGGTCGTCTGCTAGAGAAGTTGGGAAAAATAACATTTGACGATAATGTTAATCGCATGTACATTACAAATACGAGAATACAAGCATAAACTAAGTTTACACACATTACTACATAAAAAGTGAATTTGATATAACCAATCCTTCACAAACAAATATCAAAATAATGTCCGGATTAGTAACTGCGACATTCCAATTTAATTCAACCAGGGATTGAGAGAAATAGAAAAATAAAATAGGGGTCCACGCGGTGCATCATGATTTTCAAATTTTGCACAGTAGCTCAATGTGTTGTGTGTCAAAAAAACATTCCAACTGGGAAATTGTTATTCAACGCCAGTGGTAAATTTTTCCCAGTGGGAATATGTGTTCGACAAGTAACACATAAGCCCAGAAAAGCATAACGCACCACGTATGTGTACCCCTAATATATTCTACTGCCTAGACAATATAATTGATCCTTGTTTCGCGCTCAAAGACACTGGTTTTAAATCGGTTTTTCAAATTAAAAATAAAGCTAAATTTCATGAATGAATGACCACGACATCATTTTGAATTATACGGGTATATTAAGGGGATTCACGTTAATCTTAAAAATGTAAGAATGCGTAAGAATGTCCGAAGTCACCATAGCAAGCAGGTCGCTTGACAGCGCTCAGCCAATAAGAGGATGCAATTTTTTTAATCGAACCTCGGACATTCTTAAGCTCTCTTATATTCTTAAAATTAGTATGAAACCCCTTATTATGCATCTCGTATGTACCTATCATAAATATTATAGTATAGTATAATATGAAGTGCTAATTGCCTCTTTTTTTTATGATAAAACGTATAGATATTTATTTACCTGCTGAAGGGTTTCACTGATTTTGGACCAAATATTGGCAAACGAATCCTGTCCCATGTAGTCCATTTTCCCAGTTTCCCATTTCTGACGACGCAGATATTCCTCTTGTGCAGCGGACGACGCAGACCCTTCTTCAGACGGTTCCAGGCTCAGCTGTGCAATGGCCCCTGCGATCCCGGGCTGCAAACCACACACGGCACTCTTAGTATTAAGCTGTAGACAGAAGTCAAGCAAAACCCTGAGTAAGTGCGTTTCAATTAGTTGTTAATGTTAGTACGTGATTTTAGTTGCAAAGGCAGCGATAAGTTATATCATTCCAAGAATGCATTATGGTTGTAAAGCGATGAATCACACTGGTGTTGTGTTGTTTTTCAACGCAAGAGGTATCACCAGATACGTATATATGTAGGTACGTACTTAATATAAGGTCAGAGTTAATAAGCTCTGTTAAAATGTAGGTACCTACAATAGTACCTACCCATAACGTCCACCAGTTTACAAAAAGGTATTCAATAAGATTTTGATGTCCTCATTAGAGAAGCGCCCATAACAACAAAAAATAGAGTCAAACTATCTTTTTTGAATTCTACATCGAAGAAAATACCAGATCTACCTACTTTAACAGTAAAAGGAGCATAGACATAATATGATATAGTAGACTTCCTTGTTTTTGGACTATGACTAAAATTAGTACCTATTATTGTGATTCACAGTGAATGACAGGATAGGTGTGGGGAAAGATAAGTTAAACAACACATCCTGGGCCGGCAATGTAAATATTTGTTGGAATCTTTCCATTCGAATTGCACTGCCAATTCATTGATAAGACAACAAAAAACCTTGAATACCTGTGACGAAACAACACAATAACCACAACACCAGCATTGAATAATTGAAACTGTGACATTACCATTTGATCATTTGAAAAAGCAGAGAAAGTCAAGAAGATAGTCACTATTTTAAACTTTTAAAACATGGGCCACAACCAAAACTGCATCATTTCGTAAACCAAAACGCCGATAAGTAGCAGCCGACGAACCTAAAATCAACAATGCATATACTTACTCTTTCAAGAACCGCCAGCTACGCCTCCGTCATAGAAGACACCGAAACAACAGAAAAACCCACGACAAACACAATCAACTTACGTTATCATCGGGCTCGGGCAAGTACACTGGAATATCATCTTGAACGGCTTCAATATTGTTTGAAGTTCCGTGGGCGCGACGAGAAGATGAAGCAGCAAACCGTTTCTTCGGTTTTTTTGACTTCTTCTTAGATACACGAGAGATGGTGGGCTCCTCAACATCGGGCAATAATTCAAATCTATTAACCGGCAATTCGAGCGTCGGCGTTGGGGTATCTTCAATAGGGGCCTTCCTCTTAATATATTTTGTCGGCGCTGATGTAGTACTAGTGTCGGAGGGCGGAATGTTAACTTTCATTGATTTCTTCGGTCTATACTCTTTTCTAATGGGTTTCTTCAAATCACCCTGTGGTTTCCCAGTTAAAAACAAGCTGGGAGGTTTCGGTGAAGAAGTTGCAGGCGCGATTGTGTTTTTCGCCATATCTGCATAAGATGCTGCTGCTGCGGAATTACTTTTGGCTGGGGTACTCTGTAGTGTACTAATTATTTCATCTTCAATTATTTTGCAAATGTCGAACCCGCCATTTGAATTTAATTCGATTGCCTCTTGAGCTTGGACTGAATATGAAGTGCTAACTTGAACTTCGGTAGCTGGTGCGTGCATCACAGCGGATGTTGTAGCCTCAATATCTGCAGGCGTAGCGTTTATCTTGACTTTTTCACTTAAAGTGACTTCATCAGAGGGAGTGGTACTGGCCAAAACTTCTTCGGTTCTCGAACCCAAAATCCTTGGTTCCTCCAGTCTAATTTTTTCAAGCTCCACCAAAATATCGGATAAATTGAATAGTGGGTGACCGTTTCCGTCGAAGGAAATTTCTGCGGCTTCTTCACATGAGGAGATATCAGGATTTTGTTCATTGAGAACGGTCTCAAAACTCAGAGGAGGCAAAGGAGATACAGGGAAAGGAATTTTTTCTGGTATTTCCCACGATTTTTCCAAGTTCTCTACAGGTGCTTGAGAATCTGCGTATTTGGTGGTCTCATTTCGGAGAACACAATTCTCAGGTGTACCGTTTTCAAAAGTATCAGCAACTTTTTCCACTACGTTTAAGAGTTCTAAATTCTCTACTTCCCCATTTTCAACTGTAATTTTTATTTCCTGTGGAGCTTCTAACGTAGCACCGCTTTTAACTTGGAGATGTGGGCGCAGAGTTATATGAATTTCTTCAGCTTCTGCCAATTCAATCGATCCTTGATGACATTCGGCACCATTTTCTGGCAGTGCTTTGTCAGCATCAACACTGGCCCTCACAGTGTCCAAAACAGATTCGGAACTATTAGTTTCATCATTTGCATCCTCCAAATCCAAAATTTGAGTTTCATTAACATCTTCGAAACCAGTTACGGGGATTCGCCACAAATCGCCTTCTCCTTCTTCTAACTCGGCCTCCTCGATGATTGATAATACTGCCGCCCGATTCGGAGGTCTGAGCTCCTCGATCCCTTTTCCAGTGAAGATCTCATCATCAATAGCTTTTTCTGGAGCCTCCGAGAAAGATGACGTTGATTCCTCCCCCAAGCTATCACTGTCAAGTGAAAAATTGCTCAGATCTAGGGTACCACTGGAAGATAGACATGCTGCACTGCTACTCCCAGTTAGATCTTCTAATCTATTGTTGGTAGTTGTTGAAGGGGTAGATACTATATTATGATCTTCAACGCTGTCGAAAGTATTAGTGGACGGTGTGGATAGCGTTTTTTCACTTTCAGGTGAATCAGCACTGCGTGTTGCAAAAGTCGACATAGTGCCCAGTGAAACTGACATTTTTCCATCAGGAGTGGAGAGTGACGAGACATATGAATGGTCAAAAGTTTTATCAAAGTTATAATTGCCCTTTTCTGTGCCAAATTCCTCGGGTGTAGGAAGACAAACCACAATTTCGGGAACATAACTCTCCATTTCGGATAAAGATTCGCCAGGTAATGCGGCAAACGGGCGGGATGAATTGATTTCGGACGTAAACTCCTTTTGCCCATCTAAAGGTCCGAAATTTCCGGACAATTTAACTCCCTTACTCTTCGGAAGTTTTTCACTTTTTCTATTTTTTTTCTTTTTATTAATTAAAGCAGGTTGTTCAATAGGAGCAGAGAAGTGTCTAACAGTACTTTTCGGAATATTTTTGCCAGTTTCCGGAGAACAGTCACGAAAAAGCCGTTCTGTAGGAGACTCGCGTGGAAGCGGTTCCAAATCTTCAATGGATGCCAAGCCTTTTTCAGTCTCACTAACATGAAAATTGAATTTTGAAAATTCCGGCGCTTTTTCAGGTAGATTAGTAGACGGAGGTACAGGTTCGTAGCCTTTGCTGAAAGTAGCTAACCTCTTCAATATTGAATCAACATCATAAGTGTCATCTTTGGGCTCAGGTGGCTTCCATTTTTCTGCAGCCCGGCGCGTTGATCTTTTTTCACGTCTATGTAGTGATTTCGGCAGTAGATGACCTTTTTGATCGCCTTCCGTTTTTTTCTCTTCCGGGGTCTTTGGATTCCCTGACTGCCTTTTACACAAGGTCAGGTCTAAATCTTCATTGCCTTCTGGTAAGTCAATCATACGGATTTTGGGTAGCGTTTCTTGTTTAGATAGAGGAGGAATCGGCTCTAAAACTCCTTGCGGGATGTTAAAAACAGAAGTTTTATTTTTATTCATTAGAGCTCTCTCTACAAACCCGATTCTGTCGATCGGAGGAGCAAATGGATCTGAAGTTTCCGTAACCATATACGCTTCGGTAAACTCTGTATATCTCGGCATGGAAACATTACCTGCTGGTGTTTGAACTTTTGGAAGCAGTGGCTTCAACTTGGGCAATTTTTTAGGAGTTTCAACTGGATTAACATCAGGCTGCGATTTCCAATGGGATAAATTCTGGAACGAGGATGTATCGGTAGCATCTATGATCAAGCTTGACATAGACTTTGACCGTGTAATGGGTGGATTATCAGGAACATTCAAAAGAGATGGTTCAGGACTCGGATCCCTAGGTCCTGGAACATGTTCCCAATAATTATCGACATTTTGGTGGCCTTCATGCATATACCATGCCCCCATGTCTTGAGAGTTGGGTTGATGACGTTCAGGAGAAGGCTCGCGAACGTAAGGGACGTTGCCCTGTCTTGGGTCGTCTTGAGGTATGGTCAAAAACCGGGGCAAGGGTGGCTGTTCGGGTTCCGGTTGAGGAACCTCCCATGACGATGGAAATTCTTGGTAATGGCCATGAGGTTGAAACTCTTGATAGTTGTGGTCCAAATATGCTGCAATGCAAGTCTCATCCGGGAAAAATCTATGGTAGTCAAACACATTTTCCTCCTGAACAGGATGATTTTGTTCTTCTAGATTCGGATGTTCTTCCTGAGTGAATTCAGATTCTGGAGCCTCTTCCTCTTCTATTGCCCCTGGTTCCTCAGATTCTTCTGCAAAACTCGATTCCTCGATAACTACAAATTGTGTTTCTTCATTACCTTCATTTTCACTTTGATTAACATCTCTCGCAAAATCACTGAAAGTAATGTTCAACAACTCTCCTTCAGAGCTGACTACTTGAAACGGGAGATACGGGAGATTGTATTGGCGTGCGTCATCTTTTTCAATATAGGGTGTGTACGGTTCGGGGAAAGTAGGGTTAGCTAGTGCCGAAGGAGGGACGTCAAGCGTGCGAGCATCAGAATTTGCAGACAACATGCCAAGATCAAACTCCTACAGAAGAGAACACGAAAAAAATAACACAAAAGCAGAAAAACCTAACAATCTATACCTCACACCAGATTCGGAGCCATGCTGTAGCAAGCAGTGCAGGAACAACAAGGTGAGGAGGTATGTGGCCATCACACAAAAAAGAAGACAAAACAAAAATTCTAAAACCACGTCAAAAACATACCTTCCGTTTGGGCCCATTTTTAAAAGTAGGTACGATGGTAAAGTCACAGTTTCGGTAGTTAGTAAATTTGATAAGCAACTGAGCAAAATTTGGAATTGGCCCTCAGCATTAGTTGCCAAAGCAAAGCGCAAATCTGGTGTGAGTAAAGGGGAAAGCTTACGATAGCAATACGTCAGACCATCAACTTACCTGTCGCTGAGTTTTTATTTCATCAAATTTTACTCAGTTCCCTATCGATACAGATAAGTATGTTAAGAAATCATAGCTAGCCTGAACACACTCTGAAAATCCAATATCCAATGGCCAATTACACGCTACCATTTTTCCCCTAATATTAGATCCGATTGGTAGTGGTATATGCGAAAGATAATAGGAGAAAAATAGTAACATGTAATATGGGCCTATAAGATTTCGAATTCAAACTTTGTTACAAAAAGTGCAGGCCATTTGCAGGAAAACATTATATTAGGTGTAAAGTACCTACGGGTAACTGTACAGTAACCTTGACAAAATTATGTGCACGATAGATATTTAAGAGTGTGAAAAAGAGTTTAGTTACATAATAAGATTCAGCATGAAAAACTATGATAAGTTATACTCGTTTCCCTGCGCAGGGCTTTAATTAGCGGTATAGTTTACGATGAAAAACAAACTGGGAAAATTCGTGACGTCACGAGCCTTATGAGGATTCGTACAGGACGCGTGACATCGCACAAACTATGGCGCATTGAGGCCCGGCAAAGAGAGAAGGTTTTAGCCTTTGACTCTTAGTGCAGCACGTTCATCTTCTAAATTTATTGTAATAGTTTAAAAAACTATCTAATTATGTAAATAACTCAAAATAATGGAAAAGCCCATTCTAAAATTTCAGAACAGTTGAATTATCTACTAGATATTTGCTAACAGAATTGAGGCCTATCAAGCAAAAAGCAAAGCAGTAGACAAGTAAATTAGTTATGTAAAGGGTTAGTAAAACATGTTTAATTTAATTTGATATTATCCTCATCCTATTTTTAACTCGAAGAAGTCACCTGTCACTCAGGGACGATTGCGTGAAGATAAGTACGAATTCCAAAAACCTCCAAGGGAACGATATATTTACAAATCCCTAAATTAAGGGCGAACGGTGCCTTTATCCAGGAGAGTTGAAACATTTTAATATTTTTAATCGGTGCTTGGTTTTGTACCGTTCGCCCTTACTCGTCCATTTTTCTTGTACTTGAACTAGTTGATTAAATTATTGTCTATATTTCATCAATATATTTTATGTACTCATTAATACCTACGAAATATATAAGTTTTGATTTAGATTTTTGATTTGATTTATCTTATTTTATATATTCACCAATACACATTAATTCGGGAAATCGTCGTTGAAACAAGCTATTTGCATGAGAACCCTATTGTATTATAGCATTAAATAGTTTTGTAAAGAACTTACGAGGGTGGCCGAGAGATTCGGGTGGACTTTGGCGATGAAAAGGTCCCACCATTGTTGAAGGAGGGGCTGCAGATGAGATGAATCTGAGGAGGGCGTGACCACCCGCGATACAGGATCCACGGGCTGCAGCCAAGGCTTCACCGCCCCGATGAAATGAACAATCCTTGTCTCCGCACCGAATCTAAAAAGAAAATTTTAATTCAATTAACAGGTCGTAACATTTCAAGAATGTAAGCTTAGAATGTCCGAAGTTCAAAGGAAACTTGTATTCATACTGGCTGAGCGCGACCTGGTCCCTATGGAAACTTTGGACGTTCGAAGCTAATACAAGAGCACGTTAATAAAAAATACAACACGTCGGAATAGGTTTCTTATGTTTTACCAATACTAGGTACATATCAAATCACAATCACACGTAAAACAACATTCCTATTTTTACCATGTCCAAAAGGTCTTCTCAGTAATGTTGTTGATTTGCTGTAGGTCCTAAAGACCTTGCCGACCACCTCTCCGCAGTGCAATGCAATTTTGCATTTTAGTGATTTCAGGTACCCGGACCCCTTTTGATCTAGGTAGTTAAGTAAGTATTTTTCATTTTTTGTGTTTCATATTTTTTCATTTACTAATTAATGTGGCATTGTATTATTTTATTAATTATAATCCTCCAATTAATAATTATTATTGCTGTGTTGTAGTGACCGCGACACAAACCTTTTTTCTTGGGGATCAGTGCGGCACAATTTACCTAGCTGGATGTTACTTTTGTATACATTAATTTAATACATACATACAATTAATGGGCCATTGATTACGAAACGAAATTTTAGCGGGGTGGCAGATGTCCAAGCCATAACGCTGTGGTAAGGTAAACGATTCGGGCATTAGATCGTTCGGAGGACTACAAACTTATGATACACCATTTCTAAAAACTCAACGATACGTAGTGTCTTCATTTCAACCAGGGCTACCACCTGACATTCTTTTTTGTTTTTATTTGCATTTTTTGCACCTTTCTTAATGCTTTATTTGCAAAAATCTTACACTCCCTCTCTAAAACGTTATTGTAGATAACATCATAATAATGTCCATTTCGATTACTTACTGTTTAAACGCTGGAATATATGAATAAACAGCAACGGAAGTAACATTGTATATGAATGGAAGGTGCTTGTTGATGTCGTCAGTGGCCCAAGTACTGAAGAATTGGTTCAAGAGACCTTGATCACCACCTAGAAAAAAAGAATATGGCACAAAATGAGAATAAACAAATTTTAAAGATCAGACCTTAAACATGTAGGTATTTATTCTTTGATTAGTTGATAAATCTGTTATATATCTATCTACGAAAAACTTGTAGGGCAGGCTGGAACTGACGTGAAAACGAGATGGTACCTACTGATCTCAAAGTCCAGCTAATGTACCTATATAACCACTTGCACGGAAAAAGAGGTAAATGTGCCCATATGGAGTCAAACTTATCCTGTTTATAGTTAGATAATGCACTATCCTTATCGCTAAACATATCTATAAGAAAGAAACATACCATCAAAACTCCCTTTCTCTACAGCGAACTGTACAAGATCATTAAATGTTTCCAGAGAAGGACGAAAAACGAAAACACCAGAGTTGAAACAGTCAGGCCAACCAACGTCGGGAGCTGCTGAAAATTCATCGCGCTCAAATAGTTCATCACTGTTTCGAACAACCTACAAAAGAAAGTAGTTTTACCAGAAAATATTCGACTTCTATATACGTTCGCGGTCATTGAATCAAAAAGCAGATTAGTAAAAAAAGTTGGAGTGCAGTTAGTCGAGCGTATAATAGCCATAACAATATGAAGAAATAAATAAATAAGTCTTTAATTTTTGGGGGCAAAGTTAGGGCCATAACTTACTCTTGATTGAACAGGGTTTTCTATCAACACTATCCAAAAATTGTCGTGATCGAATACAGGCAGGTAGGTATTATGTATAGCACATTTTGGAGAAGGTTAAAAAGGCCAGTTATTCCGGCGACCGGTATAAAGGGTATTTCTTATGCAACAATGGCTTCTGCTCAGAAATCTATGCCGTGGCTCGTTTATGGGAAATTTCTCTGGCCATTTTTAACCTATATCCCCTCTACAAAAGGTCATTAATTCCTCCCACTATCAATATGCTAATTTGTGGGGGGAAATGAAGAATTCGCAACAGGATGAGCCGAACGACCCATGAGTAGGTCAAGTGATAACACACAGTATCCCAGTTAAAAAATCTGACTAGTGACTCTAAATTTAACCCGACCCGGTCTATGCCCCCGTGTTTATTTGCATTACTATTTGATTTTCTTAGCAATCAACGACTCTTTCACACTTCACATTCATGTGTCAATATTTGAAGCCACGTTTTAGCGTCTTTACACATATGGCTGTCCATTTATGAATTTAGACAGCAGGTTGTGAGTGTTTGCGTCTCCAGTCAGGAGAAAATAAAAATAACTAATAATATTATTATTTTTTAGGTATAAGGCCTTAAGTTTAACGCAATAGATGGAAGGGGCAATTAATGACTGTTGGTGACATCCGAATGTCTTGGAGTCCCTTTCTCTGCTCCTACTTTGGCAATTGTAATTTTCATCTGCATCTGACAAATGGCTTGTTATGAGCGTCTT
>Ga0194135_10001716_pt1 | contig 13174 bp, 8 predicted proteins | sample LitLau_LLRF_2013_FD_134024 | JGI IMG/M metagenome (GOLD analysis project Ga0194135, IMG submission 134024) | Freshwater sediment microbial communities in response to fracking from North America - Little Laurel Run_MetaG_LLRF_2013 (version 2) | ecosystem: Environmental > Aquatic > Freshwater >... | reverse complement strand
CATGAAAGGATGTGTAGGGAGAGTGGGAGGCCATCTGTGGGGAGGGCGGGAAACTCGACCAAGCCATCGGATTGTTGTTGTTGACAGGTCGGTCGCCCTCCATCCAACACTGAACACCCGGCTAACACTTTGCCTTCCTTCCTTCCCCTCGTCATAATTGTTCGGTAAGCGTTTTTCTTTTAATGACTCTTTAGGTGTTAATTGGAATTGGACTTTAGTTTAATGTTTTAATTAATATTCTGTCCAGTCTGGACAGATTGCGTGCGTGTCAGTTTTTAATTTTTTTTGTGGTTTGAAACGGAGGGCTAATATGCTAATAAAAGTATTAGTATAATTTTAATTTAAAAGTTTGATTAGTGTTTTTCGAAATATGAGTGGTTTTAATGGTTGATTTTAAATAGTGAAGTTGAAGTTGGTTGCAAAAGTGTCCGTAAAAGAGCTGGAATAATTTTTAATTGGTGATTTAAAAGGATAAAAGGGGTGGTGGCACTTTTACATTGCTCTCATGAGAGATATAATCGTTGGTTTTATTTGATTTCAGAAAGGAATAATTTTTAACTTGAGCATCATTTAAAGCGGAAGATAAGATGCCGTTGGAACAGCGGGCCACTGGCGGCCCTAATACTAAGTTTCTGGAAACACCGGAAATTGTTTCCCAGTTTGAGGGGATTAAAACTTGGCTCACGAAGCACTTCAAGAAGGTTGGAAATTGGAAAATTTAATAACTTAATTATTTGAAACATTAGTGTATACTGTGAAGGTAACAATACTTTTATCGTAAAATATAGGCCGTGCAGAATGCGGAGCCTGTGACTAACAAAAGTCTGTCGACTCTTGTCTCTCAACTATGGCAGTTCCAAGAGGAACACTTTGGACAGAACCAGGCTAGAAGGGCTATGACGAGAATTCCGGTTGGTATTTACGAATTTGGAATAGCTTTTTAGTTTCAAGTGTCACTAGTGTCAGGTATTTCATGTGATAATGTCGTGATGATTATTTGTAGACCAAGTTCTTCGTGGATTTTAAACCTGGAGGTGGTCTCTGTCACATTTTAGGATCTGTTTACAAGTTCAGATTGGATCAGAATTGGAAAAAGTTTGATATTTTGGTGAGCCGAAGTCATTTTACATTTTTACTGATAATTGAAGCCTTTTATATGCTATGTAACAAATGTAAACTAAGGGTCTTATTTTTTCTGTCTCCAGTCCGCTTCAAAAGTTGACCGCACTGTTGAAATGTTTCTCCAAATCGAAACGGCCCTAATAGCAGCAAAAATCTGGACCATCCCAAAGATCTATTTCACTCCTTTGACTCTGGAAAAGGAGAAAGTGCAAATGCCAAACTACAAAGATATAATTCGGAAGCATAAAGCATCAGTAGTGGATGATGAGGAATCAGCGACTCATATAATTTACCCGTCAGTCGATCCTGGGGATGAATACGCTCGACCAGTGTTCAAGAAGGACAAATATGTTATGTTCCACTTTTACTATATGCCGGACAACAGGGACACTTGGGAGAAAATTGATCTGAGTGAAACTGAAAAGAATCCACCCGATCAATTACCACATCAAATGATTAGTTCAGATCACAAGTGGAGAGTCACTGCGAATTGGCTTGCAGACCTGGATGCTTTTAATGAATGGATGAATGAGGAAGATTATGAAACAGATGAAAATGGAGAGAAGAAAGATCACCCGTTAAAAATGACTTGTGATGAAATAGAAGAATTGGACGAGAGTAATTCTGATAAGGCAGCTAATTCGGAGAAATCGGTGGCAAAAACACCAGGAAAGAAAACTCGACTTGATAAAAGAAAGCGAAGTCCATCACCGCCACCGAAAAATAGTAAAAGAACTAAAAAGGGTGCGAATTCTGCGGGCAACTCTGGAGGAACTCCCAGTAAAGCTGGTGGTAACAACTCGAAAGGAGGAAATTCAAATTCTGGAAGTAAAATTGAACAGCCAGAAGAAGATTATTCGAGAGATTTTGATGATCCACCTGCAGAAACAAATATTACGGAAGTTGCAGTTCCCAAATTACCAGTGAAAAAGTTGGAAACTGATTTTAAACCTGTGACTGGTGGAGTTGTTGCGGATTTGGATGAGTCGGAGAATAATGCTGCTGGAGGTGGAGGAGGTGGTGGAGATGATTTAGCAAAAATGCCGGATTTAACTAAAGGGGGACCTGCTGAAAGGGAAGGAGGAGGGGCTGGAGGGTTGTTTGAAGATAAGGCGGAAGATAATGTGACAGAACAAACTCATCATATTGTTATTCCAAGTTATTCGAGTTGGTTTGATTATAACTCAATTCACACGGTGGAGAAAAGAGCATTGCCGGAGTTCTTTAATGGGAAGAATAAATCGAAGACACCTGAGATTTATTTGGCTTATCGGAATTTCATGATTGATACTTATCGGTTGAATCCTAATGAGTATTTGACGAGTACGGCGTGTAGGAGAAATCTTGCTGGAGATGTGTGTGCTATTATGAGAGTTCATGCGTTTTTGGAACAGTGGGGGCTTATTAATTATCAGGTGAGCAATTGCTGTTTTTGTTTTTCGACGAATTTTGAAATTTTGTTAAATGAATGATATGAAAAAGATACGATAAAAGAAATTGTAACGACTTTCAAATAATGTGTTAAGGTTGATGCGGATAGTCGCCCAACAGCAATGGGCCCACCTCCCACTTCTCACTTCCATGTTCTGGCCGACACTCCTTCTGGGCTTCAACATGTTAACCAACCAAAGTTATCGCAACCTTCTGCTGCAAAGCAGTTGCTGGATTTGGATAACAACTCCAAGAAACGCGAAGAAGATAAGAAAGAAAACGGTATTGGTACTAACTTTGGACTGAAAGTTGATCAGTAAGTTCTGAGTTTTGATTCAAATGTTGTTTTACATAATTATGATTATATAATTAATTTCTTGTTTTTATTTTTTATTAGGTACAGCAAGAAGAGCGCCGTCCTCAAAAACAGAAACGTGGCAGCGATAACACGAGAGTGGACAGAACAGGAGACGCTGCTGCTGCTCGAAGCTTTGGAAATGTACAAAGACGATTGGAATAAAGTTTGTGAACATGTGGGAACTCGAACTCAGGAGGAATGTATTCTTCACTTCCTTAGACTTCCTATAGAAGATCCTTATTTGGATGATCCGTCAACTGGTAATGAAGAATACTTAGGGAATAATTCGAGATTTTGAAATTGAAATTTTAGTTTATAATTTTTTAATATTTTTTTCTTTTGAAGGTGGAGGAGCTTTAGGACCGCTAGCTTTCCAACCAATTCCCTTTAGCAAGGCAGGCAATCCCATAATGTCTACTGTAGCATTCCTGGCGTCAGTTGTGGATCCTAGAATAGCGTCCGCAGCCGCTAAAGCAGCGATGGAAGAATTCTCAAAGATTAAAGATCAAGTCCCAACGTCTTTACTTGACGCTCATTTAAAGAATGTTTCCAAACACGTTTCCGATACTGGAAAGTTAGACTTGGAAGCTGGGCTACCTGAAAGTGGAATCGCTGGAACTGCAACCGAGAAACCTTCAGCAGAAGAAAAGGAAAAAGAAGACAAAGAAAAAGCTAAAGAGAAAGAAGAGAAAGCCGAAAGTTCCGCTGCTAAAACTGAAGAAGAATCTGGAGCAAAAACGGAAGAAAAAGATAAAACAGAACAAGAAAAATCTGAGGAAAAACCTAAAGAAGTTAAGAAAGAACCTGAAGACGAATCTGCTTCTAAAACAGAAAGTGATAAAGATAACAAAATGGAAGTAGACGAAGAAAAAGAAAAGACATCGTCTGAACCAGAAAAGAAATCGGAAGGCGAAGAAGGTCAAAAATCATCCGAAGCCAACAATAAACTCCCATCAGATTCTAATAACGAAGATATTCTCATGAAAGATGCGAACATTCAAGCAGCCGCAGCCTCAGCTTTATCTGCCGCAGCTGTGAAGGCAAAACATCTTGCAGCAGTTGAAGAAAGAAAAATAAAAAGTTTAGTTGCTCTTCTCGTAGAAACTCAAATGAAAAAGTTGGAAATTAAGCTACGACATTTTGAAGAGCTCGAGACAATTATGGACAGAGAGAGGGAAGCATTAGAATATCAAAGGCAACAGTTAATTGCTGAAAGGCAGCAGTTCCATTTGGAACAACTTCGAGCTGCTGAAATCCGGGCGAGACACTTGGCTCATCAAAGATTACTATCTGAACAGCAGCAACAACAACAAGCATCGAACCAAAATCAGAGTCAGCAACAAGATGCAGCAGTTGTTTCAGCTGCAGCTGCGGCAGCATCTGCAGTAATTCCTCCTCCAGGAGCGGCAGCTGCTGCTCCAGTTGCACAACAAGCTCCACAACCACCACCAGCAACACCTGCTCCAAGTGGTGGTGCTCCAGTTCCTCCTACAGCAACCCCAGCAGGAGCTCCACCCCCACCACCACCTGTCTCGACTTAATTAGTAACTGTTACGAGTTAGCATTGAAACTTTAAAACCTTAGGTTTCCTTTTTTAAATCTTATTCTAATTGTGTTATTGACAGTTTCTTAATGGAAGAAAGTTTCAAGTCTTCAAAGTTGTTGATCTGTTTTGTTTCCCTTCCAGCTAAAACGTTAAACTATTAAGTGAGTGAGCATGTTAATATTTGTAAATATATAGTAATTAGCCAGTCCACTGTAGAAGATCAAAGGCTATATGGAAATAATTATATAGATGGAAGTGGATCATGAAATTATTATGATTTTCAACCTAATCGTGGTCTTGTATCATTGCTACATACTTCAAATATATCATAGCGTTTTAGTTTGTAACATTATTATATGAGTGATGAATCTTCTTCGATTTTAATAAACATAAGTTGTTGTTTGATAACCTTTAATCTGTCAGTCAATCTGCGTTTCTTTGAGTCCTTCATTTCCTTCGTCAGTCTTTCTTCTTACGTTTTACTAGTCAAGATCAAATTTCAAATTAGACACTACGCACTATCTTATCTTGATACTTGACAAAGCAATACTTCGAATTTTGCAGTACTGATTCGACACCTGTTAAAATCGAGAAACAAACGGATGTCGTGACTTACAACTGAAGCGTCGAAGCCAAACACAACTTGATCTTATTCTTGTAGTAAGGATGTTTATGACTCACTTTCTAGCTCTCTGCTGCGTCTTAGGATGTATTTCACATCGAGGAAAATTCATTGGGATAATCAATCAAAGACAAAGACTTTAGAGATAAAGTAGCTGTTCGTTATTTCGTATAATCTTTAGCACTAATTTCATCTGATATGCCGTACATTTTTACTGCACTGCGTTTTATGGCTTGGAGTCATTTATTTAAAGAAATACCCTTCATTTAAGGCGCATTATATTAGTCTGTAAAGTTTGAGAAGTTGATGACTTTGTTTACGCTCAAGGTTTTCTTTTGAAAGTTGAGGTAGTCATTATTGTGTCAGTCTCAGTATAGTCGTGTTCAATAATTGTTTTTTGTAAATTGTTTATTCAGTTAAGTTTATATTTCCAATCCAAGTTGGAAATATAGGACTGACCAAGTAAGTAAACTGCAAGTTATGGAATGCTCTCGAGACCACGAGACAACATTATAATGAACCTGTTTCTATGATTTGACGTCTTAATGGAGAGTATTGAGCATGCCGTGGGGTACCTTCCAAACTTATATGAAATCAAAAGATCGTGTATGCAGATTACTAGAGATTCCGATATAGTCCAGAGAGAGAGGGACAGATCGGAACACCTCAGTCATAATTGGTCAGTTAGGGTCTTAGGAAGTACACAAACCAGTGTCTTACAAAACGCTGTACGTATAGATTAATTCGACCAGTTGAAAGTGAAGCTATGGGTAAGCAAGGCAGCAGTGACCTAGCGTTCTACTTGGGGGAGTCTTCCTCAGGCTTGGAACACTTGGAAGATTTCAATTGCTGCACGAAGAAGCAGCAGAGCATCAATAATAGCAAGGCTAGTTTCGAATCTATTCAAGTTCCAGAGGAAGAAAGAGTTCCAGAAGGTCCCCTTTCGAGTTCAACGAGAAGGGAGGCAGCAGATCAGGACGGAGACGTTCCTTGGTGGGACTTCTTTGGTCAATTTGCATTACAGGTATTTGAGTAATGATTAAAGCCATCAATTAAAACATCGTAATATAATGCTAATGCGACTTGATGCAATGTAGACTGGATAATCTTGTAATGAAATAGAAATTCAAAAATGCCATTTCATCCACCTGGAGTATGAACTGTACAACAGTACAATAGTTCAATCCTTTTCCATACATGTGTACTCATCCATCCAATTATTAATCAAACCATTTGGTCATCTAATATGACAAGATATATGATTTCAAATTATTTCAGAAGTTAAAAAGGTTACATCTCTAGACCAGTTTTTAGGCCATAGGTCAACTATCAACGATACGCTTAATAAATACAACTTTCTAGGTCGTATGATTTAATTAGACTTTTATTCAGTTGTGCCCAAGAGGGATTATGGTCCCATACCGCATATATACTAATTACTATAGCCGTGCCCATTAGAAAAAGATAGAGATTAGATAATCAATCAGTAATTAATCTAAATAGTCTAAAACTTCTTTTAGATGTAAATGAAATTTATCGTTTTAGGAATAACGAGTGTGTGATGGTGTTCCACATTTAACTCATCACCTAATTTAATGATAATGATAATATCGATTTAAAATGCAAATACTGTCATTTTGTTCTGGAAGCTTCTGGATATTTTCTACTTAAAGTTATTCTTAGATTTAGTTAAGGTTAAGCATGTGATATAGATCCGTGTGAATAGTGTTCATGTCTTGGGATCATTAGCTGGAGGATTTAATTAACATTAATTATTTAATTATACTTATTTGCTCCTTGATTATTTAATTTGCACAAAGTAACGCTGTTACAAATTCAATTGTGTCATAATTCTCATGCAGTTTTTAGTGTAAAAAAGTACAAATGTCCAGTTCCATCACGTACAGTTCTTTGGACGAGTCACTTCCTTATGTAAGTTGTAATCTTATTCAGAAATCTTCTTCGTCATCTCATCATCATTACGAGCTCGCATTCTTTAGTCATAAAAGTCCATTGCACCCAATCTTATTCTTTGTCTAAAGAATCTCTGCTCAATTTTTTACTCGCAATTTTGTGAATAAGTTTTATATCAGCGTGTCTCATTGTTCCGGACTATATTTATATACTCTACATCATTAAACTACATCTCATCTCATCATTCTGTCATGTTGCTTGTCTTCCAAGTAATCTTGTATGTACGTAGGTACAACTGGTACACTGGCCTATAGCTATTTGCTGTCTTATGTGGATAAAAATTCCTTTTCACGCTATCTCAAATTCTACTCTATCATTATTTATTATTGTAGAAACATGACTGAATCATGGATATAAAAAGTTATTTTAAATTAGTATGCTAGTATTGCTAGTGCAATCTGCAATCAAGCTCCAGCAATATACTTTCGAGACACTTGTATTTGTATTCGATGTGTGAAGGACTGGAGAGTCTCTTAGGGATTACTTTGGTATACTTTGGTATTGAAGATGCGTATAACGATAATATTAAGGTACATTCGTATGGACCCTGCAATGCTATTTCGGTTGAAGCTTTTTCCTTCACGCGTGTTGCGTAACATTGATGAGATTTCAAATTCAGTTTTATCCATGAAAGGCATAGCATAAGCAAAGGTTCATGATGGCTTGTGTGTTGTATAATGGTCAGGTTGCGTTCGGACGTGAGTCAGTTCCACTTTAGAAATAGAAGCAGAAAGTAGTAATTATTTCGGGTAGGGAAAATAGTTGAAAATACATAGCTCCGAGCTGGAATTCACAGACTAGCTAGTTAGCTGAATATATAGTGTTGAGTTTATATTTTTACTCCATGCAAATGGACTATCTGCACTACTGTATTTAGAGTATTTACTAACGATCAAGTAGAGTTTGATTAAGTCAAAAAGTTAAATATATAACTGAGTGAGGCAACCACAAGATCTATTTTAAAGTGTTAGTATTGGATAGCATATTGCTGTAGGAGAGTGACAGGTTCTTATATTCTGTTAGTTTAGTTCAAAGGTTAAATACTTAATGATCAGTGGAGAATTTGAGTCTAGGATTAGTTTTGATGAATTTAGTACAACTTGGAATATCTTGCCAAGTCGTGGGCAGTAAGCAGATTAAGGGACTTGTCATTCAAACGGTCATTATTATTACTTATATAACTTATACTTATATAAGAATAGTAAAAATATTATCTTCCTTGTGAGAAGCTGAGCGTAACATCGTTGTTATTACATGCAAAACATTGAACATTTGGTAGAAATAAAAAGTAATTGCGTTTCGGGGGATTTGCCGATCGATATATTAGACTGACTGGCAGGAAAGGCACCTTATAGTACGTAGTAGAATTGCCAAATTCCTTCTGTGCTTTTGTCAGTGTGTACTACTGTCTATGTATAGTTTTGTGTAATCTGATAGAGAACGATAAAGTGCAAACATTTGATTAATATCAAGTGTAGAGAAGACTGAAAGAGATATAAACTACGAAGGAATTGTATACAAGTAATAATACTCTGGGGAAACTTGAGACTTACATTCACATTTACGTGTAAAAAATGACAGAGTCCTCGACTAACTCGTACCAGCCCAACAGACCTGCCAATCGGAGGTTCTTCAGAACTCCTGTGAGTCTCTTCGTTTGTATATATCTTTCATGAATGCAATTTCTCAAATGCTAAGTCTCTCTCTTAAAACACATCTGAATTTAAAATGTAATTTACTAACACTTCGTGTACGGAGAGCAAAGTGATGAATGATAAGAAGCGTTTATTTGTAAGCTAAAGAGATTTTTTATCCAGTAAGTTTATGCTGGAAGAGATGACGAATGCTCTCCGTGTGCATTTAATCTAAACAAAATTCGAACTTGAGTATAATATTGCACTTTACTTATTGGTGAAACCGTTTTTTCAAATCTTTTGTGCATTAGATGATCCTTTACTAGTAATGTAATTTCATCTGTGGCTCTGGAGTTTCTTAAAGTTTGCCTTGAGTGGCCTTCAAGTTCAAGCCTAGAAGTCTAGTCATTGAATTGTAAGGAACAGAAGGGATCAGGATTTCTCGTTTCAATTGAGTTTTTCTCCGTTGAGCTTTTTTGTGATTGTAATCTTCTGTGAAAGTCCAAAGCTCACGTTGTTAATCGCGGTGGTAAGGATGATGATAATGATAATGATGGGATGTGATGAGGGTACTGAAATCTCTCTCAAATAGGAATAGGAAGCAAAAAAGTCTCTTTGTATTTTTACTTTTATAGAGATAGACTTCTTGAGGCTTTTGTTCTGTGTGCGTTCTTTATATCGCGTCCCTTCGAATATAGTTTATTTTTACTCCCTGTGTGAATACACAGAAGAAATTGTAGGCAGGGATTATTCGAAATGATGTGTAAGTTGAGAAGAGTCTGCTTTTATGTATTGAGAGTTGGGCTCTTCGGACGATTTAAGATTTTTACACACGTTCAAAAAGACTTCTTTCAAGAAATGATTTAGATCTTCCTTGCACACGGTGGTGGGCTGAACATAAGAATTAATATTATTGAAGGGACTATGGACATGAGTAAAGGGATTTTGTCATGCAACGCATGTTTCACGTCTAGTTGAGTTACTCGTGAGAGAGATTAAAAGTTTAAGGAGAGGAATTTTGTGGTTTTATATAAAAACGATGCTTGTTAGGAGTGATTTGAAAATGTCATTTCACACTTGGATAAAGTGTGGAATACCAGAGAACAATGGAGAATGTTGTTATGAAGTGTATTAATGCGTGTGTGTTAGTGTGTCATGTGTCATGTGAAAAGTGACAGTAAAAAAACTATTTATGGTTCCAGAGCAATCCATGGATTCCTTATATTGGAGAGTGCAAAGCTCTTGATGAGTTCCTGGCGACAAAGACTGGACCAGGATGGCTGTTCCCGAAGTTCTTCAATGCTTTCTTTCGAGGAGTCGGCCAGGTAAATGTGAATGAAATGTGAATGGTGTTAAAGTGGTTTTGGCTGTACTTTTTTATGAGTTTCCGGCACCTCGCCTTCTTCTTCACTCTGTGTCTGTACCAACGGAAATGACTTCATTTTTTAAATCCTTAGAACAAATTCTGTTTAAGGTTAAAAAAAGGATAGATACTGGGAGAGTTTGTGACAGAAGAAAAGATTAAAAAGCTCACAATCAATACAGTATATGTTTAGACTTAATCTGACACTGAGTCATTTAACAGATCCCTTTTAAACGATGCCAAAGTTCAATATCAATAATGTATGACATCGACATGTTTTAAGTTTTTGAGCTATTTAAATTCATATCCGTCATCGTGTTTTAGATAAGCTCAAGAGAGAGAGGGTAAAAGTAAAGCGTGTATTATTTGTTCTATGTATGGTCAAAGTATCATTTCCCTTTTAAAATCTGTTTTTTGTAAAAACGCTCCCTTAATTTATATTTCATGCATAACAGCTTGAAAATTAGTGGAAGCTTGAAGTGGTATAGATTCCCTGGGGGCAATTAGTACCGGAAACATGCCTCGCCTTTCCATATACAGGCCAAACAAGTGACCCTTCACAATATATGTAGTCTACTTGTCTCGGTTCGACTTCTTTCCTCCCTTAAAACTTATTTTCCCTTAACATTATTATTATTATTTATTAAGTATAACACGCATGCATGAATTCATGAGCATATTTGAATGAAACGCATGTCGCGTCATGGAACATGTAAAATGCTACACTAAGTTTCCCCTTCTCACTTTAGCTCCTACTGTTTAACGTGTCACACAACCACAAATTACAAAGAGAGATAATTTTGTATTCGTATCCAGTATTTATTTGACATATGGCAGAGACATTTAAAATGTATGGACAGTGGGTATTTAAATGTAAAGCTATTAAGGTCTCTCGTATACATGAATGCTGGGGGAAATGACAGGAAAGACACACAAGAGATAATTACAGATTGCATTGCAGACGCAGAAACGCACACACGATAATTTCGATACGCACAAATGCATCCGTGCATTTTATCTATTGAAAGGGGAGATGCATTAAAATGATTTATAATGCGTTTGCTTGATTATAATAATAGTAATGCGTTGGACTTAATGGATTTGAAATATATTTTGTTGACTCAGGTGGTGTTTGCAAACAACCCGTTGACTGGTCTTGTAATTCTGCTCTCGATATTCTGGGCAGACCCTTTGGTCGGACTGGCGACTACTGTCGCGTCTACCACGGCTATACTAACCGCAGTGGTGAGTTTATTGTGGTCTTATCGTATTTGTAATTTGTGTGAGTAATACCGTAATTTTCGAGACATAATTCATGTCTACCTTGTCCCAATCTGAAATGTGTAGAATATTGCTAGTACGTACATGAAAGGCCTGGCGTGCTGGTTCTTCTCAAACTTATTTGACTTATTTGACATGTCTGGAAGGGAAAATGTGGATAATTTTAGTCTTAAACTTAAACATTTTCATTTTTTTCTCATTGCTTATCGCTAGTAAACGTGGAAAATCTGTATTGGTTTTTAGTTGAGTGTCGTAGATAAGATGGCTTTTTGTAAACGGATACGACAATTTTACTATAAACAGGGGATTTTGACAGAGATTTTCTAATTTGTGTACCCTGTAGTGTGTGTTTAATATTTGTCATAAGAGATAAAGATGATAGGAATTTTGACAGTTTCCTTTTTATATGTCAATATTTCATTCGCACTTGCATGGATGGATTAAAATATCTAGAAGAGGTAATAGTGTGGTGGAGGTTGAGGTTAATGTCAAGGAAAGGGAAAAAAGGTTCATTGAATGAGTTTACACTGCGCAATGATATCAAGGGGAGATTGAAATTTAGTATAGTACAGATGCTTGGTCTACGAATCCCAATACTATGGCGTTTGGTGATACAATAACAAGTCTGAATATTTCATTATGTTGATACGAGAATATTACTAATTGCAGTTGTTCTGTCAAGAACCATCATTCATTAACTCTGGACTGAGCTCGTACAACGCCGTGATAGTTGGAAGTGTCACTGCTTCCCTATGGACTCCACTTTATGGCGAATCAATGGGAGTTAAGATTTGGTTGTTTGTCATTCTCGGCTCTGCTCTTAGGTTAATGCTAACAACAATTTACAGAAATAATTTGCATGAAGTTTTTAACGCGGAAAAGAATCCTAAAATGTCTTCATATTTACTTGGTTTATTAGTGTACTCATTACAAAAGGACTGGCGAACATGATGTCAAGTTTCAACCAACCTTTGCCTTGCCTAACTCTTCCGTTTAATGTGGTTACATTACTTTTGTTCACTTGTCTCATGCCTCTTCCCAACGGAGGAGTAAACGGACCTGCTGCACAGAACTTGACTGACATGAATATGAATGGAATTGCAATGGAATTAACTCAGAAATTGCCAGAGCCATTGAGCAATAACACAATGGCTGACAGGGCGAACTCGAGAGCTTTGAGGGAAGCTGAAGGACCTGCACAAACGGTTACTTTTCCCCCACCGGACGACTCGTCTTCAGATCCTTCCTCTGGGGACAATGGAACGAAAGTTAACAGAGTTTATGTGAATGATGAAATGCACTGGGGCAATGTGAGTAAATTGTGTGCATTTGGGTGCAAAAAAGGTTTAGTTATTGGTTTGATGTTAATTAATTGATGAATTGACAAATATAGATTCTGTTTGGGATTCTCATGTCCATGGGACAAGTTTACGGAGTGAACAATCTGATTGCGAGTATTCTAATGTATTTCGCTACGATGGTTTATTCACCAACAGTTTTTATGATGAGTTTTGCTGGAGCTACTTTGGGAACTATTGCAGGTGGGACTGAATAGAATGGGGAATGAAATGAAGTGGTTATTTAATTGTCTTAAAAATTGTTTATGAAGGAATAACATTCTCTGAGGTTCCATACGACACAGTATACGATGGGCTTTGGGGCTTCAATGGAATCCTCTCTGCGATTTCAGTCGGTGGACTGTTCTTCGTGTTATCATGTCACAGTTTTGGATTAGCTATGGCTAATGTCATTCTAACTGTGTTGATTCAGCAAGCGTTGGCTATTGCTTTTGGACCGGTGAGAGAAGAGACTGTTTTCAATTATTTATTGTGAATTAAGGTGT
>Ga0194135_10001715_pt1 | contig 13176 bp, 15 predicted proteins | sample LitLau_LLRF_2013_FD_134024 | JGI IMG/M metagenome (GOLD analysis project Ga0194135, IMG submission 134024) | Freshwater sediment microbial communities in response to fracking from North America - Little Laurel Run_MetaG_LLRF_2013 (version 2) | ecosystem: Environmental > Aquatic > Freshwater >... | reverse complement strand
TTGAATTATTCTAACTAAGAGTAATAATTAAATGGAAGAAGACGTCTGCCGTACTTTGTACGCCCAGGGTGGAGGACGTGGACCGCTCTTCTTGTTGTGCCACCCCATGCACGCTTTTCATTTAGTTGGTCACATCAACTTTTCCAAAAATTAAATTTATTAACTAACTAAATTCAAGTTCACTTTTTTATGTTGGTCGCTTCAACCCCATGTTTGAATACAAAGTTAAAATTAATCATCCATATTATAACTTAGAAAGGAAGCGTGTTGAAAATATGGATTTTGATAGGTTCTTTTCCTGGTCGTTCAATTTGTTTTTAATTGTCACTATGCATAGTGGAATAGAATGCCTAAGGTAGTTTGAAATTGATCAAAATTGAATTTATGAGATTTATGGATTCAAGAGCTCCTTCCAGTCTGGGGAAGCAGACTGATAACTGAGAAATTCGAATGAAATGTTGATTTGTTTGCATGACGCAGACATATATGAGACGCCCTTACGGACAACTTCCTTTCACATTATCCGCATGCGCATAATCAATGTTACGATGTAGGTTTTCGTTTCATAATCCTTGTCTGCGCATCCTCTATTCTGTGATTAATCGAACGTTTCTTTTCAGACCTTTGCTTCTCATCCCCTTGCCACAATGGCGGGACTTGCTACCGGAAGGAGCGTGGGGTTTCCTGCGCCTGCCCACCCGACTTCACTGGAGCTCATTGTGAGATTCAGACAACCTTGGATACTTGTCAGCCGAATATTTGTAGCCGGGGGAGCACTTGTTTCCCAAGGGTACGCGGTGGATTCGTCTGTCAAAATTGCTCCGCTCGGGGGGACTATGTGAATTCCTTGTGTGAGCTTACTGCGAGGAGTTTCTACCGTGGAGCTTATTTGACATTCCCTGGACTCAAGAACCGACACAGGCTGAATATCCAGCTCAGCTTTGCGACCCAACAACGGAATGGACTCCTCCTCTACAATGGACGTTATAACGAGAGATTTGATTTCATTGCGCTAGAAATTGTCAACTCAACACTTCAGTTCAGCTTTTCTTTGGGATCAATGAACGTGACTCAAGTGCACACCGGGAAAACGGTGTCGGACGGCTTATTCCATCGCTTAGAACTCTCTTACTTTAATAGCACAGCCACGCTGACTCTAGACGATTGCGATGTAATTCTCTTCCTCGAGCATTCGGACGAGTTCCCACCGCAGAAAAGTTGTGCTGGCAGGTCGAGTCAAGTGCTTGAGAGGAGATGTGACATGTTTACGGAATCCTGCCAGAGATTCCTGGATTTAACTGGTCCCTTGTACATTGGGGGTCTCCCAGCTCCATCCAGTTCGTTCCAAATTGAAGCTCATAGCTATTTGGGTTGCATCAAAGACGTCTTCCTGGATCACAAGTTCCTGGATTTGAACAAGTAAGTCGGGAGCTTGGAGTCACGCCTGTAAATGTTGACGTTACAATGCTCGCTTGTTGATTTGTAGTTATGTAAAGGAGCATGGCACAGTAGCTGGATGTCCCGAGAAGAAGAGTTTTTGTACTCTCGCGCCATGCAAAAATGGAGGGAAATGCGTAGAGGTGTGGGGAACATATCGTTGTCACTGCCCGGCTGGATTTGGCCAAAAAGATTGTTCTGAAGGTAAGCTATAGTGGAAGTGAGGACGTTCGCGGGAGAAATTTTAGAATTCACTTTTTCTTTGTTTGCGTAGATGCGAAGCCAATTTGGAATTTGAGGGAGGAGAGCAGTTATCTCATATTTATACCCCAAATGCGGCCTATTCAATTCCCTTGGTTCAATTCCATGTCCATTCGAACGCTTCGTCCATCTGGAACTTTAATGACGGTCATGCTGAGTAACAACGAAACAGTAACCCTGTCAATGGAAAACAATGGACTGCTCCACTACACTTTGGACAACAATAAGATCCCAATTAATCTACCCAGAGTCAATGACGGGCATTGGCGCAATATCGAAGTTAAATTCATGACTGCCGAGATCTGGTTTTCCTTGGACTTTGGACAATATGAAATCACGGTCCAATACGAAGCTAAGCTTCAGAGTCTCTATGTGAGCCAAGTGGTAATTGGAGGCACGGCGCATGCGTTCAGTGGTTGTGTGCAGGTATGAAGCGATTTTAATTAAGATGTCAATTTGTTTCATTGAGGAGTTATTATTCATTCTATTAACTGAAGTTAATCAATTTCTGATTCATCATTAGGATGTACGCGTGGGGAGTGCAAAATCATATCTGCGCAAATCGTCATCGGAGAAGAGTGTCAGTGAGGGTTGCAGCCTTGCGAATGCTTGTATTGGAGCAACGTGTCCTCCTAGGTCAACCTGCGTTGAAGAGGCCGGTCGGCACAAATGCCAATGCGATCCTGGGTATCTCGGGCTCAATTGCTTGCCAATTTGTGAGTTGAAGCCGTGCAGGAACAATGGGACGTGCGTCCTGGACTTGGCAAATCCCAAAGGCTACACGTGTCAGTGCGATGAGAGATTTTATAGAGGAAAGAACTGCGAACAACTCCTTGACTTGACCTGCCCATCAACCTGGTGGAATTGGCCGGACTGTGCTCCCTGTTCCTGTTCCGCAGAGAAGAATTTCAGTCCGGAATGTAACAAGAAATCTGGACAGTGTAAATGCAAGGTAAGAATGAGGATTGTGATTCATAATGAATAATAAGAGACCCTACAAAGTCATTTAATTCATTTTCCACTCCCGTCTTATTAGGAATATCATTACGAGAAGGACGGGAGTTGTTCAGACTGCATGTGCTACAGTGTTGGGTCTGTCAGCAAAAACTGTGACTTATTTTCTGGGAAGTGTCAATGTCGAAGCGGAGTGTCTGGAAATCGGTGCGATAGCTGTAACAATCCATTTGCGGAAGTAACTTTGGGCGGATGTGAAAGTAAGACAATTCAAAGGAATCCTCCGTAACAACAATTTCAGCTTACCGAACTATTTTTGATTTCTCAAAAGTTGTGGAAGATGGTTGCCCAAAGTCTTTTGGGAAAGAAGTATGGTGGCCAAGGTCCAAGTTTTCCACAACCGCCATCCACGAATGTCCTTTGGGAGCCATTGGGCTGGCGACACGAGACTGCGTTGAGCCTAGAGGATGGGATCTCCCGGATGTTTTTAATTGTACTTCCACTTCCCTCATTTCAATTCTAAACGTTATTGCTCAACTGGATTCGAACGATTTGCTCCTTTCTCCACTCCTTTCCACGAAACTTGCATTTGATCTTCAGAAGGCCCTCAATGCTTCCATTCATCTTTATGGAAACGACTTGTGGATTAGCTTACGTCTCCTCCGGCATTTGATACGATGTGAATTGGAGCAGAAGAAAGGCTTATTATATCTCAGTCATCGACAGGACAAGGACTTTGTCAAGGTTTAATAATAACGGATTATAAGTTATGGTGAAGTTGATGTAAATTGGTCCGGAATTAATTTACTGCTTTTCATACTATCTTAGAACTTGGCCCTTTCCGCAAGTATAATTACAGGGAAAAATTATGCTCAGGATTGGCAAAGATTTGGAGAGTCGTATAGTTATGGATCCGACACGCTTCTGGAGCTCATGGGTGATTACTTGGCCCAATTGACGTTAAACCAGGAGGATACTTATACCAGACCATTTGAAATTATTACGCCAAATATAGGTATACACGCCTGTCTCTATCTGCCTTTTATTACTCCGAGTATTATGTCTTCTCTAAGGGTACATGCTAATTAAAAGAAATTTCTAAATTTCAGTTATGGGCTTGGACACGGTTGATTTGACGTGGGAAAACAAAGACCGGAAGAATTTTGAAGATCTGGAACTAAAGTCAATCTACGACCTGTATGAAGTGAGCACGTTGAAGAAGCGAGCAGTTCGATTTCCAAAATATGACAACATTGTAATGGATCCGAGACGCTATAATTCAAATGCCAAAATAGTCATTCCTTTGGATGTCCTTGGACTGAATGAAGAGAAAGGTAGGTTAAATTCGTCTTTTTCCAATATTAGAGTCAAACTAGACAGAAATTATATAATTTCAGATATGGCTGGGAATGCGGTCGTTGGTTTTGTGGAATGGGGGTCGATCTGGGATATTCTGCCGAAGCGATTCAAGTCGGATGTGGACAGACGCTTCAATTCCGAACTGGTCGCCTACCCTCCTGTCATTACCCTCAGCGTCCTTGCCTCTCGTACCGGCCTCCGTCAAGGGAAGCAGACAAGCCCAATTCGAATCACTTACGAGCTGTTTGGGCGTTACATTGATTCTTCGAATCCGCAATGCGTCATTTGGGAAGAGCCAGTAGACGACGTCGGTGGAGGCTGGACGACGCGCCCCTGCTCAACGCAAGTAGAAGAAAAGTACATTTCCCAGCGAATGGGGAACGTCATGACCGTAAATTGCACGTGCTGGCACCTTTCGACGTTCGCTCTTCTCATTGAGAACAATGAAGCTCAGGTATAATTAAATTACTACCTACTTTACACTCCAATCAACTCCATTCTCTCCTCCGTAGTAAGTTTAACAAATTTTTTTTTTCTCTCCAGGATATCCCGCGTCCACATTTAGTAGAAGATATAATTTCCTACATGGCTTTTGTTTTGGCTCTGGTTTTGATTTTCGGAGCTTTGGTCGCCCTGGGTCTCCTCAAAGGCCCCGTCCCTTCGACCCTAACTAACACAATCCACAAGCATATCCTCCTCAGCGTTTTCATGTCTCTGCTCCTCTTCTTCATTGGACTGAAATTAAGACTGATTTTAGTACAAAACGACATTTATTGTCGCATTCTGGCAATTGGACTCCATTTCTTCTGGCTCTCCGCCTTTGCGTGGCTCTTGGGCTCCTCTCTCCTCCTCCGGCGGATGTTCACGGAAGTCCGGGACGTGAACCATGGCTCCGCTCTTGTCTACTACAGCATTGGCTATGCGTTTCCAGTCTTCTGTGTCGCCTTAAGCCTTGGCGTCCGGGCCCATCATTATGGAAACAAGTTTTTGTAAGTTAAACCCTCCCTTCAATGCTTAACGGCAACATCTTATTTGATTTTTCTTTTAGTTGCTGGCTGTCGCTGTATGAGGGAATTGTTTGGGGGATGGTTGGTCCCATTTTGTTGTGCTTTGTTGGGACTGTCTTTACGTTTCTGGTTGCTATCCGGGCCGCTTTTACTTTGAAAGATTCCGTCGTTGATTCCGGAAATATGAGGTGAGGATTCGAACTTTTAAAAGAAACATTCCAAACAAAATCGGACTAGTATACGACTAAACTAAAATGAATTTCCTAGAACACTTCTGTGGATGGATCTGACTTTGTTGCCAATTGTTGGAACCGTGTGGGCTCTGTGCCTACTAGGAGCCAATGAACGGAGCGCTGTATGGCAGTATGCGATTAGCGCCTCAGTAACGCTGCTTGGCCTGTATATTGCCCTAGGATACTGCATTCTCAATCAACGCGTCAAGGATAGTCTCTACATTCGTGCAGGAAGTCTATTCAAAGCAAAGGAGGAGACGAACGTTTCTAACGTTTCCGTAAGGGATATTCCAACTTTTATCATCTGAATCCAACCGTTTCTTTACACCTGACGCTCTCTGATTGAATTTAGCGATCAGCATTAGCCTACCGGAGTGACACGGGCGGGTTGAGAGTAGAGGACGTACGGCGGGACATATTTCAAGGCGTCCGCTCCATGGGAATTTCCACCGCCTCAACAACTTCCAGATCGACCACTAAAACGTCCAGCAGTCCATTCCGTACGGATACATTCCATACTTTTGGAGTGAAAGCAGTCGGGAAAAGTCATCATGTTATCAGAGGAAATGAGCTTGACAATCCTGATCCGCCTCGAAAGGTTTACCAGAAACGAAAGCAGCGTTCCTCAGAGGAAGAGGAAGGAAGTTCCGATGGGGAGCACACGCTGGAGCTTGCCTCTTCCCACTCTTCGGACGAGGACGAGGCTTCACCTGGTGAACACGGCCGGGACGCTACAATTGGTTCGTAAAACTAGCGTAATTATTAGCAGGATTAATTCCATTCGTGCATTCCTCAATTCCATCGGACTGCAAATATTGAAATGTTGACTGATTTTTCATGCTGCAGTAATTAATGGTTATGGAACCTATCGCTTAGTTCCGGATTTGGTAACACCTTCCCCCACTTCACGAAGGACAGTTTCAGCTTCCCTTTCGACGCTTCATGTTCCTCCTGTTAAATTACCTGCTTTGCCTCGACTTTACTCTACAAACTGGACGCCTAACATTTCCTCCAATCCTAACGGGATGAATTATCGCGGTATTTTCCCATTCCCATCCGTCGTGTCCGGCTTAGTCTCCTTGTTTTTTCAACCATTTTGTTTTCAGTTTGCAAAGATAATCAAATTTTTCAGTGAATTTATGCGATTTTATAAAATTTTTTACTCAGATCTGAGAGCCACCCTCGGAGGCCGGAGTTCTGGTAACTCGGGTTCGGACAATGAGAACCCCAACGGTGCGCCGGTGCCACAGGAAGACATTAGGTACCCCAAAGAGCTCAATTCTTTAGAAAATCTTCATAAGGGATTCCATGAGAGTCACATCCCGGAGCCAATGTATGGTGAAAAGTTGCCATTTTTATTTCAAGGTGAGACTGAGCCAGATCTTCCTCTGAGTTCTCGGATGTATTTACATTAATGGTTATGATTCCTATCAGATCCAGTAAATGATCTCAATGGGAGTCAGCATCTAATGAGTGCACTGCATGGACTCAGTCACTTGACAAGCACGCCGCTACTCACCTACCATTCCTCCCGTCAGATTGATTCTCCAATTTCACCTGTTCAGGAAATCACCGATGAGACACTTTCTTCAGAACACGAGTAAGTCCATGATTTTGAAATTTTGTTTGACAATGCCTGAAATCACAAAGCTAACCTTTTGCTCCATTTTGCTGCTTGGGCTAAAAGATATGCGTATTACGATGATGACTGAGGTAAATATTGGTAGGGATTTATACTTAGAATACTTGTTCTCAAATTATTAATTCATATTGCTAATTTTTAGGACAATGGGTGAAAGTGAAAATCAGAATCCTTCATCAATGGCCGGGATTGAGAATCCGGACTTACAATTAGTCCCAAGAGATGAACCTGACGATGAAGAAATCTACGGTGGTTCTATTACTTCTGGTATCCTTGTATAATGCCAACCCAAGTTGAGAAGAAATCACGTTCCAATCGTTTATTCTACTCGGAACAATTTCGACTCCATTTATTCACAACTTTTTAAAGATGCTGCTTGTTCATCTCATCACTTATCCTGTACCTTTTTTGATACTTTTTACAGTTGCCTCCGACAAGATTTGGTATTTTAATGTCCTTACTTCTAGTCAGTCATATCATGATCATAAGATCACTCCAAATCAGCGTTTACAAAAAGGAAATAATAAATTACACATCTCTGGATTCCTTAAAGTTTACCCCACAATTTTTATCTGTGAGTTTTGCAGGACTGTAGGGCGTTGGTGTTACTTGAAACTTATGGCGTCACGGAGAGTGAAAAAGCAGGAAGAACCTTCCATTGGCATTGGCAACTTAAGTTCAGTTTGATATTAACCTGTGAAATTATTCTTATTCTGTATTCTGCGTAAAACTGATTAATACTTTCAGATTTTAGACTAACCACACTTCAGTGCAAGGGAAAGGACGTTATAAAGTGAAGATGTCCATGTCCAATTCCTTCCCGGATGGAAGCGTCCCCAAAATTACAGTCGCATTTCTTATTTGCATGATGAACCTCAGGCGTTGAAAAATATCTGATGTTTCTCGGTTTTCGTGGTGTTTTCAGTATTAATCGTTTCATCCCTCACAGTAGTTCTGTTTTCTTCATATAATTTTTTTTTCTCGAGCTAAAGTCTCCACAGCGAACGATCGCTGGGAATTCAGAGAGGAACTTTTATGTAACAGCATTGTAGAGAATCAAGCTTCCCTATCATACGCAATGCAAAATTATGGGTATGAAACCTTACATCAGACTGTCTCTTGTAACTGACTAGAAGCTATGGAATGAGAATGATATTATGAGTATCAGGAACGGACGTTGACAACTTGAATCTTGGATTGGCTACAAATTAGCAAAGTTACATGAATGGAATTCTTCATCTCAGGCAAACTGTTGGTGGACAACCTTCCACAATTATGCGTGTAAGGATGAACTGAACTGCACAGCATCAATAGCTATAAAAGCAAAGTAGGAGACTAGGCTTTCCGTTCTGCTTACCAGCATAATACTTCACCTATAGACTTTCCATCAACCCTGATTGGGACTAAAAAGTCCAAGTTAGAGTCTAGTCGAAGACACGCCAGGTAGTCAGAATATTTGTCTCATCCACCTTTGGAATCCAAACATAGACACCCTTTAGCCTTGGGAGACTTAGCTCAAAAAGGTGTCTAAGGAACGCTTCATTTCACACTTCGGCCTATCTCTAAACATCTCTTAAGTTTACCTTCACGTTCACCTCAAAGCTTACCCGATATACCCGAATAGCGTTATTCGTGTCGTTTTTTAACAAAATAATTCAGTGGAGATCATTTCCACAAAGATTCACATCGTCATATAAATCAATTATTTGGTACAGTACAGTCAAGGTGCAAATGACAATGAGTCTTACGGTGAATTGTTGCATCACTCTACATAACTCCGGGGTGGAGGCGTCAAACGGTACAGAGAAAAGAAAATTACTTTTGGAGACGGAAGTGGACGACGTTGGCCATAAAACATGTAGGATCTCCATTCTAACCGACGCTAAGAGTAAGATCCATTTCAAGTAACTTGGAAAGTTCTCTTAATTCTAAATTGGCGAATGTTGATTAAGTGTTTGACACGGCTTCAGATAATCCTTGTGCTTTCGAACAGATAAAACTGTGCAGGGTCATGGAAAACTGCAAAAATATGGTCCTCTCAATCTCTACCAGGATGAAGAAAATCCACTGACGTACTACATGGTAGGACCGTTCATTTACCGTGATGGTCCAAACTGGTCCTACGCCAAGGAACGTCCCCTCCAATTTAAGCTGGAATTTAATACTGCCAGTACGTCTTGTCAAGAATGAATGATTAGCATTTGATGATTAGTAATTGAATTGAAACCAAATTTTTACTGATTCGTCACTAGACCATTTTTTTCGGAGCTTCATGGATTGCGCCGCAGCCCAGAACTACATGAACACGTTGGTGAGCTCTTTCTCCTCGACTTTTATTGAAAATTCAAGTGAGCCATTTTCCTTTGGAATCTCAAAAACCAAGATCCGCTCTGCTGCGTATGCTCCCCGTTAGGTTATTGACTGGAAATTCATTGCACGATAAAATTGCTTAATATTCTCCAAATTCAACCTAGATCGAACCCCGGGAGTCAGGTACGAGAGGGCTTTAGCTCGGGGGGCATGTACTACTGCGCCAGTGAAAGTTTGCATGCATTAAAATTGGTTGTGGTTCTGCTTAGAGGGTAACACTGCTACAAAATTGCTCCTCGCTTTTAGAACGGGACTCAATCGCCCGTCAGACCGAATTGGTGCATAGTATTTAATCTTTGATTCCCAGTATTAAATTTTTACATTTTGCTCTTCAGTTGGAAATGGCCCAACTGGCGAAACTTGATGCTGCGCTGTTGGATAAGATCCGCACACTTCTGCTCACCCAATCTGATGATGGATCTTTTCCTATGTCAGATGGCTTAGCGGAGTCCATGGGAACTACTTTAGCAACTTTAGAAACTGGCAACAAGTACTGTCCGGACCCGGACGTCTTCTCGACGGCAGTTGCCGTTTCCTACTTGGATTCGAAAGAGTTGGATGGATTGGATTGGATTACCACAAAAGCAAAGGAGTGGGTGCAGGCTAAATTTGAAAAAAATTTGGCGGACATGGACGTCGTGATAGGCCGTACGAAGATGTTTGTCGTCGAGCACACAACGTAGTGATCAAGAATGAGTTTCAGGGTTCGTTACTGAAAAAAGCATGTGGCAGATTAGGGTTGATGTCGGCCAGGGATACGTTGAAATGTATTAAATAAATCCTATATTCAAATAATGAAAGCATCAGTTCAAAAATTGAGTGTCTTGGATCAGCACGCCCAAATTCCGACCTTTTTGACGCAGAATCCTATTGTGTGTCGTCTAAATTCAATTAGGTTCGTAAAGTAAAAGGTTTGCAATTGTTAAATGACGTGTGATGTGGACACTTCCAAGGCGGAGATAGTCAGAGTCATGGATTATACAACTTGGAATTTCGTCCTAGCACCAACCGAGTACAAGCGGCATTGGGAGGAATATTGTGTTTAAAAATTGACGGTAATTGAAATATGGGGAGCGGCAATGGCTAATACTTGCCGTGGTTCTCCGTCACTCGTCACAGTTCTCTCATCATTGTCACTTTCAGCCTCAAGTTAATTTTCTGCCGAGGACTTTTATAAATTATTTCAGGAAAATTTATGAAATCAATAAGTGCATGAGTTACCGAGTAGTCCGGTTGACATTCATCCGAGTTGAGAAAAAATGTAAATTTGACCGTTCAACTTCAAATTTAATCTTTTTAGACATTTCTCTAAAAAATTTCTCAAAAAGCACGTTTCGTAAAGTTGTTGGAAAGGTCTGAGAAAGAAATTATGGACGAGTTGAACGAGGTCACATAGAGTTACACGAATCTCTGCTTGCCTCGAGAAAAAAAATTGCTTTGGTCGACACTTAAGCGAAAGCATCACCTCAGGGGCGAGAAAAGGTAGCGACATATAACCGAATTTGTCATTAAAGCGAATGACAACTAACCGAATGAAGATATACATAAACTCCTATCTCGAGGCCGGGCGGGCCACGCTCTGGCCTGACATAAAGCAAAAATGACACTTAAACGCACAATTAAACGACTTCCACTGTACTACGAATTATATTTTTGTGTTTTGTCTTCTAGTCACTCTAATATTACTCCAAACCAGTTTTCCGCTAATTTTCAATAAGAACAAAGTTTTGATTCTTTTAATTTTTCCACAAACTCATTAGTTAAGGATTTCCAGCACTTAATGGTTGTCGGGCGTACTTGAAAGTTATATGGCGTCACGGAGAGTGAGAAAGCAAGAAGGGAATGGGTAACCTTTATTGGCATTGGGCTCTTAAACAATGTAAGTTTAGGAAAATGGCTCTTGACGCATCAGTAAGCACCTGCTAATAAGAAACTGAGAGTTTAAATTCCCTTTTGGGATTACTTTCAAAGTGTGTGCGTCGTCGTCTGTGGGTTTCCTGAATTTGAAGTCAGTGTCGCTACAAAGGGAGCAGTAGTCGCCACGTAACGCAAGTACCAGATTCACCTTCGCACCATTGTCTCATTTTTACGTTTGTGTTTGGCTACATGAACGGAACTTGGCTCAATTGTTAGTAATTTACATAATACCCAGAGACCTAGTCGAATTAAAACCCTTCAACTATCTTAAACTATTGTCAACTCTCTACGGGCCATTTTCAGCTTCAGCTTCTCTACGCGGCTTTAACCTTTCAGAGGGAAGTGTGTGTATAAGATTGGCCTTTCTACATCCCAAGGATTGACAATTCGAGTTTTCTTCTTTTCCACACCGCACATTTCCATCCTTCGTGGTTTCTAGTTTTGTGCTGCAAATATATTGAGACCTTACAATTGGGTTTAAATGTGGCTGTGACTTTGACGCCGAAATTGGAACATTGTCGCCAAAAATTGAAACCGGGAATCGGAAAACGAGGAAAGCGGAAATAAGCTTTTCCCAGGTAAGTCATCGCATTTTTCTTTGACAATGGGCTGATACTTGCCGTTATTGAATTACACAATTTTTGGTGAGGTGGCAATGTAGATGTCGCGTATCCGTGTGAATATTTTGTAATACTGTCCATTAAGTGAATTAAAATTAAGCGAGTGTTGCATGAATGATGCATGACACTTACAAAAAGATTTAAGGATGACCACCAATGAAAGGAATTTCCCTAAATTTACATAACAGAAGAGAGTACTAGACAGGTAAAGAAGCGTGAATGGGAACCTTTAAGGAGTCGTTGCTGATGTGAAAGCAGAAGGAAATTAAGCCATTTAGCACGCGTCTACACGTTTCGTTTTTTGATTAGTGCGTTGATTGCGCAGCGTAAATTGGCGCAAAGGGATAAAATGGTCTTATTTCATGATGTTGAGCATGTGATACACGCAACACACTTACCTGAATCTGAATCTAATTCATCAGCGCAAGGTTAGTCCTGATCAGGAGACTCTTCAGATTCAGGTAAATTAAAATTGAAATCTTGTTCCAATTTGCAGAGTTCCGTCAGAGTCCTCATTACCCAGGCACTCTGTATTCACTTTCGTAAATATCCCCCCTTACTTCCCGAAGGAGATCCAGAAACCAAGATAAAAGCAGCTGGTTTATTGCGTTGTGATTTCGAAAAGCAAAGAAATGGAATAATATTCAAGGCTATAAGTCAGAATCGGTGGTCAAATACATCTTCCTCTGACCTTTCTACTCACCGGAGCGTCTCGGTTAATCGTTGCAAATTTGGACGTCTTCCTTGGTCGACCGCACGCTTCTTTATCTTGATAGTCGAATTGGCTGTTAAATCCCAGGCAGCATCGATTATTCCATTACTCAGCTCGGCCAATCTGTCTGTCTGCCTCTGATGAATTCCCTTGAGATTTCTGCTTGGATCCGTTCTCGACTCTGGGTGTAAAAATTTAAAGGTTATTGTAGGAAACAATTTGTATGTTTGCCAAAACTTTCGTTTTATATCATTATTTTTCATCGTCCGCCCAATCTTGAGTTGAAAGCAGATTAGGTTACCTACAATTTTTTATATATCCCTTTTGGTGGTTAATAATACAATTACAAAGGTCGTTTTAGGCTGTTCTTCCCAATTTCCAAAGTTAACTTTTTTCTAAGATTAAGAGACCTTGATATTTTGTGGTTTTGGCGTCTCCTCTCCTCAGGGTTTATATTTCTTTTCATTTGTTCTAAATTTATTTCCAGTCCCCATTTCCTGCGGATGAAGTTTTTATTTAGTTTTGAACATTTTGATGCATGGGGGGGGGGGGTTAAGGGAAGCTGGGGAAGGGAAATCAAATGGTGGGGTTGGGGAGGGGGGACAAGGCTTTTTTTTTTGTGTTTTTTTGAAACCATTTTTCCAAGATAAAGGGGTTTTTCGGT
>Ga0194135_10001714_pt1 | contig 13178 bp, 6 predicted proteins | sample LitLau_LLRF_2013_FD_134024 | JGI IMG/M metagenome (GOLD analysis project Ga0194135, IMG submission 134024) | Freshwater sediment microbial communities in response to fracking from North America - Little Laurel Run_MetaG_LLRF_2013 (version 2) | ecosystem: Environmental > Aquatic > Freshwater >... | reverse complement strand
GTTATCAAGTAAAATATCAATTCTTACTCCGAATGACCACACATCGGATAAGGTTGAGAATTTGAGATCCTTGATAGATTCTAGGGCCATGTGTCTCCAAGGCAGTGGCTCCTATAAGTTACACATCCCAGTTATTCCTTCATTATAATGTACACTGTAAAGTTCTGTGCTACACGTACTTTTGATTGCTTCACGTAACAGGTGTATTCATAAATTTTTCTAGATAATCCAAAGTCAGAAATTTTTGCTGTATGAACGCTTTGAAGTAAAACATTTCTTGCTGCAAGGTCTCCGTGAATTACCTTAGACAATTATTTTCCATATACTTTACGAAACTCTTTGATAAGTAAAAAAGCGGTCATCTGTTACCTTTTTAGATGACAAGTAATCCATACCAGAACACATTTGAATGCTCCAGGTCAACAAATTTTTCGTACGGATTCCATTTGAGCTAATTAACAGAGAATAAAATACGAAATATATTATACATAAGAGATTCAGGCATTGCCTTTGTAGCCATCCTAAAAGAGCAAATAACCAACAGCGTCTACTAATCTTGGTCCAAAGGTACCTGACTTGCTCTGGCGTATTACAATAATGCATAGCAGAAATCTCGTCGAGATACTCCTCACGATGGCTTCGTAAATAATTTTCCAAGTTTCCAAGAGGACAAAGTTCGACGAAAACAAACAAGGCACCTACAAAAATAGGTTTTAAACTTAAACAGGCACAAAAATATAATAATCCAAAGGCTCGCTTTACCATGCTTCAGTCGTTTTGTATTTGCTCCATACAAATTTACCAAGCTTGGATGGTTTTGCAAGTAAATCATTACTTTTAGCTCGCTGAGTAATGACCGAAGATAAGAAATTTCAGCCTTCCGTCGAAGTGTCTTTATAGCCACTTCAAGTGCGCCTAGTTTGCCCTTATAGACCATCCCATAAGTGCCGCTTCCTAGTAATGCCGTTTCATCTGAAATGTTTAAGTAGGTTTATTAATTTTTCGGTTAACATAGCTTTGAGATCCCAAATATTTAATCCAATCTTTTGTAATACAAGATAGTTTTCATAAGAATGATTTTCCTTAGGGTAATTTCTAGCGGTGATGGTATAGCATTATTGAGTAAGCATGAAAATGAAAACTAAATGTTTATTTTGTTGATTATATTACATAAGTATATTGTACTTACCTAAACAAAAATCTTCATCTGCAATCTCGTATTCCATTGAGTAAGGAACGTTATTTGCTATATCGCTGAATTCCTTTTGCTCACTAGATGCGGGAGGAATACCAGACATGAATTCTTGAATTTCTTCTTTTGACAGTCCATACTATTAATGAAATGAGGACGCTTTAAAAACAATGATGATTTAATAAAATAAAATATTCACTAGCGTAAAATCAAATCTCGAAAGTGAAATGCGAATTGAATTAAGTAGTCCAATGTTAAGTGATATCCTTAAAAATTTACAATTGCTTTAACAAAGTTCAAATCAGCTGAACCTTATAGCAAGTATATTGTGCAGAAGAAAACGACACACAACGTCTTTTCAAACAATACAACGAAGAGCATCATTGGATTTTTAATAGGCCACGTGCGCAAAAAATTTACCTCAGCTTTTGTAAAGTACTTGTATGTAATCAAGCCAGTGAATACGAAGAAGAGCAAAACGGCTCCAGAAATTCCAGCAATAAACAGCGAATTGGCCATCAAACCAGGATCTAATTTTAATAGACAACGTGTCAGAAGTGTCTCAATAAACCACTTTTGTTGCAGTTTTGAGTTAGAGACTAGCGGATAATATTAAGTTAATTTACCTGATACATAAACTGCAAATGTTTTACTAGCTCTCCCTATCTCATTAAGTGCCGTACACTCATAGAACCCTGAATCTTTAACAGAAACACCGGGAAATTCAAGAACTTTTCCTACAGCTGAGGATACGGCCTGTAAAGTAAATTACATTCAATGAATACAAATACATATATATTTGATGGGTTTGTAAGGAGTAACATTTATCTGGGAAAGCAGTGTCAGAAGCTTTTCTTGTTGAATGAAATGGCAATAATCAATTACAAAATCTTTGGCTTAAACCATGTAAATCCCGCAACATTAAGTCAAGGAATATGAATATACATGGGGATTTAAAATGTGGATATCGTTATGCGATCACTTTCGAACCGGGTCTAGGTGGTTTCATTGTGTCATAGTTTGAAAAACCTTAGATCATATAACGCAAGTGTAATGTTTGTGACAACTGTAATGGAAGCTAGCAGAAAAACACAAGTGTAATTTACTCCTAACTGTGGTAGTTTTTTATTACCTTTCCATCTTTTGTCCAAAATACGGTAGGTTCTGGAAGTGCATTACTGTCACACTCTAACTTTTCACTTTGTCCATGAATAAATGTCATGTTTTCTTGAGGTACCAAGAATATAGGTGGCTGGCTTTCTTAAAATAGTAATAATACGTGATAAAGTATTTATTATCTGCAATTTTTTATACACAGCAAGTAGCTGAACTAGTATTTTGTGGCAAATAACTACTTACTTTTAACTTTAAATTCCTTTCGGCTCCTTATGTAACTATTCTGAGATGAGTTCAAGAGATAAGCTGTGCAGATAGCCCGAACCACTCCCTCATTCAGAAACTGTGTATTAATTTCGGTTTGCAGTATGTCAGCATCGTTAAAGGAACCTACAAACCAGATAAATAGACTTAAGTAGACATGATGTGGGCTTCATAGATGCAACACAATTACAGAAGCTTTTATTTTCTTGCTTCCAACAGACATTTCCATCGTACCTATACACCTTCTCTATTACAAATACAAAATAGTTCACAAAACAAAGATCAGGAGTCCAAGATATGTAATTAATGTATTAAAAGAGAAACATTACTACATTTCAAAGTTTAGCCCGTGGACCTTCCTTTTGTTCAAATTAAGTTTGATCGGCTTTAATGTGCTATCATAATTACCGTCGAAATTTCCCGTTGAGTTGAAAATTGTTTTGTTGTTATCCGGTAGTAGAACATGCATTTCGACAGGCTTGTAAAACACGTATGAGATCGCTTCACATGAGAGTCTATAAGTTATGTTCGTATAAGCTGTATCACTCATGTCTCCGGAGATGAAGATTCTTATTAATGCATCATCAGGAACTTTAATATCCGCCGGGTTCAAATCTGATCGACATAAACCTCTATCAATGCTAATTCAGAAAGTGTGAGCTAAGTTAGTGTGGCTTGCTTGTTTCCAATACATGTGTTTCCATCCATTCCAACAATATACTCATTCGGGACTTTTGAATTGCATGAATATTTGCTACTGAAACAGGAGATTAAACCTCCACCAGGATCGAGATTTAGTGTTTTTGCCACAAGGTTGTAATTTATTTTAGTGGAGTCAATTGCTTGGTTTCTAGCTCTACAGTTTGTGCCCTGAAAAGATATTAAGTAAGGTGATTTAGATATTTTGTAGCCTTAAGAAAAATGTTAACTACAAAAAACTAACAATTGAGAAGCATCCAGTTTTCAGTGGTATTTCCATAGGGTTGTTTAGGTTTACACTCATTAATGCAAACTCATTTTCAATTCCTACCCTTCCTGAGCATGATATTTGATTTTTATTAATTTCGAGGTCAACAGTTGAATCGCAATGTTGTGTTTCTACAAATTTAAACCAATGGTTTTAAAGTGTTCATTGAAAATTTAATATATGAAATCTAAATTCAAACCTGATCTTAGAGCATATTTCAAAATGTCGTCATTTACAATGATCTTTACAAAATCAGATGTTGCTCCCGATTCATTTGGCGATATTGACAAGCGAGGGAAACATAGATATTCACCAATGTAGTTTTTCAAATTTTGATATCTGAGGTCAATGAAGAAGCCAAGTGATGGGTTGAAATGTGAAAAATTGACGAAAATTGCGCTATCCTGAAACAAAATTCGATGTTTGAGGCTTAAATGTACATGCCATATGGTATTTCTGTTTTATAAGGTTGAACTGACTTTAATAACGAAGATTTCCATATCTTTCAGCAAAGGTTTACATGGGAGGATTAGAGTAGTATCATTCCACATAGTAAATAAACGCGCTGTATTTGAGTCTTGTAAGTAAGGTCCTCCTGCAGCTGTTGAGAATGCAAGTAACATAATTCTTATAAATAAATGGCAACAGCCACTGGTAAAAAAACCAAAAATACCGAACCATATCTGACAAGAATTTCTAATGCAACACTGGTTCCTTCAAGGTTCTTCATTATGTCAAAGTTTGATATAGTGAATCTTCCACTTGTTTCAGGATCAGAACGCATGTTAATGTGCAAAGCTTTCTCAATATATTTTTTGGAGCTGGAGCTTTTGCGAACCAAACGATAATGTGAGATCTTCAATGAGTCTTGAGGCTGATCAAAATACAAGTTTCAAAAAGTTTATTGATCAACTGAGATACTAATTAGTAATTACCAATGTTCCGTTATATGAAAAATTCATTGTGGAGTTTGAATAGCACGTAACGTTTATCGAATAGTTGGGGTTTGTTCCCGTCACTTTGCTTTTTACGATTAAAAAAACATTTCGTTGCAAACAAGCCAGCTCCGTGTTGTTCGAGCTGTTGTCAATGGTATTCAATGTAATGCTACAAAACATGTGAGGTGTTCTTATTTTTTTTGGTCTAAGTGAGCACTGAGTAATGAAGTGAGCATTAACTGAGCATCCACATCTGGATAAAGTTTTATCTGATACTAAATAATTGCTGTGCTCTAAAAGTGAAGTTGCGAAGGTCATATAGAGTACACAATATAATGTTGCACTTCGCAGTAAATAAGTCACCATTTTATAACTCTCTTTTAATGGATTATTAAGTATCGAAAATGTGATTAACGAGTGTAGATCTGCAAATCAAAATGTAATTTATAAATTCACTCATAACTGCTTATTTAAAATCAATTAGATTACAAAATATTTGTGTAATATATAATACAAAGTTTTAACTGAAGTTAGATTACAATAATCTCAAAGCAGGTGCCCACAAATGTTTTAGTTGGAATTCCTGTTTGTTTTGCATAAAAACATGTTGGAAACCATGTGGTCTAGATCATTTCATTCATTTTACCGGAAAAGTTCGTCGACTCATTAGAAGAACCTTCGGTACAATGACCATACTTTAAAGCTTCATATGTGGTGTAAAAATTACCCAACATAAATTATACAAGTTGTTCGAGAAAAATAAAATTCCCAAATTGCGTCATTTGGGAAGCCCAGTCTTTATGGATTAAGTAATTTTGTATGGTTAATCTGAAGGAAGAAACAGTGACTTTTAGAATGCTTGAAAGCTTTAATCTTAAAATAATAATAATGATGATGCGGACTTTATACGCAAACATCCATCCATCCAAACACATTCTTTCCATTATTTAAGAATGAAACCCTAATAATACATCGATTGCCAGATATGAACTACCAATGCTTTTAATGTTAGTTGTATTCAATGTACTAATGATTTGATCTTTAACCACTTTTAACAATGCAATGTATTTGTAGCTTCAGTATTTATTATAAGAAACCAAATTGTTAAGCAAGGTTAATTACAGAAAGATAAAGAAAGTAATTAATGAACTTAATTAAAGAAAGAAGAAAGTTTTATCTTATTGTTAGTAATTTTTAACTTCAATTCTGAAACCTTATGAATATTTCAACTGACTAAAACAGCTCAATATTGTTTATAATTAGGATATATCGTAGCACTGTCGCTCAACTTTAACCAAGGAATTCCCCATGCAAATCGTCTCGTTTCCTGTGTTATTCTCATGCCTTTTACATGCATCTGCTTGATACTTGTCATTGAAATAGAGTTCTTTGTAATATTTTTTAGCGAATCTGCCGAGTATTCGAAATGTATAGAAATCTTGATTGTCAGCATTTTCTTCCAAAATATCCATTAGCTTCGAGCCGAAAACTTGTGACATATCAATGTCTCGTCGGTGTAAATACATGGCAAGTAAAAGGGAAGTTTCAAGTTTGCATGTTTCAAGCTGTTCCATCTCACATGCATCAATCTTAAAGACTGGCTTCTTCAACAACTCTTCTGATAGAAGTATTATTGCTTGTGAAAAAAAGTTGACGGCTTCAGAATGATTTATTTCATCAAGGAGATGTGTGATTGCAGCCACATCAAAAGCATTCCGGGACCCATTATACTTGCCTATCATATAGTTTATTTCTTGTGCAATGAAACCTTTAAAGTGTTCAACTGGATCATTAGAATCAGCGTATTTGGTTCTAAAATTAATTCGTTCATTTTCGAACCACCAAATATAGGGGGGATCTTCCTCACATGACACACTGTTAAACATACCTAAAACATTCACAATTTTGTTTGTGTAAAGAGTCCGATGCAAGGGACTTCCAATAAGGTTTTGGAATGCCAATAAATAACGCACACGAGGGTAGGCAAGGCGTAAAAACCAGCTGTACTTTTTATAACACGAACCCCAATACTTGTGATATGTCTTCAACATTTCGTAAATTAGTTCTTGTATTTGAAAGAAGAACTTTTCCCCGTCTTCTTTTTCGGCAACATCAATCATTGTTTGTAAGATGTCTGGTCTTTTAAGTATAGATCCAAGCGTAGAAACTAACGGATTACTTAGTAACATGGTTGAATTTTCAAATAAAATACGTATACGTCTCTGCATATCGAAATCAGTCACTGGACTTATAGGAAAAACTTCATAAGCGAATGTGGAAATAGCGAAAAAGGTTAAAATATCGTTTGTAGAACTATTGTCTCCCAATTGGGAGAGAAGTTGTGCAGAATACTGGATTAATCTGGATGATAAATGTTCCAGTTTAAATGAACAATTTCTGTTTAGAAAATCAGGGGATTCAAAGTTAAATCTGAAATCACTTGCATTTGCAGAATAAAACGTTTCTTGAGTCATTGGAGGTCTTCTGAGGTTAAAAAACTTTACACTTGTTTCTATGTAGGTAAAATTGTTCATCACTTTAATGAGTAAATTAGCAGTTCCCGGCTTAGCAATTGCATAAGTAGTGTTGATGTGAATAAAAGAGTAAGGTTGGAGCTCAAAGCCATCCTGACTGTCCGGTATTGTAATTGGAAAAGGAATGAGAGTTTTTTCAAGACCTTCTACAGAAACCTTTAAATTGCTTAGAGTTTGATTCCAATTGTTTATAATTGTTATCACGTTTGCTACTGTTGCTGGAAGTTCCAAATCACTTCCACTTGATACTAAAATAGACAAGGGTCTGTCCGTGTAATACTTTACAGGGCTGAAAAATCGCAACCCATTATCAGAATCGATGGCAATTCTGGACACTTCTTGCTCTTGCACAAACCTGTTCGGTACGTCAAGGGTAAATGTACTGCGGTTAAGTGATGTTTCACGGGGTATATGCCAGTACCACGTTTCCTCTAGTGCGTTTCCATTGGTGCAGCAATAATTGATTTGAGGTGGGAAATCGATCGTAGATCTTACTTCTTGTTCTCTAGTGGTGTTATTACTATTACTATGATTTGGCTTCCACTTATAAACTCTATCCCTCGTATAAAAGCTATAGTTGGTATAAACTGGACAAGCTCGTTTATTATATTCAAAATATGAGTCATCTGTCAATTTGCTACTAAAACTACACGGTGAAAAGTAGTCAGCATTAAAATTTTTTACTGGTAATTTAATGAATCCGTCAATACGACCGCTATCGACATAATCGAGACTTAGCTGTAACTGGCTCCATTGCCTCTTGTAGTTAGTGGAAGATTCAAAAGGATACTCATCTGTTTGAACGGCTAGTAAAGCTTCTTTAACTATTTGAGACTTTGATTTTATAACTCCAAAAATTGGCGTAGATTCAGATAATGTCGAAAATTGGAAGAGTAGAGATGTCATGTCTTTCAGATTTATCGAATCTTTCCGATAGTTTGAAAGAAAAAGCCGTATAGGCTCCAGAAAGCTTCCCCTGAATTCATTGTTATGCAGTTCTGAGACGCTTCCCAAAGACCTTTGAATGTGAAGTTCAACTACCTCAAACTGAACATTATCTTGAGTTGGAAGAGTTAAATTAAGAAACTTAACGTACACGAGAGAAGGATCTCTAACCACCTGTACTTTCAAACGAGTAAAAAATTTTTCGCCCAATGAAGTAGTAACAGCGGCTATTACTTGGTCACTTCGGGTGTTATCCGACAATAAAGGAATCATCAAGCTTGCACCATGAGGGACTAGGATTTCTTTGTTTGGATTAGGCATTCCGATCCATAAAGAAGCAAACACTTTTTCTGGAACTGGTTGCTCCAGAATTTGCGAAATGTTAATCGATCTGGAGCAGCCGTTTTGAAAGTCATCAGGATAATACGAGGCATCGATACTCTCTCCACCCCTTTCAAACTCTTCAGGTAAGTAGTATTGAACGAATCCTTGTTTTCCTATTATAAGAGTTTCTAAAGACGCAGATCCAACTGGATTAATCTCATCTCCTTTGGTAGTATATATAACTGTAAACTCTCCCTCAAGATTTACTTCTTCAAATGGCGATTGATTTATTTTAGTAATTCTGAAAATCAGCATATTTCTCTCCATTCGTTTGTAATGAATACCATATGGGCATTCAAACATCGTTACATTGTGACTGATTTTCTTTTTACTGCGTGTGGCCAGGTCTTTGCATTGAATATTAATAGTTGATACTTCAAGTATTCCCGTGCTCGGATACTCCAGACCGAAACAAGCCTCACGCACTTTGTATGTAAAGTTTTGGCGTATTCTTCCTTCGTGGAATGCCTGATACTTTTCGGATGGCATGAAACAACTCTCTGAGTTGCCATTGAGAGTAACTCTACATCCACCAGACCTGACTGGCTGACCGAAGATATTTTTGGCACTAATATCAATTATGAAGAACCTGTTCTTTACTGTAACTTTTGGATTTTGTACACGAGAAGAAACCTGAATACATGAGGATGATTTTTCAGGAACTTTCCGCACTGTGATAGATCTAACTGTGCGTGAGTAAAAATGCAATTCAAAAGCTGAAGATTCTTTTAGTAGGCGTTCTTCTAAAGAAGATTGTGGTATCGGAATGTGTCGGAATGTATTGATACTGTGCCCTTCCGGGACTGAAGTTCTTTCATCGACGGTAACAAATATTTCAAATTTTTCTTCCTTGTCAAAATCCTCCCTTGCAGGGTGAGGAATGTGGAATCTGCCAGTTACTACGGGATTTGAAGTGTTAAATTTAATTGATATCCATTTCTTTATCAGGAAATATTCCGGACTGATTTTCCATATGTATATGTTTGCATATTTAGTACTTGTAATTGGTCGACGTGACAATGTTAAAAGCAATACTGAAAAATTAACCCAGTCAGCTGGCAGGTACGTGTCTTCTTCTTTGTTTAATGTTACCAAAATGCACGTTGCTCTAAAATTAAAATATAAAGGAACAAGCTTTTCTTCAAGATGTTTTGATATTACTTCCCTAGTTTCAGTTTTTATCTTATTGTAGACCCTAAATCGGAGTGCATAGTGATGTAACGGAAGGTTTTCTGGTATTCTGTACTGTAGTTCTTTAGTTTCTTCAATTAAGAAGGGAACCCTGAAAGAGCCCTTCTTGAATCCTGACTCAGTCTCAACTGTTTTATTTGTGTCCAGATCAACAATATCAGTAAAAATTGTCAGGTTATCCGTTGGAGAATTTGTTTTGGAAGTGCAAGGAAACTGGAAGTATCTTCCAGGCAGTATGTATTGTACCATTTCGCAGTAATACGTGTAATCCTGAGTGGCGAGCACAATGTTGTGGGTTATTAGAAGGCAAAAGTAAATTAGCACATTGACGCTCATTTTCGTTTAAGAAATAGAAATTGCACTCAAGTTGAAAAAAGTTAATTCGTGAACTTAAATTCTAGGGCGCACAAGAAATAAAATGACAAATACAACCTTATACCTGAAAGCAGCTGTCAACAGTAGTTTTCCTTCGAGCTTCCCCTTTTCTTTACCTCAAGAAGGTTTTTGAGGAGGTCATTTACTCTGAAAAACTCCGTTGGTCATTTCAGGAAAGTTATTTCAATTAGCTAAATACAATAATCTTCTACAAACCTCGTGTTTCCTCAAAAAAACCATATGAAATACCCAATAAAGCTACAATTTATATCAGAAAAATAAACTTCCCAACGTGCGTCATCTGGGAAGCCCTCTAGCACCCCGTCATACATTACTGACAAAGCAACTTTGTATGGTTCTATATTTCAAGCCCAAATGATTCTGATCTTTCAATTGAATAACACTCCAAAATTTCAATGCATTTTAATGTTGCTTCAATAATTATTATTATCAAAACAAGAGAATACAAAAGACACCCTTGATTTAACAGAATTATTGAAAATTTTCAAATTCCTAGATTTTACTCCACAATTCAACTTTGATGAAGCTCGTAGCAATTACGCTCCAATTTTACTGATGAGCATCCAACGGAAACAGCTTCCAAACTTCAGCTATTCTTATGCCTTTCGCATGCACGAAACCCTACTACTTGAGAATTTTAAATGCTCGCGTAACTTTAACTGCCCAATCTTGAAATCATGCAAATTCGAACTTAAACACTAACATCCATGCAAACATAAATAAAACACAAGTACTTAACATTCTTTCCATTATATTATGTGGAAAAACTACTAGGATTGTATGTACATGTTTTTCCAACTCTAGTACTGCCTCGATTGTTGGTTATTAATTAACAATGCTTTTAAGCCAGTTTTATTCCTTCTACTAATAGTTTGATCTTTAAACACTCTTTTCAACAACTTAATCCATAAATATTGACAATTATTGTTTCAATAATAATTTTTTAAATGTTGAGAATCTAAATTGGTTTATTACAAGATAAATCAATAGAATATAACACATTTTTACTATTAGGAACTTTAATTTTTAAACTATCTGAATGTTTCAACTTCAACTGACTTAAAAATAAACACTAGTGTACAATAGAATAACAATCACGAATAGAAATAAATAAATCACGTCAGAAGATTGCACACGATTTATAATTTGGATATATCATAGCACTGACGCTCCACTCTTACCAAATAATTACCCAGGCAAACCGTACCTGTTGTTGTTGTAATGTTCTCATACCTTTCACATCCATCTGGTTGATAGGTCTCCTTGAAATATAATAACTTGTAATATTTATTAGCGAATCTAGCAAGAATCCGAAGTGTATACAAATCCAAATGGTCAAAGTTTTCTTCTAAAATGTCCAACAGCGTAGAGCATACAACTTGAACCATATCAAACTCTCCACGCTGTAAATATACAGCAAGTAAAAGTGAAGTTTGAAGTTTGCATGTTTCTACATCTTCCAACTCACACGCTTCAATCTTAAATACGGGTTTCTTACTCAATTCATTCTTTGGTAAAAGCATGCTTACTTGCGAAAAGAAATAGTTAGCTTCTGGATGCTGAATTTCATCAAGGAGATGTGTGATTGCAGCCAACTCAAAAATGTACTTCGACTCATAATATTCCCTTATCATATAATTTATCTCATGGCCAATGAGTCCTTTGAAGTGTTCCACCGGATCATTAGAATCCGCGTATTTAGTATTAAACTTAATTCGCTCATTCTCAAACCACCAAATATATTGGAAGTCTTCATCACATGACTCACTATCATGACTTAACATAATCAAAACTTGAACAATTTTGTTTGTGTAAAGATTCAGCTGCAAAGTACTTCCCAATAACTTTTGAAACGCTAACAAATAACGAACTCGTGTGTAGGCTAAGTGAGAAAAGGAGTTGAACTTCTTATAACATAAACCCCAGTTCTGATAGTATGCTTCAAGCATTTCATAAATTGCTAGTTCTATTTGAAAGAAGAATCTTTCAGAATCTCCATTTTCACCAACGTCAATCATTGTTTGTAGCACATCAGGTCTTCTCAGAGTAGATTCGAGTGGTGAGACGAAGTATTGACTAGTATTTACTACCAATTGGGTTGCGTTTTCAAATAAAATTGATACCCTTTTTTGTGTCTCAAACTGAAATACTAGGGTTTTGGGAACAATTTCAAATACGAAATTAGCCGTGGCAAAGAATTTTAAATGATTGTTCGTCAAACCAGTGCCTGCAATACCAGAGCGTAGACGAGTAGACAGCTTGAGTAATCGACTTGATAAATACTCTGCTATAAATTTACATCGTATTTCTTTGGATTGGTTGTTGGGTTTTGGAAAGCTTGAATTCATATCGCTCAGAGTAATCTCGTTTTTCTTTAATGTAAAATATAGACTTTCGCGTTGCTTCGGAATCTTTTGACCGACCAGAAATTGAATTCTCGTTTCAGCGTAAATCGCATCATTCTTTACACTAATTACTGAATACACGATTCCAGGTTTGTTTATTAAGAATGTTTTGTTTATGCGCACGTAAGAGTACGGATGCACTTCAAAAATTTCTCCGTTTTGTGAAATAGAGGGATAGTAGGTAACAGTTGGTTTTAAATCTTCTGCCATAGCTTGTAAATCGGTTAAAGTTTGATTGGAGTTATTAATTACAGTCACCGTTAGTTGTGAAGGCGTCAATGTGGATTCATTTCCAACGGAAATAAGAAGAGATAAGGGTCTTTCCTGATGGTAAGTTTTTACAGGTCCAAAAAAGCGCAACCCATTTCTGGAGTCTATTGTAATTTTGGATATATCGTGACCTTGCAGAAGCCGATCCATTACACCTAGGGTGAGATTAATACTGTGGTTAGGTGATGATGTTTGAAGTGGTATGTTCCAGAACCAGTATCCGTCATATACGAGCCTATCATCGTTGCAGCAGAAATAAATCTTTGGTGAGAAAATCAAGCCTCGTTTCTCTTCTTCAAATGCAGCGTTTCTGTCAATGTCCTCTGGCCCCCATGTACCATATACTCTGCTGCGCAGAATAGAGTTATAACTTGTGTAAAACGGACAAATGCGTTTAACTAATTTTAAAAACCTACGCCAAGCAGATCTCTTAAGCCCAGGTATATTTCAGAGCCTGCATACTTATAACAATCCCCACACAGAGCTCATTTACAATCACTGTTGCTAAGAATTATTTGTGTCGCTTTTAAATAGGGTTTATCTTCTATACATTCAGGCTCGATTTTGAAGACCGGG
>Ga0194135_10001713_pt1 | contig 13180 bp, 12 predicted proteins | sample LitLau_LLRF_2013_FD_134024 | JGI IMG/M metagenome (GOLD analysis project Ga0194135, IMG submission 134024) | Freshwater sediment microbial communities in response to fracking from North America - Little Laurel Run_MetaG_LLRF_2013 (version 2) | ecosystem: Environmental > Aquatic > Freshwater >... | reverse complement strand
GCCGGTGGCGCCGAACAGCGGGTTGTAGGTCTGCGAGCCGAGGCCGAACTCCGGGGTGTTGCTCTTGCCGATGAGGATCGCCCCGGCGGCCTTGATCCGTTCCACCATGATGCCGTCGCGCTCGGGGATGAAGTCCCGGTACAGCGGCGAGCCCAGGGTGGTGCGGATGCCCTGGGTCAGGGACAGGTCCTTGATCGCGTGGGGCAGGCCGTGCATCCAGCCACGGTACTCGCCACGGGCCAGTTCGGCGTCGCGCTGCTCGGCCTGGGCCAGCAGGCTGTCGGCCGGTTGCAGGCTGACCAGGGCATTGACCAGGGGGTTGTAGCCTTCGATGTGGACAAGGTAGGTCTGCATCACTTCCCGGCAGGAAACCTGACGCAGGCGGATACGCTCGGCGAGTTCATGGGCCTGGAGCAGGACCAGTTCGCTGGGGGGATTGGCAGTCATGGCAGGGGGCCTTTCAACGGCTGGAAAAACGCCCCGGCCTCCTGGCCGGGGCGGCAGAAATCGATGCCGATCAGCGCATCAGGTTGGTCCACAGGCGGTCGGCGAGGCGGATCGCGCCTTCGCCGCAGGTCTGGCTGAAAACCACCTTGGTGCCCTCGGGAATGTGCAGCTCGGGGGCATCCTTGAGCGCCGCGTCGAGGAAGGGTTCGACGCCCTTGATCGGGCTCTGGTGCTTGAGGAAGTTCTGGGTCATGGCGGCGTTCTCAGGCTGGCTGAGGAAGGCGATGAAGGCCTTGGCGTTCTCCGGGTGCTTGCTGCCCTTGGGGATGACCATGTTGTCCACCCAGGCCAGCACGCCCTCTTTGGGGTAGAGGTATTTCAGGCTGGGCTTCATCTCCCGGGCACGCATCGACGAGCCGCCCCAGAACATCGACATGTCGATTTCCCCGGCCGCCAGGTTCTCGCGGATCGCCCCGGCCTTGGAGCTGTAGGTCTTGACGAAGGGCTTCTGCGCCTTGAGCAGGCCAAGGATCTGCTGCATCTGCTTGGGGTCTTCGCTGCACAGCGGAATGTTCAGGTACAGGCTGGCCATGTCGATCACTTCGCTCACCGAGTCGAACATGTTGATCCGCCCCTGCAGCTCCGTTGGCGGTTCGTAGAGCACCTTGTAGCTGTCGCTCGGGCCTGTGTAGCGCGCACCGTCGAGCACCACGCTGGTGGTGCCCCAGATGAAGGGCACCGAGTAGGCGCCTTCAGGGTCCCAGGTGGGCTTTTTCAGGTTGTCGACCACGCCGGCGTAGTAGGGCTGCTGGGCCGGGTCGAAGCGTTCCAGCAACTGCTCCTTGATCAGGATCGGGATGAACTGGTGGGAGGGGATCGCCACGTCATAACCGGTGCCGCCCTGTTTCAGTTTGGCCAACAGGGTTTCGTTGGAATCGTAGGAGTCCACCGTGACCTCGATGCCGGTCTGTTTCTGGAACTTGGCGAGGATTTCCGGCGAAAAGTAGCCGCTCCAGCTCACGACGTTGAGTTTCTCGGCGGCCTGCACCGCCAGTGGCAGGCTCAGCAGCAGCGAGGTTCCCAGACTTGCGATCAACTTGCTCATGGCATTTCCCCAAGGTCAGTGGACGGTTCAAGGGTGTTTCTTGCTCAACAGGTAAGAGAGGCTGACGAACAGCACCGAGACGCCGAGGATCAGCGTCGACACGGCGTTGACGTCGGGTGTCACGCCCATGCGCAACAGGCCGAAGATGAAGATCGGCAGGGTAGTGGTGCCGGCCTGGGACACCATCATCGAGATCACGAAGTTATCCAGGGAGACGATGAAGGCCAGCATCAGCCCGGAGACGATCCCCGGCATCAGCAGCGGCAGGGTCACCTTGCGAAAGGTCCGCCAGGGACCGGCGTACAGGTCCGCGGCGGCGTGTTCCAGGGACAGGTCCATGTCGTTGAGGCGGGCGCGGATCGGCAAGTAGGCGAAGGGGATGCAGAACACCGTGTGGGCGATGATCAGGTTGCCGTAGCCCAGGGACAGCCCCAGCGTCGAGAACAGCGCCAGGGTCGCCACGCCGACGACGATTTCCGGCAGCACCAGGGGCAGCATGATGGCGCCCATGGACAGTTGCAGGCCCTTGAACCTGGCCCCGCGCGAGGTGCCCAGGGCCGCCAGGGTGGCGATGGCGGTGGCCGCCATGCTGGCGCACACGGCGATCAGCAGGCTGTTGCCCGCCGCCTGGCGCAGGGCCTGGTTGGCGAAGGCCGCGCGGTACCAGTCGAGGCTGAAACCGCTCCACACCGTGGCCGACTGGTTGGCGTTGAAGGAGAACACCACCAGCACCAGGATCGGCGCGTAGAGGTACAGGTAGAACAGGAAGCTGAAGCCGCCGAAGCCGGGAAAGTCCTGAACACCGAGGCCGTTGTGTTTGAACAGGCGGATCATCATGCACCCTCCTGAAGGGTTCGCTGGCGCTGGGCGCGCAGGGCGTAGACGGTCAGTACCAGCATCACCGCGGCCATCAGCACCAGCGACAGGGCGGCGCCGAAGGGCCAGTTACGGGCGTCGCTGAACTGGCGGAAGATCAGGTTGCCGAGCATCATCCGGGTGCCGCCGCCCAGCAGTTCCGGGGCGATCATCGCCCCCAGGCAGGGCACGAAGGTGAGGATCGCCCCGGCGAAAATCCCCGGCTTGGCGATCGGCAGCACCACCTTGCGCAAGGTGCGCCAGCGTCCGGCGTAGAGGTCCTGGGCGGCTTCCAGCAGGCGGATGTCCATCTTTTCCAGGGTGGCGTAGATCGGCAGCACCACGAAGGGCGCATAGGTGTAGACCAGCCCCAGCAGCACCGCGCCGTCGGTGTACAGCAGTTGCAGCGGTTCGTGGATCAGCCCCAGGTCCATCAGGCTGTTGTTGATCACCCCGGTGTTGCGCAGCAGCAGGATCCAGGCGTAGGTGCGGATCAGCAGGTTGGCCCAGAACGGTACGGTGATCAGGAAGATCAGCAGGCCGCGGCGCTGCACCGGCTGCATGGCCAGCCACACCGCCACCGGAAAGCCAATCAGCAGGGTGATCACCGTGGTCAGCCCGGCAATGCCGATGGAGCGCAGGGCGATCAGCAGGTAGGAGTCGGTGAAGGCCAAGCTGTCGTCCAGTTGCCGTTCGAACAGCAGGGCGGTGTAGGCGTCGCTGCTGAAAACCTGGTTCACCCCGCCGTAGGGGTTGGCTTCCATCAGCGAATAACCGATGACGATAAGGATCGGCACGATCAGGAACAGGCCGATGGCGATCAGCGCCGGGCTGACCCCGAGAAAACTGCGCAGGGCCTTGCGCCGTTCCAGGTGCTGGGAAATCGATGAGGTGTGCATGGCAAATCCTCGTGGTCAATCCAGCAGGACGCTGGCGCTGCCGCGCTCGAACACCAGCCCGGCGTGGCTGCCCACGCTCAGGCGCGGATGGTGTTCGAGGCTGTTGGGCGCACGCACGGTGAGGCGCGTGCCGTCGCCGAGGCTGACCTGGTATTGCAGGTCGGTGCCCAGGTAGATCTGCGCCTCGATGCGGCACGCCAGGGCGCCTTCCACGGCGTCGCTACGCAGGTGCAGGCGCTCCGGGCGCACGGACAGGGTGACCTGCTGGCCGACTTTGACCGTGTTGCACGGTTGCGCCGGCAGTGCCTCTCCGGCAGGTCCGCTGAACCAGGCCAGCCCGGCCTCGATGCGGCTGACCTGGGCCTGGATGAAGTTGGTTTCACCGATGAAGTCGGCGACGAAGCGATTGCGCGGTTGTTCGTAGATCTCTTCCGGGCGGCCCACTTGCTGCACTTCGCCTTCGGAGAGCACGGCGATGCGGTCGGACAGGGTCAGGGCTTCTTCCTGGTCGTGGGTGACGAAGATGAAGGTGATGCCGGTCTTGGCCTGGATCGCCTTGAGTTCTTCGCGCATGGCCTGGCGCAGCTTGAGGTCCAGGGCCGACAGCGGTTCGTCCAGCAACAGCACCTTGGGATGGGGCGCCAGGGCCCGGGCCAGGGCAATGCGTTGCTGCTGGCCGCCGGACAGTTGGTTGGGCTTGCGCCCGGCGAAGCGTTCCATCTGCACCAGGGCCAGCATCTCGCGCACCCGCTCGGCGATCTGCGCCTTGCTCAGCACCTGGCCCATGGGCCGCGACTCCAGGCCAAAGGCCAGGTTCTCGGCCAGGGTCATGTGGGGGAACAGCGCGTAATGCTGGAACACGGTGTTTACCGGACGCTCGAAGGGCGGCCGCTCGGCGATGTTCTCGCCGTAGAGGAGGATCTCGCCCTGGGTCGGAAATTCGAAGCCGGCGATCATCCGCAACAAGGTGGTCTTGCCGCAGCCGGAAGGCCCCAGGAGGGTGAAGAATTCGTTGTCGCGGATGTCCAGGTCGATGTGCTTCAGGGCCACCGGGCCGCTGTGTGGATCGCCGTAGACCTTGCGCACCGAGCGGATCGACACCGCCAGTGTTTGCAGCGAATGCAGGGCATTCATGCCTTACCTCCGATTCCCCCATGGGCTGTCGTGCAGGCCATGGATATTGTTTTTCTTAGGGCAGGATCGAGATGTGTTCGGATGCGTGCAAAGCCTGTTTTTAAAGGCTTTGCGCGGGTTCTTATTGTTCTGCTGGGGCTGATTATCAGTGAGGGGTTGCAGGGGCGAAACATCAATTTTAACATAGCAGCTGTTAAATAATTTAATAGCAAGGGGCGGGCAAAATCATGGTCGAGCAGCGTTTGCCACCGTTGAATGCGGTGCGGGCTTTTGATGCCGCGGCCCGCCTGGGCAGTTATGTCGAAGCCTCCAAGTCGCTGCATGTCACCCAGCCGGCCATCGGCCGTCATGTGAAGCTGCTGGAGGACTGGCTCGGCGTGCAGCTGTTCGAGCGCACCTCGCGCGGGGTGATCCTGACTCCGGCAGGGGAGAAGTACCACCGCAAGATCGCCGCCGCCCTGCAACTGATCATCGAGGCCGGGCGCGAAGCCCAGCCCAAGGCCGCCGAGCGCTGGCTGCGGATCATGGTGGTGCCGGGCTTCGCCAAGCGCTGGCTGACCCCGCGCCTGGAGGCGCTGCGCCATGTGCGCCCGGGCCTGAAGTTCGCCATCGAGCCGAACTCGACCTTCACCGAAGTGGACGCCAAGAGCGCCGACCTGGGGATCGCCTACGGCCTGGACGGGCAGTACCCCGAGTCGCGGGTCAGCCTGATCTGCCCCCGGGTGTTTCCCATCTGCACCCCGGCCTACCTGGCTGGCATTGAGCCTATCAAGGGCCCGGCGGACCTGGCCCGCCACGAGTTGATCCATTTCGACGACGGCGAGTGGTGGAACCTGTGGTTCGCCGCCAATGGCCTGGATATCCACCTCACCTCCGACCTGATCTACGTGAACAACGATCACGCCCTGTCGGTGGCCGAAAGCGGCGGTGGGATTGCCCTGGCCAATGAAGTGCTGGTGCGCGAGGAGCTCAAGGCCGGGACCCTGGTGCGGGTGCTGGAAGATCAGGTGAAGCTGGAAAGCTACCGCGTACTGACCCCGGATGCTGAATGGTCCGAGGACGTGGAATGGTTTATCCAATGGCTCAAGGCCGAGCTCGAAGCGGACTTCCCCGAGGCTCGGCTGAGGGCTTGAGGGTCGTCGGCTTCAGGCCAAGCGGAAGCGCCCGGTGTTGACGCTCAGGGCCCGACTGCCCTGGTTCAGGCTGTCCGCCGCCAGGTTCACCGCCCGGGCCCCCTCCAGCAGACGCACCGCCGCCTGATCCACGTGCTGGATGTTGCTGCTGACTTCATCGGCGGTGCAGGCCTGTTCCTCCACGGCGGTGGCGATCTGCGCCAGGGTGTCGCTGACCCCTTGCACCGCATCGGCGATCTGCGCCAGGCGCAGGCCCAAGCCGGTCACCGACTGGGCATCGTTCTGGGCCTGGTCACAAGCGGCCTGCATCAGGCTCACCGCTTCATTCACGGTGCTGCGCAGGCTGTCCACGGTGGCGGCGATCTGCGCCGTGGACGACTGGGTGCGCTGGGACAGGCTGCGCACTTCGTCGGCGACCACGGCAAAGCCCCGGCCCTGATCTCCGGCGCGGGCCGCTTCGATGGCGGCGTTCAGCGCCAGCAAGTTGGTCTGCTCGGCCACGCCGCGAATGGTGTCCACCACCAGCTGGATCTGCTGCCCTTGCTCGCTGACCCGGCCCAGGGCGGCCGCAGTGTCGTTCAGGCGCTGGTTGAGTAGCTGGATGCTGGCGGTGGTGCGCTGGCTGTCGCGGCTGCTGTCGCTGGCGATGCTTCGGGTCTGCTGGGCGCTGCCGGAGGCCTGTTCGCAGCTCTGTGCGACCCCCTGGGACGTGGCAGCCAGTTGCGTGGCGGCTGCGGCAATCTGGCTGATCTGCTGTTGCTGGGCCTCGACTTCGCTCAAGGCACCACTGGCGTGCTGGTTGAGGCTGCGCACCGCATCCCCCAGTTGCAGGGTTTCGTGATCCACCCCTTGCAGGCTGCCACGCAGTTGCACCACGGCCACGTTCAGCGCGGTGCTGATCAGTGCCAGCTCATCGCGGCCCTGTACCGGCACTTGCAGGCACAGATTGCCGTCGCGCAGGGCTTCGGCCAGCAGGGTGATGCCGCTGGCGCTGCGGCGGATCGAGGCTTGCAGGCAGACGAACAGGTACAGCGCTGCCAGCACCAGGCAACCGAGCACCGTAGCCACCAGGACCAGCTGGCGCAGGGCTGAACCCTGGTAGTGATCCAGACGGCTGTCGAGGGCGGCCAGGGAGTCCTGGCGCAAGGTCGCCAGCTGGCCCAACAGGGTATCGAGGCCTTGTTCGAAGGCTTGCGGCTTGAGGATGATGCTGCCGGCGAACAGCCCGTCATCCAGCACTTTCAACTGCTCGTCCAGCTGCTTCAGGCTGTCCTGATAGCGCCCGGCCCAGGCCTGCAGTTCGCTGGGCAGGCGGGCTTCCAGCAGGCTGCCGGTCTTGCTCAATTGTTCGCGGGCATCGCCGATGCGGCTGCGCAAGTCCCGCAGTTGCAGACGGCTTTGCAGAGTGAACTGGCCCGATACCACCGAGGCTTGGCCAACCGCCGCCAGGCGCCCGACCCGCTCGATCAGGTCCGGGGCATGCTGGGTGGCAATCTGCGTCAACAGGTAGGTCTCCAGCCAGGGGGCCAGGGTCAGGCGGCTGTCCATGGCGATCTGCTCACGCAGCGCCTGCAGGGCGCCGAGGGCTGAAGTGAAGCGTTCGTAGCCGTCCGGCCACCAGCCGACGCTGGCCAGGCTTTTCGAGTCCAGCCCTTGCAGGCTGCCTTGCAGCGCCCGGTAGCGAGCGAGGTGTCGCCCTCGGCGCCGGCCTGGTGCAGGGCATTGCCCAGCTCTTCGCTGGCCTGGAGCAGGCCGGGCTGGACCGCATCGAACGCCGCCACCGCGGCGAGGGTCGCCGGCGTCGGCTGGCGGTTGGTCTCGGTGGCGCGCCAGCGGGCGGCCCGATCACGCTGCGCGGTCAGCAGGTTGTCCAGGGTATCCAGGGCTTGCAGTTGGCGGATCCCGGAACGTTCGGTGGCCATCAGGCCAAGCCTGTCGCGGTAGTCCTGGCCGATCATCCACAGACTGCCCAGCAGCGGCAGGATGAACAGCAGAAACAACAGCTGGAATTTGCGAGCGAAGCCAAAACGCCCCAACAACGCCATGCCCGGTGCCAGAAATAGATGCATGCACTACTGCTCCTTTGGGCACCACGCACCATTGGCGTGCGGTCGAGGCGGCTGGCCCGGACCCTGTGCCCTCGTAAAAACGCCTCGGAAAGTGTGCAACCGGCGCCAGGATCCTGCCGGCGCTGTAGCGTTACTTCCCATTTTCGCCACCCTGGGTAAGGGCGTCGGGTTGGTGTGGCGGCAGGAGCAAGATTCAGACCATGGCGATGGGCTATCAGTCGGCTGGCTGAAGTCGTTAGCAAGCTAATGGGATGGCGCGGGCGCACTGAAAAATGGCACATTGGCGCACCTGCCCCTGTGCACCCACCCGTTGTACGGAAAATCCTATGGCTAGCAGCAACCCTCAGACCGTCGCAACGACGGCTTCTTCTGCTTCGCAAAGCAGCCCACTGGTCCTGCGCATCATTGGTGCCGTGGCCCTGGCCCATTTGATCAATGACCTGATCCAGGCGGTGTTGCCGGCGATCTACCCGATGCTCAAGAGCAACTACGGCCTGAGCTTTACCCAGGTCGGCCTGATCACCCTGACCTTTCAGCTCACCGCTTCGCTGTTGCAGCCCTGGGTCGGTTTCTACACCGATCGACGGCCTCTGCCGTTCCTGTTGCCGGCGGGCATGGTCTGTACCCTGATCGGCATCCTGATGATGTCCCAGGTGGGCAGTTTTGCCCTGATCCTGCTGGCCGCGGCCTTGATCGGCATCGGCTCCTCGACCTTCCACCCGGAAGCCTCGCGGGTCGCCCGGCTGGCTTCCGGCGGGCGCTATGGCCTGGCCCAGTCGAGCTTCCAGGTCGGTGGCAATGCCGGCACCGCGTTCGGCCCCTTGCTGGCCGCGGCGATCATCATTCCCTACGGCCAGGGCAATGTGGCCTGGTTCGGCCTGTTCGCGTTGTTTGCCCTGGTGGTGCTCTACGGCATCAGTCGCTGGTACGCCAACCACCTGCGCCTGCACAAGCTCAAGCAGGGCCAGGCGGCGACCCACGGGCTGTCGAGGAATCGGGTGATCAGCGCCCTGGTGGTCCTCGGGCTGCTGGTGTTCTCCAAGTACTTCTACATGGCCAGCTTCACCAGTTACTTCACCTTCTACCTGATCGAGAAATTCGACCTGTCGGTGGCCAGCTCGCAACTGCACCTGTTCCTGTTTCTCGGCGCGGTGGCGGCGGGGACCTTCTTCGGCGGGCCGATCGGCGACAAGATCGGGCGCAAGGCGGTGATCTGGTTCTCGATCCTCGGGGTGGCGCCGTTCACCCTGTTGCTGCCCCATGTCGACCTGTTCTGGACCAGCGTCCTCAGCGTGGTGATCGGCTTCATCCTGGCCTCGGCGTTCTCCGCCATCGTGGTCTACGCCCAGGAACTGGTGCCGGGCAACGTCGGCATGATCGCCGGGGTGTTCTTCGGCCTGATGTTCGGTTTTGGCGGGATCGGCGCGGCGCTGCTGGGGCACCTGGCGGACATCCATGGCATCGAGTACGTGTACTTCCTGTGCTCGTTCCTGCCGCTGTTCGGGGTGCTGGCGATCTTCCTGCCGCGTACTCGCAAAGCCTGACGGGCGTTGTTGGGCGGCTCAGAAAACGCCCGGGGCCAGGCTCCGGGCGTTGTCGTTTCAGCGTTGGCGCAGCTGCAACGGCGCGGCCTGTGCCGTCAATGCAGGCTTTTCAGGTAGGCAATCAGGTGCTGCCGGCTCTGCGGGTCGGGCTGGCCGGGAAACATCATGTTGTTGCCCGGCACCAGGGTCGCCGGGTTGCTCAACCAGCGCTCCAGGGTGGCGTCGTTCCATTGCAGGCCGGCGCCTTGCAGGGCACTGGAGTAGCTGAAGCCCTGGGCCTGGGCGCTGGCCCGTCCGAAGACTTGGTGCAGGCTGGGGCCCATCAGGTGTTTGCCGTTCTCGGCGCTGTGGCAAAAGCCGCATTGGGCGCTGAACAGGGCCTTGCCGAGGACCGCGTCGCCGTCGGCCAGGGCCAGTGGCGCGGCCAGCAGCAGCGCTTGGGCTGCGAGCAGTGGGGTGTATTTCATGGATTTTCCTGTGGCTCAAAGGGCCCCGTGGCGTGCTGCCGACGGGGCGTGTACGCGGCTTAGAAAGGGTTGGCCAGGTCGATCCCGGATTTGCCCGGGGCGAGGATGTTGTTCGGGTCCAGGGCGCGCTTGATGGCGTGCTCGACTTTGCGCTTGACCGGGCCATAGCTCTGCGCCACCCGTTCCTGGAAGGCGGTGTTGACCCGGTACACGGCATAGCCTTGCTGTTCGAACGCATCCAGCAGTTCGGCGAAGCAGGCGTTGGCGCGGCGGGTTTCCTCCGGGTTGCTGCGGTCATACAGCACGTCGATCACGTGGTGCATGTCGCGCCAGCCGACGATGAATTCGCCCACATAGTCCAGGCCGTGTTTGTTGAGGATCCGCTTGGCCAGGGCCTGCTGCTTGTTGCACTCGCTGCCGCGGGCCTGGCTCACCGGCGCGAACCACATCGAGCCACCGCCGCCGCGCCAGTTGTACAGGCCGAACTCTTGCAGGTTGGGCACCCCGGACATCAGTTGCGAGCGGTACAGGAAGGGTTGGGTGGTGCCGGCCTCCTCCTGGGTGACGAGGCGTCCCTTGCCCAGGGCCTTGAGGGCCTGATTGACGATCTTCCAGTTGACGTCCACCTGCTCCTGAGTGCCGTACAGGGCGGCGTAGACGTTCCAGGCGCCGAGGTTCTTGTCCTTCTGGATCTGCTTGAGGATGGCCTCGGAGGTGGCGCCCGGCTCGCTGGTGTAATCGGCGCGGCGGGTGTTGCAGGTGGCGGCCTCCCACAGCACGCCGGCGATCACCACCGAGTTGGGAATCACCTGGGCGATGCGCAGCGGGCGGATGAATTCGACGATCTCGGCGATGTCCGACTCGTTCTCGAACTTGATCTCGAACGGCTTGAACACCGGCGGCTTGGGCATCAGCCAGAAGCCCATCTTGGTGCAGATGCCGTAGTTGGCCTGGGTGAACATGCCGTCCAGGGTCGGGCCGTAGCCCCACTTGAACACTTGCCAGGCGTTGTCGCCTTTGACCCCGCCCATGCCGGTGCGATAGACGTCGCCGTTGGCCAGCACCACCTCCATGCCGCACTGCATGAGGAAGTGTTCGCCGTAGGGGGTGTAGCCGACGCCGCGGTCCATGGTGTTGCCCAGGGGGCCGGCGATGGCCGAAGGCGCCGAGAAGGACAGCATCAGCGGCAGGTTGTGTTCCTGGATGTAGTCGTAGAGCTGCTGGTAGGTGACCCCGGGCTCCACCAGCGCGGTGCACAATTCCGGGTCGACGTGAAGGATCTTGTTCATCTTCTTCAGGTCGAGAATCACCTGGCCGCGCTGGCCGGGCGCTGCCGAGCCGTAGCCGAAGTTGCGTCCGGTGGAGATGGTCCAGACCGGAATCTTGTGCTCGTTGCAGATCTTCACCACCCCTTGCACCTGCTCGACACTGGTGGCGGTGACGGCGGCCGAGGGCATGTGCTCGGCGGTGTCCACCGCCATCATGATCTTGGTGTAGGGCACCAGCTGGTCGTCCTTGACCAATACGTTCTCGTCCCCCAGCAGGGCACGGAACTGGGCGATGGCCTGGTTGAAGTGGGCTGCATTCACGCCCCGTGGCAACAGTGGCTTCTGGGTTTGCTCAGTCATTGGATCAGCTCCTTCAAGCCTCAATCGAGAACGAAACGAAATGGCCGCTCAATGGCACGGCCCGGGGGCTGGCCAATGGCGCCTGGCCGAGACGGCCGCTGGCCAGTTCGGCCAGGCTGTAGCCGAGGGTGGCGGCCCACTGTTCGGCGCTGCGCGGGTCGCGAGCGCGGGCGCCGGCCTGGAATGCCGGTTGTGCCAGCAGGCGCTGTTCGCTGAGGCTGAAACCGGCGCCACAGGCGTTCAATTGCAGGCCCAGTTGCAAGGCGCAGCCATCGGCGGCCGTGGTGCCCAGCAGTTGGTGACGCGAGGTCCGCGCATCGCTGTGGTGCTGGCCGAGCCAGTGCACTCGGGCCCCGGCGCTGCGGGCCTGGTCGAGTACCAGGGCGGCGCTGGCATCGTCCAGCAGGCCGATGATGCGTTGTGGCTGGCCACTGCCCAGGCGTTGTTGCAGCGCCAGGATCGACGCCAGGCTGGCTTCCCAGCGTTGCACGCTGACCTGGCGCGCCGCCGGGCTGGCGTTGATGCCCTGGACGAAAGCCGAGTCGGCGACGGCGGCGCTGACCAGGGCCAGGGTGGGCAGGCGCTTGCCCGTGGACGGGCCCAGCACGCTGTTGGCCAGGCTCAGGCCGGGGCCGGTCACTGCGACGCTGGCCAGACCGCCCAGGGCCATGCCCTTGAGCAACGAGCGACGTTCAATGTTCATGGGCGTCTCCTCAGGGTTGGGCGGCCGTGGCCGGGGCTTTGGAGATGTAGTCGGCGACCTGCTGCAAGGCGTTGTCGTCGACGAACGACGCCGGGAATGCCGGCATCGCGCGAAAGCCGTTGCGCACCACCGCGGTGATGTAGGGCGTTGGCAGTTGGCGTCCCTTGATCTGCGGGCCGACGTGCTTTTCGTGGCAGTGGCCGCAGACCTTGGCGTAGACGTTTTCACCGTTTTTCCAGACGCCATCGCCATCGGCGGCGGCCGTAGTGGCCAGCACCGCCAGGGGCAGGCTCAGGCACAGGGCAAGGCTGCGTTTCACAGCTGGGCTGTTGAGGAGCGAGGACATGGCGTACTCCGTATTGTTATGGGGTGATTCGGTGGATAGGCGCCCTGCTCAGAACGGATAGGGGCGCGGTGTGTGTTGCAGGGTGATCCAGTGGTCGGTGGTGAATTCATCGATGGCCCAGTCGCCGTTGAAGCGGCCCAGGCCCGAGTTCTTTTCACCGCCAAAGGGTGCGTTGGGTTCATCGTTGACCGGCATGTCGTTGACGTGGCTCATGCCCGCGTGCAGGCGTTGGGCGAACTGCACGCCACGCTCCGGGCTGGCGCTGAACACGGCGCTGGACAGGCCGTACTCGCTGGCATTGGCCAGCTCCAGGGCGTGCTCGGCATCCCGTGCGCCCTGGATGCCGACCAAGGGGCCGAAGATTTCCTCGCGGGCAATCTCCATGTCGGCGCGGACGTCGCCGAACACGTGGGGTGGCAGCACGTTGCCTGAAGCCGGGCCGCCCACCAGCAAGGTCGCCCCCTCGCTCAGGGCCAGGTTGATCTTGTCTTGCAGGCCGGCCAGCTGTTTGTGGTTGATCACCGGGCCGACCACCGTGGCCGCCAGGTTCGGGTCGCCGTAGGGCAGGGCCTTGACCCGTTCGACAAAGCGTTGGGTAAAGGCTTGCAGCACTGGTTGTTCGACGATGATGCGGTTGATCGCCATGCAGATCTGCCCCTGGTGCAGGAACTTGCCCACCACCGCGGCGTTCACCGCCTGTTCCAGGTCGGCATCGGCCAGGACCACGAACGGGCTGTTGCCCCCCAGCTCCAGGGCCACGTGCTTGAGGTGCTCGCCGCCACTGGCGATGCGCCCGATATTGCGGCCGACCTGGGTCGAGCCGGTGAAGGAGATGAACGCCGGCACCGGG
>Ga0194135_10001712_pt1 | contig 13181 bp, 5 predicted proteins | sample LitLau_LLRF_2013_FD_134024 | JGI IMG/M metagenome (GOLD analysis project Ga0194135, IMG submission 134024) | Freshwater sediment microbial communities in response to fracking from North America - Little Laurel Run_MetaG_LLRF_2013 (version 2) | ecosystem: Environmental > Aquatic > Freshwater >... | reverse complement strand
AGGTCTGCCGGTGATGGCACTCTAGGATTCGTTTTTAATTCCATTAATTGCTTTTCACTTGATTCAGTTTCTTTTCATCGCTATGTGCAAGAATATTTTAAGCTGAGTGTGGCAGATGAGTCAATGAGATGAGGCTAGCTTCATCTTTCAACTGTGCTCATCATACTCAACACATGATCACACAATTGTCTGAGACAGACCTTAATTTTTGAATCGAGTTTTCCTTTTCCAGTGGTGTGGATTATGATGATTAGCTGAATTCATTCACATTGCTACTACTACTCTCTCGTGATGTTCGTCAAGATAACGATAAGCACATTGGCAGACATTCAGAAACGTGATAGAAGAATAATTAAAGCAGTGAAGTGGTTCTGGTGATCAACATTGAAATTTTATTCTCCGAATCTCCGAAGACAAGTATTAAAAATCCTTATAAAATTGAAGCATGATAAAAGTCTGTGTATAATAATAATAACAATAACAAGTTTGGTACAGAGCTACCTTTAAAGGATTTGCTGTGGGAGTGGAATACTCGATTGCTTACAATTTACAAGTTACGTAAGAGGTAAAGTACTTTCCCTACAATAAAATATATTGGTGGTATCACACGTAAAGCTTTGTACATTTCTTATACAGTAAAAGGCACCTTTTAAATTCAATGCTTGTCTGTTATTGTCTATTAAAATTAACCTGACTATTAATCCTTTGTGTCAAGACATGACAAAGGTTTTAAAAGTAGCGATAAAAGTAAGTACCAAGACACACACAAGTCATACTTAATCATAAAACAGAACTCTAGCAATGTAGCGTAAAAGGTTTGTAAGTTCGCAATATTATATGGAGAAAGTCATTAATTGCATCTTTATGACTCCCATTTGGTTTCATTGATTCTTTTTAAGGACGTGTTTTTATACAGCCAAGATACCTTCGCACGCATATGAATCTTTTCATTACATGCAAGTTCGAAAAAACTCAAGCATACAATAATATTAAAATTACACCTACTTAAAACTGAGGAATTTTAATAAACGCAGATCAAAAGATCGATTTTCGTTTTGTAGGGATCCCAAATTTTACACACGATGGAAAATAGATAATTTAGATAAACATTATATGAAAGAGTTGCATGCGCAAAGTAAAAGTACTGAGAGCATAAAAATTAAGTTAATTAAATAGGAATAATATACATCCATGTTTTAGATCATAACAGACGGGTAGAGTCCTTCAGGGTGTAAAGTGACTAACATAGACCCCCACCACTTTTGGAGCTCTTCTTCAGAAGCGAAGCTCAGGACGTTTCCAAAATATGGTTCCTCCTTACCCCTGTAAAATGAAAAGATAAAACTTATTAACTGGCGTTTATCATGAAAGTATCACCCTTCAACATAAAGAAACCCAGACACACAGTTGGTGAATTACAGTTCACGAGAGAGTGAATTAAAGGAATAAAAAATGATGAATCAAACCTTCACACACACAAACAAAACTATATATGCGTGATCATCTCAACACAACTGGAATTATACTTAATGAAACCTTTTAATATTGCACACAGTCTATGTCACCATCTCCTCACAAGAATTATAAATGAGACAAGTGGCAAAAATTGAAAGGCAACCTGCTAATAGTACGGATTTATGGATGGTTTAATACATAAAAGTCAAAAGTGTATTCCCTTTTTTCGTTAGAGCAAGCTAATCATCAATTTACATACTTGAAAGTCAGTTGAGTGCTTTACACGTAAATTTCTCCTGAGTTGTCATTATTAACCCGATAATTTGCGAAGCTCATGTAAAGGCGATGACAAGGTTTTTAAGAAAATTATTATGGGAAATATGCAAATTACTGTTTTACCGAGAAAAAATCATTTGAGGATTTGTGAGTGTGAGTTTTAATTGAGAATATGGAAGTCTAGACTATAGGCGGCTATAAGTGTGTAATGTAGTTTAGTACAGGTTATGTACTATTAGCATAAATAATAACTTTTTTGTAATTGTGGAACCTTGAGACGCAATATAGTTTCAATTGTAGGTTTGCAGGTTTGAAATCATCTTTTTAGTCTAGAGAGTGTGAAATTAGAGCCTAATTAGACATGAATAGTTTAAAACGTGTGGAAGAGGGAGTTTAAGGGATTTTTAATTACATCAAAACTGATAGGAAGTAGATATTTAAGACGAAGACTTTAAAGAAGGTTTCTACTTTTCTCTTACCGTTTGAAAGGAGCATTTTTCTTCACAAAAGTAACGGACCATCTGAACAATTAGTAAAAAGTATCCATTAGAATTAAAGTCTGAAATATCGGTTTGGAGCAAATTACACAAGAAAAAGTTTAGTTTAAAAAGCTTACTTTGTTGGGGGCGTTCGTTTTGCTTCGCATCCCATGTACCATACAATATCATCTACTTTCCATGAGGCGAGTTCATTTAAGCCCTGTAAAGTAAAAAGTAATGGTTGTTAAATTAACATTGTCATCGCTGTCAAACTAGATTTTTTGAGTAGAGTGGACCCAATTATTGATGTGTAGATTGTAGATATAGCGCGTGTGGACATTTTTACAGAATATTGTATACTTACACTACTAACAAAGAGATAGAGACGTAGTAAGCATATTAAATAGTACATAATTGATTTAACCTAAATGATAAAAAGAGTGGGAGAGCGAGATCATCACAGAATAGGGTTGCATAAATTAGAGCAGAGAACCCCGTTGAGTGGTGACAAAGAGAAAAGCAAGAAAGTCGGAATACGTGCGGAGTTTTGGGTAAAGTATTTAAAAATCGAAGATTAAACTTAATTAGAGTATGAAGGGTGGGGTTGGGTGATCAACATGAAAAGGGAGTGGTGTGCGGTTGGAAGAGAGAGAGAGAGAAAGAAATTAGAGGTAGAGTGGTAGACAGGTCTATTTGGTAATTACGGGAGAAAGCCATTTCATAAAAAGAAGGACTGTTGGAAGAAGAGGCAGAGAAGTCTCTTGCATTAATTAAGATTTAATAATTGAAGAGGGTTGAAATGGAGGTGGAGTGGGAAATCTGAGGAAGACATGACATCATTATGATTATTATTAAGACTAAGTAACCGAGCCACCTGAATAACACTTTAAGGCCAGGCATATATACATATAAGAATAAGTATACATGAACAAGACAACCGCCGCCGCACGACCTCCAAGAAGAAAGCTTTCTTTTAATACTCAACCACACCACACTAGTTTTAATTGCTTTTAACTTTCTTCCCTTGCCATGCCATACATACGCTCTCTTTTATTGCGACTACACTGAAGTCAAACATAAATGTCACTTTTGTTTTTTCTCCCTGACGGGAAACACAAACGACAAGACTTTTGTAATTAGAATAAGAATGTTCCACAACATTCCTTCATGGTAGTCTCTGGACAAGATTCTCCTCATAGTCTCTGTTTGATCAAATGTTTCAAGCTGACTTAAAGACATAAACGAAGTTAAAACAATTTAAAACTTGCACTTCGCATCCTGAGAATGTATAATATACTTTGAAGGTAAACTTGAACTAATGTGAGAACTTCTTTCCTAAATTCTTCGTTCAAAATTAAGTTTGGCTTAATTAATCCAATGAAAACTCTTGAAAAAAGCATGAATAAAATTTACGGGCTTTTGGTTTCGTAAAGTTACACACACAACATGAGAAATGTTTAAATTCCCCCTTTTGTTTTCCTATTTAACTTGTCTCCGCTTTAATTCTCATTCATCTGAGGTTGTGAAATGGAATAGTACGCTTTTTGTTTCAGGGAGTGTGTTTCTTGTGACTACATTTTAAGCTTGATGACACTACCACTACCATCACCACCTCCCTCGGGAGAATTAAGTAAGAGAAAGCATTTAAAAAATGAAATGACACTTTTGTGTGTTTAATAAAAATGAGGAAATAATAGAGTAGAGCGATCATAAAAAGTGTTTTTCGTTTTTCCGTGCATTGTGCTAATAGCCTAATAAATGGTCATGGCATGTCTGATGGTTGGGACTTGCGGAATATTAGGGATTTTATTAATTCAGCTTACAAGAAGCAACAGAAAAACCGGTGTGGGGTTAGTTTTCACTTTATATTGAATCCTATTGGATTATTTGAATGATTTCTTGTATGATAAGTAGCCACTTAAAGTATAAATTAAACAACCATTGGTTTTTAAACTCAATACACACACTTTTTACATTGTTCGCTACTAGTTCTTCAAAATTCTCTTAACATGGAACTGAGTGTATATTCATTGTGACTTAGCTTGGGTCATTCAGTACTTTTTTTTGCACATACCTTTGAGTCCTTAGAGCACCTCAATGTTCCTTGGTTGAATGTGAACGGGTATTTCCGAAGTGACTTAGATTTGCTATCTGCATATTTTAACTCCCCTGTGAGTGGACGGGACTCCTTGGCCTGTGGAGAATTTATGTTCATACATTATAATTGCGAAACGCACAGTTATTTAGGCAAGTAATAGTAAGAGTAGGTTAATTTAAATAGTAAACCCGTAAATGCGCCTAGAAAACTAAGCACACATTTTAATCAGTGGGATAATTTGAAATAAAAAATGAATTCAACAGTCGCGGAGCTGTCAGGGCATTGTAATAAGCAGAAATATAAAGTGACTTTCTAAACGGCTGAATAAATACGTCGTAGTTTTTAAGGATAGAATGAGTTGTTTTTACAAATGTAGTGAAAGCTAGCCTATAGTGCATAATGCCAATTAAGGTAGACACAGGCAGGTAAAACAAGAATCTAACAAAGACAGAACTTTGATAAATTGTTCGAGGTTACGCTACGCTTTCATCCGTAACGAACTATTCCAGTTTTAGTTTTAGTATGGGAAAATTTAGCAATTACTGATAGAAGTGAATCCTAATGGATTATTTCTAACCCCGAAATCATTCACTCATTATTCACGTATATCTTATCCTGTTTAAGTTCTCAATTCTTTATATGTAAAAGGTAGTTCGACGAGAGCCTAATTTTTATGGTATAATGTATTTCACGGTAGTACCAAAATGAAAGCATTCTATACATATTAAACTTGAGTTTTATAAGAAATGCGAAGGGAAAAGGAGTTTAAAAAATAATTCATCGTAAAAAGTATAATTAGCACTCTGAAAACGACTACTTTTAAATTCTTTGGTGTTCCTCACTGGTTCATTAGTTTACGATAAAAAAGTTAAATATGCATACAAACTCATTAACGGGAAGCTGAGATAGGTTCAGTAGTAAAAGCAAAGCAAAAAACTCCTAAATAGGTTTAATTGTTTTTCTGCCAACGTGTTTTTTGAATTTGAAACAAATGAGATAGTGATGGAGGATTCCAATTATTGTTGTGAACTACTTACAAAAGGAATTAGCGATGGGTAGAGAGTGTTGTGCTTTAGAATGAGATAATTATCTTTTCTTTCGTCGATATCCCAAATGCTCCAACGGAGAACGGTTTCGATTACTTTCTCTGATGGATGCAAAGGTCGCTCCAAGGCCCTCTGACACACGACTTCCAGGATTCCTAAGTTGTCCATGTTACGAATTCTGTGTTTAGTACAGATCTGTTGCACTATCGTGTCTGCTGTACTTTGTGGAGTTAACTGCAAGCAAAGAATACATTAATTGTTTTAAATGGTTTGTTGGTTTTAAATATTTGTAATTATTCTTGAACGAATGCTTGTCTTCACAGCGTATGTTGTATGGTAGATGTATTTTTATTAGTCATAGATAGCATTTCGATACTCGGCTTAATAGATTTAAGAAAAGTAGCCTTTCCCAATATTTCAAAGAAAGTAAGATGCACTAGAGTTGTGTCAGATCTTCTAACAAGTAACTGAGCAATGGTAACAAGGGCCAGAAATGGTGAAATCGGTTGGGAAGTGGGTGTCATCAAAGGAATAAATAGCAAAGTACTTTGGAATACATTAACTACATTGCATCGTCCTGCAAAGGGTAAGTCTGTGGACTGTAGACTACTGGTGAGGAATATTAAAATGCATGTTGACTGTATAGTCCAGTCACGTCATTCAGGGGCTTCGGTCACACAACTTTCACTCCATCCCTAATTTTTTCCCTTCTTCCAATCGTGAATTACTGTCGTGGCTATCGACTCTTACTACCATAACTTAGTTATTTTGGTCATGACCACCATTGATCTCAAAGATCATAATGGTTTTTGGTTTCTCAGTGCCCTGCACTTTGTTGTAGATTGAAAAAGTCTTCTGTATCTCAGAAAAATATATCTTTGCTGAATGATATATGGTTATTAAAGGGAACGATTTGATAGTGAAGGGTACATAAACTTTCAGTGAGACGACAGGTATATGTTTAGAAATGCTACACATTATTCTTCATCACCGCGTGGAAGTTAAGTGTACATGGAGAAATAAAGTATAAGGAAGGGGAAGAAGTTGTTGACTTACGGTGACATTGTGAGCAGAACTTTCATCCTTATCCCAAAGATATATCCAGATTTTCATGTCTCCAGAGTGTTTGCGTTTGCAGGAGCCCAAATGAAAGTTTTCCAGGGCATCTTGCATCTTCTTCTCCCGAGCAATCTCTTGAGAGTCTACACGAAAAAGTTCGTAGTAGTTTTCAATCAATTCTCTCACCACTTCACACTCCGAACAAGCACTGTCGTACGTGTGAGCTGTAGATGACGACTGTAAAATGTATGTTGTTATGTTAGGTTACATACAAGTCATAATATTTCCAGTTTCGCAATAATAGTATTTTCTCTCTTACATCAACATTCATAAGCGTTGGACCCCAAATAGGTGCGAGATTGACGAGAGGCATTAAGTTATTCTCACTCAATTCATGAACAGCATTCAAGTGGCAGATGAGTTTTTTGAGAATATTGTAGTTTATTTGAGGGAGATTTCCTAGCAGTCTTAAATATTCGGCTTTCTTTGACTGAAGATCAGCCATGCCTTCATTTAAAAAAAAGTAGGCGTGTGAAGTACAGTGTTGCATTATGGTAGCTTTATGGAGATTTATAATTGAACTCACTCTGTGCTCTGATCCATTCCTTGTACATGGACGAAGTGACTAGGGGCTCTGGAAGAGTTCGGAAAAATCGCTTGAGAGTACCAGCGACATCGTGTGCAGAGTAGTCTTTGTGAGATAATGTGACTGCCCAAGCATCCTTCTGGAAATCGGAGAGAAGCTGCGTAATTCTTGTATTTGAACCACTTTGTCTGTAAATTCCTTCTGCTAGTGTTCCTAAAAGCGTTAAAAATCAAAATAATTAGCCTGGAAATAAAACTAATAATAATAATAACAATAATATAGCATATTTTCAAGCCCACCATGAGCATACAAGAAGTCGATGCACTTGTCCACAATGACTGGAACGTGATCTTGAGTTAATTGCATTTCGTTGAGTTGAATTCCATTAAATGAAGCTGCAGCTTTAATTGCCTTTTCCCAACCAGTCGTTATCTTTCCGCTTTCAGTCTGAAGGTAGATAATTTTTGTGATACAGTCGATCGTGAGGACTTCTGGGTTATCTACGTATGGACATTTGTGTTCTTCTTCCTTCTGACTCAAAACTATAAAATGCAAAACGAACTTGATTAAAGACCAAGACAAGGATTCAGTTGACTAAACAGGAGTAATTCTACTGAACGAAACTCTTACCAATTGAACGGGCTTTTCTCAAATCCATTTCAAAGTATTCTCCAGTTCCTTGATAGCTGATGTACAACTGCCGTTCCTTGAGAACCATGACGCTCAAGTTCCACTCACTCGTAACCGCTTCCTGTGGACAACATATAATTATCAGTACATTTACAATTGGGTGCATTATACACTTAAAGTATGAAAAGAAAGTTACCTTCATGAATGTCCATCCTCCGCGTTGATAAGATGAAATTACAGAAAGCGGAATGGCCAGAGTATAAGTTTCAACATACTTTCTCATCCAAGAATCTCGGTCTGCGTCATTGCATCCTGCAAGTACCATCGAACTAGCAGACTTCCCATTAAGAACTAGGAAAAACTCAAAGTACTTGAGGTCAGGTAAACTTGTGTTGACTTTATGATCATCTCTGGCAGTGATAGCACAGACTCTTTCCATAGGAATTTCAGATGCAACTTCACTCTTCTCATTCAGGAACTTGAGTTTGGCATCTTTCAAGACTACTCGCTTCTTGGGAAAGTCCCTGCGGCCTAAAGCAACTGCAGACGACGATGGCTTGTACAAATTCGAAGAGAATACAACATCCAGACGAAGGTGGGGTGAGAATTTGCATTGATTTCCAGAAGAATGTTCTTCATGACATTTTTTGCATTTCGGAGGTCCATTTACCCAAGAGTTATTCAAAATAACAGATGATAAAAGTGCAGGATTCACGGAGTGCAAGTGGTTTTCTTCACGAATCGAATTCAGCTTGAGCTTGTTGCTGAACCTTCTAAAGAAACTGTGTGGACTCGAATTCGCTTGGCTTTGGCTTTGAGCAGTTGGAGTCTGATCCAGATTTATATTTACATCCTCAGAGTAGTTTGAAGCACCTCCTCCACTAGCTGAGGCTGCATCAATGTTATCTTCTTGTGACAACGTTGGAGAAGATGAAACATTCGGCGGAATGACATTTCTCGAACAAGTTGGACTTCTCCTCTCAGGCTTCGACGGTGGCGAAGGAAGGGACAAGTTATTCAAATTGGGATTTGGCACAGATGTTGAATCGAAATTGCCATTACATTCGGCTCCTGGGGTTGCAACAGGTTCGTAATGTTCGTCTGGAAGTGCCGCTGCCCCTTGGACGGAGGAACACGGGGAAAACTTCATGACCGTGAAAGTTTCCCGTTTCGGAATTTCCGGAGGAGTGACTGGGAAATATCCGGGGTTTTCCCAGGAAGTCGGGTGAAAATTGGAAGAGGCAGAATTTGAATTGATCTTCGAGTCTCCTCTTTCCCCGCCACTTTTCTCTCCGGAGCTGCTGCTGTTGGGTTTGGTGTATTGAAAATTCGAAAACGAGCTTCGCGCCGCGACGCTGCTGCAAGTGCTCAAGCGTTGATCTGAATCTTCGTCGACATCTGTGTCGATGTATTCGTAACGATGCTGTTGTTCTTCGTTCAAATGGAGCGAGGAAATTCTGTCGTCTTCGTCTTCTCGATCAGCAGCAGGAGCTGAGGATGCGGCAGCACAAGGTTTATTATTGTTTGGAAGTGGAGAATGCCCATTAATTGATGTCTGTAGCGTTGGAGATATGGGGGTCGTCAGTAAAGGGTCGAATTCTGCGATAACTGAATTCCTTGATGTTAAGCTGGACTTGGATGAGTCGTTGGAATTCGACCGGAGAGGAGGAGAATTCGGAGAACAATTTGAATTTCCAAGAGTAGGTGGGAATAATAATTGATTTAGATTGTTGGCTGAGGAATGATTGGGGATTTCATTTTCATCATTCAGTAGAATTACATTTCCATCTTCAATTGCTACGTCGTCGTACTCGTGTATCTTTTTTCCTCCACGGACACTTGTGGTACTTCGGTTTGAAGCGGTTCGACGGAGGTGTACGCGGTTGACTCGATCGAAACTTCCAAATGAGTCTGTTGATTCGGTTAAGGAAGCTAAAGATCTGCGTTTGAGAGATGTTGAAGAATCTTCTTTATCTGTGAGACTCCAGGAACTTCCACCACCGCCAACACCTTCAGTGTTTTTTGTACTGGAATCACTGGTTCTTGTCGATGAAGATGATGAGGATGAGGAGCTTCTAAGGGGGCTGCTGTTGAGGTCGAATTTTTTGCTGATGTTTAGTTCTACAGAATTCTTATTTAAGTTGTTGCAGGTATTGATGGCGCTTGTTTGATTTAAGGGAACTTGAGGTGATGAAGAAGCAGTTCCATTGAGATTTTGGAGCTTCCCTACATTTGGCACGGTAATTCGCTTGGCTTGGTTGAAGTACGGATTGGATGGAAGTTGCGATTGAGATGAATTTTGGTAAGAAGTTGAGGTTTGGTTAGAACTGCTTGAAATGAAGTTGACTTTTGAAATACTACTTGTTGTAGAAGAAGAGGAATCAGAAGCATTTGAGATAGGTTCGTAAGTCGAGTCGTCAGAGGTTCCAGAAGGCGCTGGAGGACACGAGGCGACTTTTGTGAGAGGTAATTTATTATTGTGACTTCTTGGGCTGTTTGTGTTATTAACTTGTCCTGCTCCGATGGAAAAATCTTCAGACTCGTTTTCTTCTTCTTTGATTGGTTTTGGAAAAGACGAATTTCTATTTCCTGTGCCAAAGTTGCTGTATCGTCTACTTGAGATTGAGGCCAGAATTGCGGAGGTAGCTATATCGGAACTCACTGGACGAGCTGGGGGTGGTTCCATGTAGAGATCTGAAGAATCGTCAGATGTGTTAGTAGTAGAAGTTGACGAGGAATAAGAGGACACTGTGGAAATTCTTCGTCGAGTTTCATCGTCCAGTTCATTAAGAGGAGAGGAAAAAGAGAGTTCCGTAGATTCGTTGGTTGTATGAATTTCTCCGTCTTTTATACTTTTCTCGAAATCAGTGTCGAAAGGATCATCGATTGTATTAGCCAATTTAAATATATTGATTGTGCCCGTTTTTTCATTGACTATCGATTGATTGGGTTTACTAGGAATGCTTTCATAATCCAGGGAGTCTTCGTCTGAGTGTTCCTCTAAGGTTGTTGGATTAGATAAGAACGCGTGGTTTCGAGATGAAGCTGGAGACGAAACTTCGGATGCAGTGGAACTAGCTGAAGAAAATGAAGAAGTAGACGATGAGGAAGAAGTCAATCTGTTCACAAGTTTTCTTGGAAGTGGGACTGGTTTCATAAGTCCAACAGGAGAGTTGCATTGAGAGTCGTTGGCGTAAATAGCTTCATTTGAAGAAATAGACGAAGGATCTCCAGAGATGGATTTCACGGACAAAGCTGGACTGCTAGGGATGTTGTTGGAAGGACTTTCTCTCCCGGAAGAACTGAAGAGACTTGGACTTGTCCGTCGTGGGAACGGAACTGGTTTAGTTCCTCCTCCTAACAGAAGGGACGATGTTGATGGTGAAGGAGTTGATGGCAGCGGAGGAATGTCCATTTTGGTGAAGATTATCATTGACTCGTTTCTTGTGCCATGAGTCAGGCTTTCAACTTGAGAGTTTATTAGTGTGTTTTTTCTCATTCAGTCGTCGGAGGGTCGGACCACTTTGGTTTTAATGGATTATTGAACTTGATGAATTGAAGAGATGGATATATTAACTGCGAGAGTATTATTGTATTGTGGTTTGTCTATTGTAAAACAAGTCGGCCGATTTCCTCGAGAGTTAGTCATGTAAGGATGACGAGAGGCTGGATCGTATAATACTGTCCCTGTAAATCATGTATGTATACATTAGTTTCAATAGTTTCAATCAATTAAATATTCAATCGAGCATTGTTATTTTGGCTGTTAAGAATTGTTTATATGCTACAAAACAAAAAGTTAGAATATCATTAAATGGGATGCCTTGAATTGGAAGTACCTACATATTTTGGTATGCATACTTCGCAGACTTCTTATTATTAGGGTTTAGTACTGTTCTAAAAGCACAGATATCATAATGTGTTTTGAAGGGTCAATGGTTAATATACAGATGGATTATTTATCAACAAAAACTGATAAGTTTTTCAGCTAAAGCATCGCATCGAAAATTTCGCAGAAAAAAAACATGTATAGTACTGAAGTATATCAATTAAAAGCATTAACATTATTAATGGGCATATGAGATAAATGAAGATTTGCAGACACGCGGATGTACTAACAGTAAAGAGGTAATGGATATTTGGACCTAAAGTCTAGGTCCGACTCTTCCGAGAAGTACTTTTTTGGTGACTAACAGATTCAATATATTCTCCAATACTCCAAATGAAATTGAAACACATAATTTTACAAGTAAATCTATGTTCTTGAAGACGCATGAAATCTCTAGTTCCTCACTGAAAGCTTGCATGAAATAAAAAAATTCATCCTCATGAGCTGTTAAAAATGAATGTTAGTAAAATTGAATTAATTACTTAAGTCTGAAGTAGACGTTATTCATGGATTTAAGTATATTAGAATCACATTAAGTATTTTAGCACTTCTTAGGCCGCTTTCGGTCATTTTTGGTTGGAAACAATAGCGAATCTCTATAGGCCAAAAGACCGTCTCCAGTGTCCTTTCTCTTAGATTCCAGTCGTTACCTCACTTCCATTTGGAGCGGTTGTGAAATACTTTAAAGGGAAACGATAAGTCTGATGAATTTACTTTTTGATTTGGTATTGAATCCAATGTTAATTGTAACTATTTTACATTGTAGGAACTTTGAGTGCAAAGCCAGTTTTGAAAGAAAAAGTGCTGGGCCATTGCAAGATTCATTTACGTGATATTCCTATCAAGGAGATTCCTATTACAGCATTAAACTTAAACTTGGAGATGTTCTTTTACTTCTTTTGGTCCAGCACAAAAGTAAAGTATGCATCTCAAATTTCAATAAACATTCTAAGGAGATAGCGTGTATAGACTTCTTACGTCATTCACACTGAAAATTGTGTAGCTACTTAAATGTTTGTTTTTCGTTTAAGACGATTAGTCATAGTTCTACATAACCATTGAATTTTTAAGCTTTAATTCTACTTTGAAAAACTCTTCAGCAACAGCTAAACTTTGACATGTTTAATGGTCGACTGGTCGTCGTTCTTCAATTTTAATGCGTTCCTTTTTCTATTTGTAAGATAGATTAATTTTTTGCACATGAATCTTCACAATTTCGATTTCTGAGTTCAAGAAATGACAGGTTTTTAGAAGTTTCAAACAAACAGTTAGAAATGCGGCCTCACTGACAAAAGTTCCCTAATATCTATATTTTTACTTCCATACGTAACAACCGGTCCACTTCATTCTGAAGAAACAAAATGAGTCATAGACTTGCTGACCTTTGAAATGAAACACATCAGCTTGTCAGGACGAATCTTTGAGATAAACACGAAGTGAGAACTATTCCCACATATCAATGGGTTAAGGAGATTAGCTTTGTTATTTCGACGTTACTTAATTACTAACCAAGATCAGCCTGCCATTCTCCAATTACTCGAGAGTGTCATGAATCCAAGAAGATGTAAAGGCTCAATCTCAATATCCAGCTCCATTTGAATGAGGAATTTATGTGTATGAAATATGAATAGTGTGAAACTTACAACTTGAAAATACTTTTGCT
>Ga0194135_10001711_pt1 | contig 13182 bp, 12 predicted proteins | sample LitLau_LLRF_2013_FD_134024 | JGI IMG/M metagenome (GOLD analysis project Ga0194135, IMG submission 134024) | Freshwater sediment microbial communities in response to fracking from North America - Little Laurel Run_MetaG_LLRF_2013 (version 2) | ecosystem: Environmental > Aquatic > Freshwater >... | reverse complement strand
CTCTCTCTGTCTCTCCTGTGGCGGCTCCTCCACTTGAATTCTCTTGTGTGGGCGACTCGATTCTCCGAATCTTTCCCGAGCCATCTTCTTCCAACTCATCTTCAGCTGTGTTTATTTGACGATTTCGAAACCTGCAGGCTTATCATCATCATGGCTGCTGCTGCTCCTGATAACGCTAACGCTGCTGCAGCAAATCCGGCGGGTCAGGTGATCAACCTGGGCTTACTGGATCTCCAGCAACTTCAAGCATTGAAGACGCAGGTGGAGACGGAACTGAACTTCTATCAAGATGCTATCATCCAATCGAAAGAAGTGCAGGTGAAGATGAACGAATCAATGGGTGCACTCAAACGCATTAGTCCTGCAAGGGGTGACCTTTTGGTCCCAGTCACTGGATCGGTGAGTTTTGGTTTTAAATGAGGGACCGCAGTTTAATTCAAGAAGGAAGTTTAATGTTTCATTAATGGTGTTGTAGATGTTCGTTCGAGGGACTTTGGCTGAAAAGGAACGTGTGTTGGTGGATATTGGAACTGGATACTATGTCGATAAGGTAGATTGGTATTTTATTTTATTTGTGGAGGGGTGATTGGTGTTGTATACCTATTCAATTCAGTCGTACTTATGACTTTGTTGTTGCGAATGGTTTTGCAGTCGATGGCAGATGCGATTGATTATTTCAAACGGAAGGTTGACTTCTTGGGGCAGCAAATTGAAAAGGTCCAGCAAGTTGGAAGGGATAAGAGTTCTATTCGCAGTGGTAAGTGGATAAATCTTGTCAGACTTTTGTGGGGATTTTTGTGATAACTATTTCAGATTTTAAAGCCTCTGTTATTTTGGTTATGTCGTAGCTATCACTGAGGTGATGGAAACAAAAGTAATGGCGATGCAAAGGCAACAGCAGCAGGTACTTGCACAAGCCCAGGCAGCAAAATCAGGAGTGAAGTAAAGATCTTTGAGCTTTGGCATCAAATGAAAGATTAATTAACTATGTGTCTCAGTATCTCTACCCTAATCTCTAAAGTCATGAAATAAAAATTTGTGTATGTTCTTGTATATTGTCACCTATCCCGAACCATGTGGTTCACCTTTATTGTGTGCTGTAGTGCCAGTAGTAATATTATTAAGTTTCACCAACGTGATGATGCTTAACTTTTTATATTGTTTCTAATTTGTACAAAATATGGCTTATTTTGCTTTTTAACATATATATGAATGTAAAATAAACCGCAATTACGAAAAAGAATTATGTTTAATTGCGTCAAAACTCATTTAACTTACATAAACATCCTTCAATACATAATAATAAATAGTGCTATGACATTATCTCTGCAGTTTCCTGCCACACTTTTGCAGGAAAAATTGATAAAAGAAACCACAATTTAAGGGAAACTTCCACGTCTAATAACGAAGTATTTATCAGCATTTCATGCACGATTAAGAACGCATTACTAGTATACAGCAGCAGAAGTGACTTGATATATCGTGCTGTACACTATGAGGAGAAATAACTTTCACTTGGTCCGTGAGTTTTTATTGCTCACTATTTTGAATGTACTGTTTCAAGGAATACAGTGCCATGTCAAAGCGAGGATTAAAACTTACGGCAAGGAATACACCAAAGCCAGTTTGGATTTAAGTGATCTCAACCAAGAAAAGAAATTTATTCTACAAAATTGCTCTTCTGTTCTTTGGTCCGACGAAAACTGCATCTTAGGACCGATTTATCTTCTGCAAAAACCCATCCCTGCTACATTGAAACAACAAGTTTGTCCTCATTCAACTGGAAAGTAAGGAGACAACTTACGACAAAAAACCTTCTGTACGTATAACATAGAGATGAATTTTTAACCTAATGCATTCGTATAAACTATCGTAGGTTATATCTGTCCTGTGGGTATTATGCGGTTTGCCAAGATAACATTGCAACAATAAACAAATGCCCCGTAATCTCTGACGGCATTATTTGCCCAAAGAATCATTCTCCATGCAAGAACATCTCAACAGGTAAGACAATACATAACTTATTTCACTCTGGTCACGAAAAAAGCCCAGTAGGGTACGGCCACGGTTGAAAAGTACAAGTATTGAGTTAATACGAGGAGATTGTATTATGGGATAGGAAGTTCGGATGTTAACTTCATCAAAAGCATAGTAGCAAATCAAGAGCAACGTTTGACACTGCCTACTCCAGGCAATAAAACAGTTGAAGAAGATTCGGAAACTCGTCCGTACCACCGTGCTCAGTTAGCGAAAGTAAAGAAAGAAAATGAGAAAAAATCTACTGATCCTGAGGATAAAGACGAGACTACGACTAGAGATCCATCGAGTCAACTTGAAAGTGATGGCATCCTTAGTAATGCCTCATATACTGGTAGGAGACTAGACTACGATGGTACAAATGATGAGAATGCTAGAAGAGAATCCGAACAGACAGAATCACAAAAAAGTAAATTTCTTGGGAAAGCGGAAGTTTCCTCATGTGCTAACTTTCCTAACGGGATAATCCGACATCCCAAATCTTGTGAGCATTTTATTCAATGCGTACATGGAGTCGAGAACATCAGACCTTGTGCTCCTGGAACTGTCTTTAACGCAGCACTATCCGTTTGTGATTGGAAATCTAATGTACCTGATTGCACAGCTGAAAAGAGCACCGGAGGCGACGGTCTTATAAATCTCGACGATAATCGAGTGAGACGATCCGTTATGGATCATTATAATGTAATCCAGCACACCAATCCTTGGGTAAGCGATGTTTTGAGTAAGCAGCAGCACGGAGATTCATCTCCGAGGGTAAAACGAGACGCATTTTCCAACCCCAGCATAATTTCTCCCATGGAAAGAGGTAGGAGAAAGTGTTCGTGGTCACCGGATTACATCCAACCCCATTCTGATTACTGCAATAAGTTTGAGATTTGCAGTAATGGAAGAATAGTTGAACAATCTTGTGGACCAGGATCACTTTTCAATCCTCTAGCGTTGACATGTGACCATCCAAGTAATGTTGATTGCCGTAGTCGCAAACTTGACTACAGCACTTATGGCTGTCAAAAGGAACATTCATACAAAACTTCAGATCCTGAGAGCTGCTCTAAATTCGTGGAATGTGACAGGGGAAACCTCCACATCAAGTCTTGTCCACATGGGACTTTGTATGATGCAGAGAAGGAACTATGCGACTTTTCATATAAAGTCAAATGCAAAGAGCCCATCTCTCTCGAGCACGACACAGATGTCAATTATATTCCTCCTTTACCTAGTAGATCTCGGAGGTCTTACAACAACTTCAATTTAGCTTGTGAGTTCAATTATATTGCTCCTAATCCGAGATACTGCGATCAATTCGTAGAATGTGAAAATAGACGACTTTTCTTCAAGTCTTGTGGGTATGTGTGGCTTCTGATAAGCATAATTCAATTTCCCAACCTTCTACGTTTCAAACCATCTCTCTTGTCATTCGATTAAGTGACTTATTTTTCACAGACCAGGAACGGTGTTCAATGGTGCTATAGGACAATGTGATTGGGCCTATAATACTAGACAGGCTGATCCTTCACACTGCAATCAGTATTTTCAATGCGAACGAAGTGAGTATCGAGTTAAACGGTGTCTGGGGAATACTGTCTACAACCAAAATGTTAAGAAGTGCATATTCACTCCTCATTTCCCTGATGACTGTGACAGAACACAGAAGATTACCACAACGCCGACGACTACTACTTTCAAACCGTTTTCTCCACGTCCTCCAGCTCCGGAGTCTGCTAGTGATTACTAGCAAAATCATTCAGATGATAAATTCTCCTTTTGAAAGTGAGACAACCAGAGTAGTCCTACTGCTTTCTAAATCCAATATGGCTCAATTTCCTCCCATAAACATTGCAAATCCTTTCTTTGCTTTAAAATTCTCTTAATAGTTATTTTTACCCGTCAGCAGTCACCTTTGTATTCCCGACTCATAATGAATCAATTATTCTAAAATCCTAATCCATGTGTGGTATAACATTTTACTTTCAATAAAAGCTTGTTTGATGAATTATTCCTTTCACTCGTTTCACATTCTCTTTCAACTGGTGTGCATTGTGTAACATGAATCCTACAGGATGACTAAATGGAAAAGCCGGCATAGTGAAATGAAGTAGGAGCTCATCCTGTTGACAGCTAGTGTTCTTTTTAATGCTCTGAGCCCAGCGAACAGCACAGCCGAATTCGGTAATGTTTGCTTTCACCTGTGCTAAGCAACCATGTGTTTTAGTTAGGACAATATGAACTGGTTTCTCTTTCAGTGTCTATTTTGTTCTATCGTGTGTAGTGTTTTATTTTATCCATACGAGAAAACCATTATAGTATTAATTAGGTTTTAAGTTAACAAACTTAAACAATCATGTCTTTCCTTAAGTTTAAGCAAAATAGAAAGCTTACAGACTCCTGTCGGGAGCATTTCGGTTCACTGTTACCGGTTGAAACTTTAAATCTTGACTTTTCCATTTCTGCTGTCGCATATAATTTGTCGTTGAATTGCAAGAGCTGTATCTCTGATTGTGATAGCCCCAAAGATAGTGAGACGTGTAACAACAATAGAGATCGCAACTACTCTGGACTGATTGGTGTGGTTTCGAAGGAATGCTTCATGATATACCAGTTGGATATGAAAAACAATGAAGCCTTCGCATCCAAGCATATTCTTAATCTTCATGTTCCAAACTCAAACAATCATCCTACGATTCGCTCGTATATAATGGAAGTAAGTCAGATTTCCCTTTTAGATCTGTTTCTGTGACTGAACCTTAAAATGCCGTGAATCCGGGTGTGACGAGTTATCTTGCGTAATTTGGTTTATAGGCAAAATGGGTAAAACTGAGGAAACTCAAGACAATATTGACCGTGTTGGTGCTCACGACAAATGTTGGCGTCTGCATTTACACGGAGGATGGAAGCAAATTGTTATGCAGCCATGAACATTTAAGTCCAGAAGAAGCAACTAGGGGAATCATTGCGTCCACGCAGCATCAAATTTTAGTAGGTATGTGATATTGGATGAGGAAACAGGACAATATATATCTGCTTGCTTACGCAAATGCAGACTACATATGCGGAAGAGTACTTGACACTGTCTTATATGCTCTTGGTACTACTACATGATGGGAATCACAGAATTGTTTTTATTGGGATATTTGGAATGAGCAAAGAGATCAGTCGCTAGTGTTTTGCCTAAAACTTTTTCAACCAAAATGTTTTATTCATTAGACATTTTAGCGTTTGCTAGCTTTCGGACTTCATGCACGTATAATTTACCAATGAATCATGAATGCCAATGAGCGAATGGTGAATGGTAATTTGTGCAAATTTGAATGCTGCTGTCTTGTTTTGAGTCCTACTGGGGAAAGTAGTATTTATCCTACAGCATGTCTTGCGTCGTTAAGAGTCTTCGGACTTTGATGGCATTCCTTCTGCAAACCTCTCACTTGTCCTTTGCCTTAAATCTAGGCAGTACAGCTAGTACTTATATACGTGGTCCATATAGCTAACAATAAATGTCTTGCATAACCACACAGTATATACAATATACATAGATAGACTACAACCTAATCCAGTACAAAAGTGACTCAAGTAACTTTTACTCTGTATCTCTAAATTCAGTCAAATCACTAATGGTGAATTGCTTTAGGTAAAAAAATCTGACAAAGAATAATTCTCTAGGGAATGGGAAAGGAGAAGTACTCACATTTAACTTCAGTGAAGGCACAGTCAACTTTCGGAATACTTCTGCCATTCAACCTGAACCCATCACTCAGATGCATTGTCGACAGAATATTCTAGCCAGTGGAAGTCCCTCGGGAACAGTTCGAGTATGGAAAATCAACAACCTCAATGCTTCCAAAAAATGCTGCTTCAAAACTCCGTAAGCATCTTCAATCCTTACACAATTCCTAAATGGAGTGGACGATTTTCTATTTTCCAAACGACGACCCTTAATCCCCGCAACAAAAATATGATGACAATGTGCATTGTGTGTGTTATTAATTCTCAAATTTCCAAAAAACATCCGGTCTTTCAAAGCGACACTTCACACCCACACTGCATAAGTAGATAAAAGCATATTTCATAGCAAACTAGGAACAATCCAACTTTGACGTAACTTTCTTCCAGATCGGAGGAGTGTGTAACAGGGCTGCGGATTTGGGAGGTCTCGTACATCATTGCATCTTATGGCTCTGGGGTGATTCGCATCTTTAGTTGGACTTACAAGAGACTTTTGGTTCGCATCTTTGCTCACTCTCGGTGGATCACAGGACTAGACTTTTTACCTCATTTGGGGAAACTTCTCACAGTTGCTGAGGATGATGTTGTTCTGATTTGGAAACTAAGTTGCTCCAAAAAAGGGAAAGGAGAAGGCCTGAAGGGACTTGGAACCATTGGTAGTATAAAAAAGAAAATAAAAGACATGAACAGAACCTGGAAACCGAAACAACCAAAGCCGAAGGTATGAGACGAAAGAGCCAGGAGAGAAAATATATTTCCGCAAGTGTTTATTATGTGCTCAAAACTTTCCCGTATTCGTATTCGTTAATAAGTACTATTCTCTATTTCTCTTTGTTATTCTTATTCTGTTATCATTTAGTGTGCTTCTCTGCTTCCATACGCATTTATGTTGGTTTTGTTCGTCGTCTACATAGACTGCTGATTTTATAGGCGAACACACTTCACCAGTTCTTCTGGTTCTCCCATAAAACGAGATGGTTCCTAAAGATATGTTACACTTTACAACTCTCTATTTTTCAGATCTCTGTTTGCTTGGACTCTGCGATCCACACCGAAAATATGCTGCTCATTGGTGGCAAGTTTCTTAATTGCTCCGGAACTGCCGTCGCTTTAGCTAACTTTGGAGTGAGAGAGCTGTACTTTTACGCAGACAAACTCGACTGAGGAAGGAAAAAGCTGTGTGCCAGACGAACAAAAGTAGTTAAGTAGAACAAATATTAGAGACCTCAAGGCAAGTGTACTGCGAATACAATTCACGACAGAACTACTAACAGCAGATGACCATCAGCAGTATACACCAATTGTATTTTGCTGTCATCATCATAATAAACTTTTAGAGTAAGTGACACAAGCAATCAACTCACGAAGTTGTGGCAATAAATGAAATGATTTCCGTGACAGATAGAATGTCTTGTTGTAATAGCCCAACAGTTGTAAGTTTTGAACGCTTCATTAAACTAATTTTAAGTAGTTGTCATTGCAATTATTCGTACACCATGGTACATGAATGTGACTCTGACTAGTGTGGTTTTATTTTATCCAAGTTATCCAAGCCATCAAGCATTCTCAATTTCATTATTCACCGTATCATAATTATGTCATAATATCGTTCTCCATGATGAAAATGAGAATGATGACGATGGCGACGACAGTCATGTGCAAGATGAAATTGAAACTGTCAATAACATACTCCTACGTTGCTCCTACGACGTAGGACGAATGACGTTGATGTAATCAATACAGTATTCTTGTCGTAATCCTTCATGCTCTCTTAAAACCCGACACTAGATTACTGAATGCAAACACTCTCATACATACTATACGCAGTTCTGATTTACTGAAGATCTTGAATGGATAAGCCTATGTTACCGTCATTATTCCACCTATCTTCATTATTTCGTAGTTTCATACGTTCAAATACTTCAAATACCTTTCTCAATACCTGGCACAAAGAAGGTTGCATCGGTTATCCAGCTAAAGCCTATATAGTCTCACACGAATGAATGAAGATATAAAAAGCTTTGACCGAATCTAACAATGACTAAAGCAGCAGGCAGAGGTATCATCAACAGGTAGAATTAAATGGAGATAAATCACAGGTAGACTACTGTCATGGTCATTCATCTGGCTATCTTGTAATTACCATATGCATATATGTAGCAAGCAAGATAAGCGCAGATAATCCAAGTGCACACAGCAGTGTGAGTCACTTCCACCTTTCTAGAAGAAAGAGCAAGCAAGGAAGCTTCATTATTGGCTCTCACTTTTCCTTTGTGAGCGTGGTTGCCTTCAGTCCAGACCTCTTGTTGTTCAGACTAGCAGTCCATTCTTCTCTAGAGTCAGTGTTCTCCAGAGCGTCTCTTCCTCACCACCATCTTTCTGCCACTGCCACCGTGTCCGCCGCCTCTCCAACTATTACGACTTCCTTTGATACCTTTTATTTCGACTTTCAACCAAATTTCGACATGGAGAATCAACAGCCTGCTACCACCAATCCGTTGTGTGACCGCTTCGACCTCGCCGACTTATCGAAGTCAAAGCGGTTCATCTTTGGTAATATTTTTATTACGAGAGTTTGCGAGTTTACTAGTTATAGTTATTGCAAGTGCGTAGGTTGCTGGTAATGTTATTATGACGAATTTTTATTTGCAGCTCGTAAGTTGACTTCTGAGAGTAGTGAATACGTGTTCGAACCTACTGCTATGTCTGAAGGGGATGCGAGTATTCATGAGGCTTTGCTGATCAAACGAGTAAGTGGGCAGAGAGGAGCTTATCATTATTACGAATGTTGGAATGTTTTATGTGTAATTTTCGAGTTAAGTATAGGGTGGTTAATATATTATGACTTTAATTTAAATAGGCTACGATGGGCTCTGATGCCAAAGATCCATCCGAATGGAATATGGTCGAAATGGAAACCCAAGTGGATACTATGAAACTCGAAAAATTTCCTATTGCATATCTTCGGAGTTGTGACCAGCTTCAAACATCGCTGGACGTGATGATCAACACTACGACTAAGATTACTCTTGCTAAGGGCAGTGGACCTGTTTACATAATCGGGGAATACATGAGTAAAATAATAGAAAAACACTGATTTTAAAGGTATCCTTGCGTATATGAGCTTGAATTTACATGTCTGTTTGCATTGGTTGTACAGCTTGGATTGAAGATGATGAAGACTATGTAGATGAGGAGGCTGAGGAAGATGTTGATGATATCGAGGATGAAGACGATATGAAGGACGAGTCTGCTATCAGTGATGGCTCAGCTGAATCAAAGGTATGAATTCAAACAAGTCTTAATTTTTTAAAGGTGAGCTAGCTGTTAAATCGTGTTGTTACAATGGGTCAAATGTACTTTGTACAGGAAAACAAGCGACCAGACGCTCCAATTGTACTTATAGCCAAGAGGAAGCTCGAACAAACTGAGGAAACTATCATCAAGAAACAAAAGCTTTCTGTGACTGACGTTCCTCAGGTATTTGCACTTTTGCATATGAGACTTATTATTAATTTTTTTGCAGAAATCAAACATTTATTCTTCTCTTTGGCTTGTAATTAGACAGAAGATCTCAAAGCAGAGAAAATGGATTCGGTTGAAGACATCAAAGCACCAGCCTAGTTTATTTTGTTCCGATTGTATTCCTCTGAGATAGTTATTTTAATTCAAGCAACAAAAGTTTTTGTCAAATGTCAGCATATTTCTCTACTATTTTCCTGTCAGTGCTTTAACTTCTCTTTCGTATTTCTTACTTTTTTCTGATCGTATGACTTGTAGCAATTAATTCATCGATTGATTTAATTAATTGAATATTAGTGTGATAAATAATAACTCGGTTTCCAGATATTTTAATCTCAGAAGAATTGTATTACTCCGTCACCGGTATTTAATGATTTGGTAAACGTTTAAATAATATAAATGTCCGGGAAACTTATCCGAAATTCTGAGAGTCTATGTTCGTCAATTATTTCGAATTCACACGATTTCATTTTTAATGGCACCGATCCCTTCGATTTCACATTCGACGACATCTCCTCGCTATCCAAAATCAAAATAATAAGTTACACTATATACACACATGGTCAATACTAAAACTAAACCTCTGTCACCTTAAGAAAAAAAGGAGGATTCTGGAAGACTCCTACTCCTGGAGGAGTTCCTGTCAAAATTATGTCTCCTGGTAGCAGAGTTACAAACCTGTTACAGATTAAGTACGAATGTGCATTTAACTTTTGATAAATTATAGTTACTTAGTTCATTTAATTTAAATTGATTTGTACTGTGACAAAAAAGCGACAATTTTATCAACTCTGTGAACCAGTTGATTTGTATTGCTGTCCTGCTTTGTCTCACCATTGACACGACACCTGAATAATTGGACCATTAATTAGTACTTTTTTAGTGCAATGAGGTCATTAAATGTAGGCACTGCTGCTTCTTACGCAATTTTGAGATTGTGTGGGTCTGGTAAGCTAGTCTTGGTTACAATATGTGGACCGATTGGACAAAATGCATCCATAGTTTTTCCAATAAGCCACTGACCACCATTCTTCTTTAATTGCCAATCTCTCGCACTTACATCGTGTGCCACCGTGTATCCGAACACATAATCCATAGCCTGTTCTTGTGGAATGTCTCGACCTTTTTTTCCAATTATGAATGCCAGCTCTACCTCGAAATCCAACTCCTACATTGTAATATAATACATGCCCAATACACGTACAGCTCAGGTTACACGCTGATGTACTATTTGTTTGTTGAACGCCATCCAGAAACAGATAGAACAAGTTGCATAACTAACCGATGTCATTTTTGGATACGGAATGGAGTCATTAGGACCAACCAAGGAACTAGCAAACTTGCTGAAGAAAATGGGCTCTGCTGGTACAGGGCAATTTTGCTCTTCACAGTGGTCCCTGTAATTCATCCCGACGCAAACCACCTTATCAGGATTAGATATGGGAGGAAGAAGCTGAACACCTTCCAATGGAATCCTCTCCCGGAAATCGTCCAGTTTCATTCTTAAAAGATATCGAATTATTGTATGCCACAATTTACAGTAACAAACCGGTTGATGTAATGTATATTATTATGAGTTCAGTACTTTTCAGCCTCGTCAAGAAAAGTCCTATGGGTATTCAACATCTCAAGAAGTGTATTTGGGAGACCTTTTCTAATAGATTGAACATTGATGATTTCAGATCCAATCCGGATTCCCAAGTGTCTAACAGCGTTCACTTCGTTACGCAGCATATACTGAACCAGCAACATCTTGATACGATGATCTGAAAAGCAGTAAAAATATATGTATGCCAAATGCCAGTGAGTACAGAGTTCGTTCAAAGTAGATGGTTAAGGTTAATTCAGAGGGATTCCAAAAAAATACCTCAATTTTTATATCAGCTGCAGTAGTTTAAGAAAAAACCAAGCCTTAAGTATGAAATAAATGACTGTGATAGTTAATAGCTTTTAAGTTTATACTCTTTCCTTGAATGCCCAATATTAAAATCAAAGGGTTCGATTGCATTAGCCTTCTAGCTGTACAACCTCGCAATACTACAAATGTGTCGTGTTGGGTTACACACTTCAAGTGGTAGCGTCCAAACTTAAGTACAATGCATCGTAAACACACTTGTCTAATCAGAGAATCAGACTGTATTGTGAGATTAACTTTAACTGCACGCCCAGACATTTTGTTTTGGTTCTTACCCGTGTATATTTAATGACGAGGGCATCATAAACCAAGCCTGCCTTCTTAATCCGGTTGTCTTACTCAAGCCAAAATCAACTTATTCGAACAGTTGCGTTGTAAGCTCAAAAATTATGAAAACTCGAAACTACAAATGACAAGACGCCATACTAATCCCATAAGCATGAAAACATGATTATTCGTCTAAGTCAGTTGTTTATCGACTACAGATTTATTGTATCTTTATTTAACTACGTGCAATATGCACAATTATACATCTGAATTCTGAATGATTAAATATCCCATATTGCGGCGATTTTACTTCGTAGCAGCTTGTTTCTTGGGTTTCATAGAAAGCAGTAAAATCAGAGCCCCCACAGTTGCGTATGTGGCCTTTGCAACCTGTGACAATTGCTTAAAATTAAGAAATTTCCTCGGGTATGCATTAAATTACAGTAGTTTTTATGACATACATTAGCTCTACCACGAACTGTCACTGCATTGAAGTGTTTGGAAAGCCCTTTCAACTGGGCTTCAAGTGCTTCGTCTCCTCCAGCCATTTCCTGTACACATCGTAAAACAAAATGTCATTAATAAAGTCTATTAGGAGGCGACTTCTTTCGTATGCAAAAACTTCATCACAAACCAAATTAGTAAAATTTCATACGCCTCAATTAAACTGCATTTTTTCCAAAAACAAATCAAGTGCAGCCTAATAGATATTTTTAAAAAATCGAATACGAATACGAATAACCGTACTCACGACTAGAAGTAAGAACGGTCAAATCACACCTACTATTTGTAGGAGCAAAAACGTGAAAGGTAACAAAAATGCATGCAAATATTGTGTGCCCCTTTCGTCGTGTACACTACTATTGCAGTCAAGTCTAATCGAAAGACTTCAACAATGATTTTAGAGTTTTCTGTATCTAAATGATGTAATTCATCAGAGTTAGCGTCGCTACTTTTTATTCCTACTGCTGCTTCATGCATTTAGTTTAGTTTGAATTTCAGGTTCAAAAGGACATTACACAAGTAGAGATGCTTGCCCACTAAAGCCTTATCTATCATGCTATCGTGCAAAACACAAGACAGCATTTGAATTTTAGTCCTACCCAACAGCTAACTGTCTTCGTTTTTATTATTAGCTATGACTAATTGCAAACAAACATTAAATAATGATTACAGATCATGTTTCTTAATGGTATCCCTTTCTTAACTTAGTATACGAATAACATCTGTATATACTAGTTAGGTGTTTTTACATCACAACTTCATAAGACAAAGACAACAAATTTATGAGCACTATTCGATGCTATTTATTCTCCAAACCCCATTTCCCAAAGTAGTTAAATAATTTCAAGCTTCCAAAAATGCTTCCCAAGCCCCAGTTAATAAAATGCAATAGAACCATTCCATTATTTCACAGCCGCAGATAAATTTGTAAATCTGCATTAATAATGTACTGACTGCACAAGCAAACTATTAAATTCCACCCATCCACCCTGCTAACCTTATCTTAACATTCTTAAGAGACTAAAAAGTACCCAAACTAAATTTTAATAACTTACAGTAGTGTTTTCGAAAACGGGCGAAAAACAATCGGCAAGGTGTCGAAAAAATTCGGTGTGAATTCTTGGGAGGACACGGTGTCGACGAGTGGAGCAGTAATGCGATGAAATGGAATTTGAATTAGTCTGCTCTGCACCCAGGCTAGGAAGTCACAATGG
>Ga0194135_10001710_pt1 | contig 13185 bp, 14 predicted proteins | sample LitLau_LLRF_2013_FD_134024 | JGI IMG/M metagenome (GOLD analysis project Ga0194135, IMG submission 134024) | Freshwater sediment microbial communities in response to fracking from North America - Little Laurel Run_MetaG_LLRF_2013 (version 2) | ecosystem: Environmental > Aquatic > Freshwater >... | reverse complement strand
GTCTTTTTTTTTGTTTTTTTTTTAACCCCTTTCCCACAGAGAACAAGCTCCAAATTTTGGAGACTAACAAATCAAAATCCAATTTAACTCCAATTAATTGGTTCCGTAATTTGGAAGGATAATCAATTTTTGGAATAAAAATTAATATCTTATAAGGTCAAAGGACAGCATAGACTATCTTCCCCAACCTGAATGTTTGGCGGCAAAGATTTGAATTATTTTTCAAAATTGACTGACTTGAAAAAATTAACCATCATCGATCATCATATCATAAACACCAGCCACAAGGATTTCGATTTCAGGAGATTTTTCAAATACCGGACCACCGGATAGGATGAGCCTTCCTAGGTTACTGAGACAGTTTCATCTCTCTCGGGTCATTCCAGGTCAAGCCGCTCAACGATTCTGTTCATTTCCGCTTGGACGGACACCACTACTCCGGGCCGTCCAGGGTGATCATCAGACTAATGTGATTAAGAGATGGAAAGCAGATGACCGACGTGAACTCATTGGTTCAATGCCAAAGAAGGACATGGGAACCCATGGGGAGAGTGGAGTTGACATTGATCTGCTTGCGAAAAAGTAAGAACTCATTCTGTCTGTCGCTGATCGTTTGTAATATTTTAGCCCAACCTATTATAACTTAAGTCAAGCAGCCAATGGATGTTAGCCTCTTAAACCGTTTCTCTTGCCTTAATTGCACAGCAAAGAAGACCTGTTCCCCACGGCTGAAACTCCGGACACCCTCTTCAATGGCGTTCGTTTTGCAGAGCTGCCAATTTGTCACATTAAATCCAGCCCCAACAATACGATCATGAAAGTGACGGATTTCAAAGGGACCGAGTGGATTGGCTACCGATCCTGTGGGATGGAGGGATTCAAAAATACACGAAAAGGAACCAATATTGCTGCTCAAGCTACTGCCATCACTTTGGGACATGTAAGTTAAATAAATATAAGCCTAGTATTCTGGTTGTTCGGTCTTCCTTGTGCTACTCGATCGGCTAACACTGATGACTTTGGCTTTTATTGTGTTCCAGGAGGTGTTGAAAAAAAATGTCACAATGCTACGAGTAAAAATTCAAGGAATTGGGCCCGGTCGGATGAGTTCAGTGAAGGGGCTCCAAATGGCAGGGCTCAACATTGTCTCCCTTACCGACAACACCCCCATTTCCTATACTCCCCCACGAGCTAAAAAACAACGGCGCCTATAATCAGTTTCTGTTTAGATAATAAAGTCAACTTTTTACTAAGAATCTTGTTTGAATGAATCACAGTTTTATAATATGCAAATGTAACTGGTTGATCTCATCCTTAATCATCTCCCTACCTTTGACGTAAGATTGCTATTCAGTTTACTTTTACTTCTAACATTGTTATTGTTATTGTTAAGACTAGTGGTGGAGAGAGACAAAGGATGGGGAGAGGGTCGGAGATTTCCGGGGCCCATCGTGGTCGGTCTCACCTCAAGACGAACACTGCCGGGGATCCCCGATGTGTCCAGTGCATAGAACACATTGGCATTAGGAGGGAATTTCAATTCCTTTGTCGCCAGCACTTGGACCAATGAGAATCGTTTAGGCTCCTCTCCTTCTAATCCTAACTTCTCGAGAGCTTGTGCAATGACTTGTGGCGTATGATCCGAGTTGCTCACAATCATGGACTTGTACATCACATCCGATTTAGCGGGAGAGGAAACCTTGACGACAACGGATGTCTCAGGGGTTGATGATGTGAGGCCTTGAGGAGGAGGAGGCAGTGGAGCCTCAGAGTACCCTATTGAACTCTCATTTGAACTCTGGACGGAACCCTATCAAAAATTAAAAGAGAATTAGACGACAGCCCAATTTTGAGGGTACAAGTCCTTACTTTCCGATTGAGTGGAACGCCTGTAGTTGACGTTTCCACATTATTTTCTGAGGATGAATTTGATGCGAAGGAATCACTTTTCCGATGTCCTCTTATCGGAGTCCTTTCTGGTTGAATTGCAATTGAGAGTTCATAAGCTGCCTTATCATCCAAGACCAGAAGGGAATTGTACCAGGACGTAAAGTAAGGATCCTCTTCCAAGCGATAGCCTTTGGCAGAGCCTTGGAGGAGTTTCAGCTGTGCGAGAATCTCAAACTCCTTTTTCCTCTTGTCAAAATTGATGAGCCCATCATGAACAAAGTCAGGATACGCTGAGTCAATGAAGGTTAAATCCGTTAGAAAAGTGCCCAAGTAGGGAATGGTGCCGTTGGGAGAGTCAAACTCAGCCGTCGTAGACCCTCGTGATCCTTGACCCGCACGAAGAAGAACACGTGAAAGGAATCGACGATCCTTGGGACTTTTGGAAGGTGTTGGGAATTTGGCTGTTCCTTCTGTTTCTAATAAACTCCGTTGTGCCATCCGATTATTTTCTTCAGAAAAGATTTGGGACAGTTGAGAGTAAGTGGTGAGACGATCCTTGGGAATGTAGTGCCATAGTTTGGAGAGGCGAAATATTGGATTGGATTCTAATCCAGCAATGATGGCTTTCAGCGAGGAAAAGTTTTTGAGTTGCCGCAATTCCTAGCAACACAATCAAATTTTGAAAAAATAACAACCAACTGGGACTAAAATTTTTCAGCGTGGAAGCGAATATGCTGGACAAATGAGCTTGCGCGCTTACTTGAGAAATGCGGATCCACTTTTCCAGTATTTTGGCTCGTTGTTGTAGAGTGGAGCCTTGGTCGAGGAGAATTGTGGAGACTACACGTCCTGACAAGGCATTAAACTGCTCCACTGTTGCTACCACTGAACCACATCCACATCGCCGCTTCCATAAACTTCCCAAACACTCCCAGACCCGTAGATTAAGAAAAAGTTCCTGTATGAAATTAAGAAAACGAAACCATTTTTGAGTGTTAAACTTTTTTTGATGGGAATCTCCTTCCACATTATTCGTTTTTGGGTCTATTGCGGATGGCTACGTTTGCTCACCTTATCAAAATATGTCAATTGCTTAGCAAAATGAGATTCAGGGATTGTAAGGAGAGAGTAAGTCCTTATATTCTGTGGTGAAAAAGTACGGAGGGAATGGAGACTTGTAGATTTCTTCATCTTTCGTCTTGATCTCAGTTTGTATTGAATTTTGAGTGCAAGGGAAGTTAATCCTTCTTCTTGAGCAAATGGTAAAATAATTTTACGTAAACAATGGTACCCGTCCCCACCGGACTCAAAATCTTCCGAATAGGAATCCAACCAGGCATTGAGACAATCCAACATTACTCTGAAAGGAAAATTAAATTATGGGTCAATTTCAATTCAAACGCTAAACGCTACAACCAATCCTCTCCTGTTTATGTCTCATCCGCCTCCGCCCACTTACTTCCGAAGTGTGTCCTGTGTGGAGTGAGTGTAGAGGTAGATGATTTCATTTAGGACTTGAGTCGGAGATGCAAAGGCACGGTAAGTAGCTAGGAAAACACTCAGATGTGTTGCCTGGAAGGAAATGAAAAATTATTAAGAATGCTGAGAAATTAGCAGCTGGGGGAGGGGAATGGAGGAAAGTCGCCGGATAATTGGAGTCTGAGTCCTACCTGGACGTCACTATCCTCATTCGACATGGCTTCTACAATTTTCCTTAGGGTCCCAGCCCGTAAGACTTTGACCCTGACTGTTTCCCACATTAAATGTGCTATTTCCCCTTGGTCCGAGTCCACTTCATCAATATTTGCTGATGAAGTGTTGGAGGTAAAACTAGCACCAGACGCATTGGAACGACTCCGGTAACCTTGACCTGGTGATGAGGATGAGATAGGTGGCGTTGGTGGGATCAATTGGACAATGGCGGAATGTCGCTGGTAACGAATTTTCTTGAGGAAAACACCCCAAACGGCGTCCTCCTCCTTTTCTTCTGCCCATAACGAATTCTCCTTGGGTTTCAGAATAAAGAAAACCGACATTAGATCTCAAATGAGATTACAGTTCACTAAAAGGTAAGCGAATGCGGAGATGTGTGGCCCGCGTGGCTGCACCGGTGTGGACCCGTGTGTGACCTGCTTGTCTATCGACTGCCTGGCCTGAGACCATTGAATTGTGCTAGGAGTGTTGTGATGAGTAATCCAAAATAGAATAAATTCAAGGACGTCATAAACTTGCTTGAGTTGCTAAATGTGAATAGGGAGCTAAAGAGGGTCATAAAACTTAATCACTATGTAAATGAACATGACTAATTCAATTCGTTCTGAGAGTTCATTTTGTCTCGGCGCTTGCAGAAGGAATCCGCTTTGCTTTTGCTGCTATTACTGACGTAACTTATTCCTAAATTAATTTAATACTCATAGAAAATCCATTGTCACTGTCACTCTCCTCTCATCAATTCCACCCTAGTTTAATTTTCCTAATTTTTAATTAATCGCATAATTCACATTTGGCACGATTACAACATTTGGCAACCAAGTCACACACGTTGCAAAATCCATGAACTTCGCAGCCGTGTATATGCGGTGTACACAGAAATTATATGTAGATAAATTCTGGACAAATTCCAACTACACAATGCAATTCCGAATGGTTGAATTAGACTTACGGATCCCACTTGTTGGTAACTAACTGCTCCATCATTGGATTCCATCAGCTGTTCTCTTCGTTAGTCCACGGCACGGTTCTGCACGGTAATGGGAATTGGAAATGAGTCACTTGTAGCTTATTACCTTCCTTGTTCACATGTGCTTATGCGCTCCAAATTCTCATATCTAATTGAGCAAAACAATGTCACTGTCAGAATTAACATTAGAATAATAGAAAGATAAGCAAAATAACAATTACAAAATCATAATAAATTAACATTTAAACTTACGCCTTGCCTGCTTTCACTTTTCCATAATTCTGCTCATGATTCGTTCCTCCAAACGCAACAAATCAACAAGGAAAGGAGAGGACGCAAAGGAACCAACCGGTTCATGCTTTATTTCTCTTTGAAGAACGCGACGACGACGTGTTCCTTTCAAAAAAGTTATTTTTGTGGAGGAATGCTCTACGCAAGGGCTCGTAAATTTTCCTAAATAGAAAGTTGAACAAACTTCGGTACCTCTGCCTGCGTAGGAATGAACGGCGGATGCGAAAGAACTAACAGACCGTATTTCTCACTTCTCACAAGAGTTCAATTATTGATTTTTGTTAAGTATAAAAATGGCCATCTAACTTGCCCGTCCCGTGTCGCCGTGTCCATCAACTAATAAATACAAACGAACATCCTTCTCCCTTGAAAAACTAGGTTCTTCAGTTGACTTCGGACAAACAGTAGGGCGAATAGCGTAGATGTCAGCTGCGTGAATAGTTAATAGTAAACAAACTCGTAGTTAAAGTTAATTATCATTGCACTTTAGTGTTACATTGTTATCCTAGCCGATAGAGACAATAATACCGAATTTAGTCAAGTGATGAGATGAGCTGATGAAGAAGAGAAGGAGACAGGCGGAGGCGGAAGTAGTAGATAAGTGGGGATGTTTGGCGGAAAGGATCCAGGAAATGATTTGATGAAGGTAGTGGTGTCGCCGCCTGTCTCTGATTGTGGACTGTGTGTGTGTGTGTGACAGATGACTGATGATGACCGCACGAGTGAGATGAAATGTGACGTAAAAAGGGAAATTAAAAGAGAGAATTGTGTCAGCACATTTTTAATTTGGAATTCCACAGAACCAGTTGAAGAAGAAATGAACATGGGATATGCTATATGCATCTACTATATACATTTGCTTGTTGGTTATATCCACTTCCACTTATCAAAAGTTATCAGCAGGTGGATGTTGGTGATGAATGAAGATGATGGTGGATTCCTTCTCATCAAATTTGTTGGGAGAGGTTGAATGACCCTGACAATGAAAAAAGTTTAATAACAGTCAGTTGACTTCATCCATTCATCGACATGACGCTTTCTTCTCATCTCTCCAACACGTGCGCATGCGCTTGTCCGTGGAGGAGGGTCGTGACAATAAGGTCTTACACCATCGAATCATACTTAAGTTTGAGCTTTGGAGAATAATGTTGTTGTTGTTTGTCTCTCAAGTGCTCACTCTCCGCAATTATTAGGTTCATCCTAATTCATCATGGTATCCGCTTTCCGCTGTACTCAAGTTTCCGTTAATACTTTCCAATCATATCCCGATTCTTGTCTCTTAGCCCAGGAATCAAGAATCCATTTCACACAGTTGAGTTGAAGATTTGAAACGGATGTTCCATGCCAACCTTTTAAATCATGGGCACCCTTCCACCAGTCCAGTGAAGGAACTGAACTAGATCTAATACCTCTAATTTAACTAAGAAAATCACTTGTGTCATAAGAATCATCAGCTATCGTCAACTCAATACCTAACCTAAGGGACGACGGGAATCGGCCGGAGGGGATATTGACCTTTAATTCCGTGGCAAAAGGGAATTAAAGTCAATGCTTTGGGATTACATATTACATTATTTGCACCTTCTTACTTGCCATCAACCTCATCAAATCCTGGAGCAGAAGCTGAAATCGGGAAAAAAAGAAGCATCATTCATATTCATCATGCACTATCACTATACCGTCATCGTCAATCTTAAACTCATTACATTTTCGACCCAGTGCAGTAAGAGTTGAGACTATACGCGTTTGAGGAAAGAAGAGATTCAATTTCATCAAAAGAATCGGACGAAAATTTTCAGGAGTCACCGGTGAAAAACGATAAACAACTTACCTTTTCCAGCGATTGAGCATTTTCCCACAACGATCCAATGCTGCCTGCGTCCTCGGAAGTCCATCTGCCCCCTGCCCTGGGACAGACGGGACGAAATTTTCTTCCTTTAATTTAAAATCACCAAAGTGATAGACTTTAAGTTTTATTTTATTCCTAATTAGGAAATAAAGCTCGTCACGACGTTTATTTGAATAAACATAATTTCTGCGTCGATGGATTTTGAAGTCTCAAATCGGAGCTCCTACGTCAGATCCTCGGCGATTCCGATTTCCGATTCCAGGAAATTTGGCTAAATGAATAAAATAAAGTAAATGTGGTTCCTGGCTATTTTCAATCGTTCATTTTTTGCACTTAGCCGCCCTTCTTATGAAAATCCGCCGGGCGACTTAAAACACCAGCAGAAATTATGGGTTACCTTTATTTCTTTCGTGAAAGAAAAAGGCTTGTTCGATTTCCGAATGAAGGTACTGCGATACTCACACCAACCGAATTTTAATATTCCCCAATATGTTAAAAAAATTTTTTAATTTACAACTCAGTTGTGGAAAAGGCGGAGTCGGATCAAAGGTTTGGAGAAACGATGGGGAAATTACGCGAAGTCAGAAGAAGTACGAAGCATCGAGAAAAACTTTCTTCTATGATCTCTTCCGGCCCGACGGGGAGTGGAGACGAATTCAGGATCCCAGATTTGAAACACTACCGCGTAAAAGCCTCCGAATTGCCGTATCCTCCGTGAGTATACAGAACAAGTGGAACTCTATCCCTGACTTTTATCTTAATGGATTGTGCCCAGGGATTGGGAACCTTGGCTTTTAGGCGACAACTCTAACGATTGCTTCTGTTGTTCCTTGTCCTGCGATCGGAAAAAACAAATAAAACCTGGATTTACTCCTGAAGAAGAGAAACGGTATATTTTATTAATCTTACCTTTGAGTACCCAATGGATATCTCAGACTTGCGGCTAGCTCATCCTTGTTTTTCTTTCCAGTGAGCCTCCAGGGGAATACCCGGATAAGTTTAAAGTTACTGAACAGAAACTCTGCAGTACCTTGGACGCAATTCAAGATTTCACCGCAGGGAATTTGAAAACGATTAATTACACACTTGGCGTGCTTGGATTCCAGCCGTTACCCGCAGAACCCTCAGAGAATGAAAATCCAGAACCAACTGGGCCTTTCAACCACATTGCCGCAGGCGTCTGGTTTTTTACTTTTGCCATTGAAGAATTGTTTCAAACTGTAGAAGATGCTCCTACCCAATCGGAATTTGAAGTAAGGTACGAGAATTGCACCAAACTCCAATTTTCCTCGGCATCTTTTTCCTGCTCTCTATTTTGGATGCAGGAACTAATGGTTGAATTTGCGAATTTGGCGATTCTGGTTGATCAAGTTGCCAGTCGGACTGTGATTTACTCTCATCTCTATTCAGCCTTTGGGGAAACTGTCTTGACTCGACTCCGAACAGCTACGGATCGACTCCACATTGAGTCCACCACTGTGAAGAAGTTGAAAGTGAGGCCACCAGCCAAATTAGGGCGTGCTCTCCGACTCCAATCATCAACTCCACCAGACACTGATTCCTCTTCCACGTCAGGCTCAGTCACACGGAGACCTCAGAAAAACTATAAAATTGTGTCCCGCCCATGCTACTCTACGCCAAAGGCAAGTGGAGAGAATCCTTGGCTTCCTTTTTCCCGTGAATCAATATCTTTCAAATTGGAATACCTGAAGGAGTTTTTAAGAAAACTCCAACATCGGATTGTGACGCTTAACGTTCAAATGCGTTTTCTCACTGATGACACTTTTGAGCGGCATTTGGGACCTTTGCGGCCCAACGGGATGAAACGAAGTGGGAAGCTTCAACAAACGTTCCTACCTTCTCTCTACTCATTGGACGTCGTCCTCTATCGCTTTTCCGTGTTTGGAGAAACAGTTCCCAGATATGAGAGAGCTTTGCTGGAGACGATGGAAGCAGTGGCATCGGACGTATATGAAGTGATTGAAAAAGGAGAGCGGATCATTGAAGGAATCGTAGAAGTTCGTGACATGGTAGAACTTGGAGTCGTTTACATGAAAGAGGTAAGGAAGCAACTTGATTTCAAAATGTTTGTAACCAACTCCGCCCTTTTCCAAACTTTGTTGCAGGTGTATGGGATTAGTTTTGCCCGACTGATTCCAAAGAATATTCAATTCAGATCAAAAGGGAGTCGGAGCGTCTTTCTTCGGTGTTGGAGGAAATTATCTACGGCTTGTTACGACACTTGGGTTGAGGATTCTCCTGGATTCTACTCGGCTGAATTCTTCTCCACAACTTTCCCGGTTGATCTCCAAAAACGAGCGATGATCGATAGTAAAACTGGACACGAATTTGCACTACAGTGAGCAAAACACAACTTCAACTTCCCCAAAACGTTCGACCTTTGCTCTTGTCTGCTACGGAATTAATATTTTTTCGTTTCAAATAGGCCAGCCATGGCAGGAGAAAAGAGAAGAAGCCGAAGGATTACATTTTCTCCGAATGACACCAAGATTTTATTCCTGAATCCTCAATCCGTTTCTTCCACCTTTACTTTGGACCCGAGCATGGGGACTGGAAGCCTCTGGGATGACCTCAGCAGAGCTGATATTTCCCAACTCAAGGACCAACTCATGGGTTTTCCAGAATTCCTGGACATTCATCCCTCACTCAGAGCAGAAATACAAAGGAGAGACGCTTTCAGGGAGGAACTTAGTAGCATGTATGCAAAGGAGAAAACTATTACTGAGAGGAGAGTTCACTAGTAAGAAGCAACGTCTGAACATTAAATCAGGGGCATACGGTTCTCAGAAGAGAGGCTAGTGCTAAGCCCTTCGAAAGGTGAGACAGAGAGAGGTATGATGTGTTTATTATTTGCAGCATTCACATGTGACTAGTTTCTTAAGGAATGAGACCTCGACATCTCTCCCAGGATACTGCTTCCGTGCAAAGGATAAAAATACTTCCTCCAACGTCGTCTCACTCACAGAGTAGTCCTCAATTACTTCCGCATACTCTCCTCGGAGTTGTTCCATACTCTTGAAAATTTGACCCCATGAAATCCCAGTGTTCATTACTTGGTACTCCAGAATATTCTGAAAGTGAAGGAAGGACAGAATTTAGTAGGGTGATTCACGAATCTCTGCAATTCCATAATGGTTTCACCTGGTGTTTGTCCTTGAGAGAGCAGGGGTGGAACTTGATTGTTATCTCACCGCAAAGGGAACTCAGAATGGCTTCATCCACAGAACTCGTTTTGAGTTTAATCATGAGACGGAATCCCTGGGCGTACTTGTTCTTGAGATGCTGGACTCCACCGAGACACTGGAAATGCCCGTTCACCATTATCCCAAGTCTGGAGCAGAGAGCTTCACATTCTTCCATACTACAGACAATCAGAGTTTTTGAAATGTTCTTAATTTTATGAAGCAGCAAGAGGGAGCAGGGTAGTATTCCTGCACTTTGATGTTTTTACCTATGCGATGTCAGCACAACGGCTTGTCCCGAGTCTCTCACTGAAGAAATCACTTTCCAAAACTGCCGACGTGCAATTGGATCCACGCCACTTGTCTATTTAAACCAAAGGAAATGCTGCAAATTAAATGCCTATGCACTGGCTTTTAAAGGCTCCATGATATATACCTCCGGGAATTTTACCTCCCCGAACAATAATGTAATGCCTGGTAATTTTTGAAGAAAGTAATTTTCACACATGGGAATTTTCCAGGGAAGTATTTCACGCGGGATGGAATTTTCATGGGAGGCATTTTTCGGAAGGTATACTGTTCGAGGAGGAAAAATTCCTGAAGGTACATATCGTGTAGCGGCGTTTGGGATTGACTCACTGGTTCGTCCAAGAGAATAATTGGCGGATCTCCAACCAACGCAATTGCCGCACAGAGTCTAAAGAAGTTTCAAAAATCAACTTGATAGGCTATTTTACAAACTAGATATGGAAGATTTTTAGGTTAACATCTGAATCCGAAGATGCGGTCCAATAGATCTCATTTGAATATTGAATATTAAGAAGCGACGTGGACGTCTCATCTAATACCTTCGTTTCATGCCACCGCTGTACTTTTGACATTGAACGTTCCCACTCTCGAGTAATCCCAATTTCAACAGCCACTTGCTCGCTTCTCGCTCAACGCCAGCTGGCTCCACTCCTCTGAGACGACAAAAGAGCTCCAACATTTCCTTTCCAGTTAGAACGCCCACGATCCCATCAAACTGTGGGCAGTAGCCGATGAGGGACAAGAATTTCTTCCTATCCTTCTCCAGCGTCCTGTTCATTCCAAAGGCATTCCCATAAGAGCGGAACTCATCCCCGGTCAGCATCCGGAATGAGGTTGTTTTCCCCGCTCCGTTTACGCCCAACTACAACCCAATAAAAAGAAAAGAAAAATAATCTGGGTGCTTTGTTTTATTTAAGCGGCCTTACCAGTCCAAAACACTCTCCATGATGGACGCCAAAGCTTAACCCGGAGACAGCAGCAAAGGAACCATAACTCCTACACAAATTTTCCACAACCAGCGCATCCTCACCGACTCTTCCTGCAAATAAGTTCCGAATTGTGAAACTGACCACGGCGATAAGAATAAGAGGCAGCTGACTATTTCGAACGAACCTGTGCTGACCATGGCAGCCACTCGTTGAGTTTCCAGTACAACATCCTCATCCTCTGATCTACGTTCTTTGAAAATGGATGGATTGGATTTGAAAAGCAACGCCAGAATTCGCTGAACCAATCCGTATTCGATGATCATCAGAAGAGTTTTGTAGAGAAGACCAATTAGAAAAAGGTATAACAAATTTTGGCCAATCCCAGGCACGGTCTCCCCTTCAAGTAGTCCTCCGGAGTATTGGTTGGGCAGATCAAATGTCCAGGTTAAATAGGGTTGGGGCTCAAAACAGTTTGGCCCATTTGGATTCTGGAAACTGGCGCAGTTGGCTACAAAAAAAAAGCAAAATTAAGGGGTGAGCAAAACTTGAAGCTTAGCGGGCTTGGATAAAACTTACGACAGCATTGACGAAGTTCTGGTTGAACATCCCCGTTTGGGCTGCAGATGAGATTCTTCACCGATTCCGTGAGAATATTACATCGACTATTTTTGGTAGCAATGGAAGTGAACCGCATAATAGAGACGGATGCTCCAAAAGTAGGGAAAAGTCTTCCCACTGACCGCACGTGCCCTACTTTGTCTGCTAATCCGGTTGTCTCCATGAGAAAAACCACCAAAGAAAGAATCATTCCTAAGACCAATTACATTTAACATTGTTAGTTTAAAAAAACCTGCGGGAAATAAGAGTTAAAATTGCATTTTTCGTACCTGTAATAATGTGGACAATGGAAACGAGAGAAAAGCCTCCTGGTACTGTCTCCACAAAAGTGCTGCATAAATATGAAAAGGAAATGGCGGAGAATCCGTAGACCATCAAAATTAGGAAAATCACACCTATCAAATCAAATCCATTAGTAAATCAAATCATTAAAAAAAAAATGTTCTTAGGTGATATTAAATTAAACTTACCACCACCATTGTATACTGTGAAGGCTCCATAACTTTGGAAAATGGGGAAGCACAAAAGCATGAGACAAATGAGAAAAAACATTAGGCAAAAATCCCAAACGAACGACGAGCCCCAGAAAACGACCGGGCTCACCCCTGTCATCAGTTGGAGTTGCTTTGCCTAGGGTCAAAGGTAAGCGTAGGTTGTAGGTTAAATTTCTTCACGACCCATCCCAAACGGTAGACATACCTTGCACAATTTTTCTTCCACAGGATATACAATGTAGGAAGCAGCAAAAAGGGAGAGACCAATTGGTAGTAATACTCCAAACAAAATCGGAACCACCGTTGAAAATACTGGATTCGGATTGGCCGGTTCCAAAAGCTGTGAAAACAAAACAAGGATTCCATTTTTTCCCCAAAAGTTGGTTCCCGGAAAATCTTACAGTTGTCAATCCACTCTGAAGAGGATGCGTTGTAACTTCAATTCTGTAACCCTTTGACCCTTGTGTTGTCCCCAGTATCGCATTTGACATCAAATTCACACTTAAAGGAGAAGCATGGTTGGGGATGGAAGAAAACATGGCGGTGACACTCGTCTCATTCAAATCTCCTGCCAAAATGTATTTTTCTCGAAATGCCCCCAAGTCTTTTCCTCCAATAGTAATAAGTTCCTCCACTAAATCCCCCGCCATGGACACGGCGGAACTTCCAATGATATTCTTGTAAGCATCCCCGAGACTCTGGAATTTAAACGAAAATCAATTTTTCAAACCAAGCAAGAGAAATATGCGGAGATTCAAAATGTGGTATAAGTACCTGCGTAGATGCTCGGAAAAGGGTGACTGGATTTTTGTAGACCGATAACTCCATTTTCAAGGGTGCCACCGTAGTGGCAGGAGAGAAGCTCGTGTTGCTAAACAAAATGGAAACAATCAGGAGAACCAGTGGCATAAAAAAATGTAGG
>Ga0194135_10001709_pt1 | contig 13187 bp, 13 predicted proteins | sample LitLau_LLRF_2013_FD_134024 | JGI IMG/M metagenome (GOLD analysis project Ga0194135, IMG submission 134024) | Freshwater sediment microbial communities in response to fracking from North America - Little Laurel Run_MetaG_LLRF_2013 (version 2) | ecosystem: Environmental > Aquatic > Freshwater >... | reverse complement strand
GCCTTCCAGGGCCAATTGCAGCATTTGTGCAAAGCCATTCTTGAACAGGCCGGCGGCGTAGCCCAGCTCCAGCACCACATTGACTTGCTCGCCACTGATATCGATGGTCCGCACGCACCCGGCGCTGACCGGGTCCTGATTCAAATAAGGGTCGGTGTACTGGCGAAGGACGGCTTCCACCGCTGCGCGGTTGACTGCGCTCATGGGCAACTCCCGAAAAAGACTGACTAAAACAGGCGGCTATCGTACCCGTTCTGAATCGCAGAGACATGCCAGACAATCATTTGTGGCGAAGGGGCTTGCTCCCGTTGGGGTACGAAGTCCGGGTACCGCGGGATATCAGGTGCCTCGCGTTATCGTTGACGCCCATCGCGAGCAAGCCCGCTCCCACATTTGACCGAGCTGCACATGGCTTATGTGTCCACAGACACAGCCCCCCGGTGCGACTCGGACAATGTGGGAGGGGGCTTGCTCCCGATGAGGCCGCAAGCCTCACCCAGGTGCGGGCTAAAAGACGGTTGCTCCCACCGGCACGGAGGCCGCCAGGGGTGAAATAAATCGGCTGGGGCTTTATAGTGGCCGATCTCCGTTTCACTTCAAGTAGCCGAGCCCCATGTCCGAGCCACGCCAGATCCTCGTCACCAGCGCCCTGCCCTATGCCAATGGTTCCATCCACCTTGGCCACATGGTCGAGTATGTCCAGACCGACATGTGGGTGCGCTTCCAGAAGCACCGCGGCAATCAATGCATCTATGTCTGCGCTGACGACGCCCACGGCTCGGCCATCATGTTGCGCGCCGAAAAGGAAGGCATCACCCCGGAACAGCTGATTGCCAATGTGCAGGTCGAGCACAGCACCGACTTCGCCGACTTCCTGGTGGAGTTCGACAACTTCCACTCGACCCACGCCGAAGAAAACCGCGAGCTGTCGAGCCAGATCTACCTGAAGCTGCGTGATGCCGGGCATATCGCCACGCGCTCGATCACCCAGTATTTCGACCCGGAAAAGAAAATGTTCCTGGCCGACCGCTTCATCAAGGGCACCTGCCCGAAATGCGGCACTGAGGACCAGTACGGCGACAACTGCGAAAAATGCGGCGCCACCTATGCCCCGACCGATCTGAAGGATCCGAAGTCGGCGATCTCCGGCGCCACTCCGGTGCTCAAGGATTCCCAGCACTTCTTCTTCAAGCTGCCGGACTTCCAGCAGATGCTGCAAAGCTGGACCCGCAGCGGCACCCTGCAGGACGCCGTGGCCAACAAGATCGCCGAGTGGCTGGATGCCGGCCTGCAGCAGTGGGACATCTCCCGCGACGCGCCGTACTTCGGCTTCGAGATCCCGGGCGAGCCGGGCAAGTATTTCTACGTGTGGCTGGACGCGCCGATCGGCTACATGGCCAGCTTCAAGAACCTCTGCGCCCGTCGTCCGGAACTGGATTTCGACGCGTTCTGGGGCAAGGACTCCACTGCCGAGCTGTACCACTTCATCGGCAAGGACATCGTCAACTTCCACGCCCTGTTCTGGCCCGCCATGCTCGAAGGCGCCGGCTACCGCAAGCCGAGCGGCATCAACGTCCACGGCTACCTGACCGTCAATGGCCAGAAGATGTCCAAGTCCCGCGGCACCTTCATCAAGGCCCGCACCTACCTGGAGCACCTGTCGCCGGAATACCTGCGCTACTACTACGCCTCCAAGCTGGGCCGTGGCGTCGACGACCTGGACCTGAACCTCGAAGACTTCGTGCAGAAGGTCAACTCCGACCTGGTGGGCAAGGTGGTGAACATCGCCAGCCGTTGCGCCGGCTTCATTCACAAAGGCAATGCCGGGCTGATGGTCGACAGCAATGCCGCCCCCGAGCTGACCGAAGCCTTCCTGGCGGCCGCGCCCAGCATCGCCGACGCCTATGAAGCCCGCGATTTTGCCCGTGCCATGCGCGAAATCATGGCCCTGGCCGACCGCGCCAACGCCTGGATCGCCGACAAGGCCCCGTGGTCGTTGAACAAGCAGGAAGGCAAGCAGGCCGAGGTGCAGGCCATCTGCGCCACCGGTATCAACCTGTTCCGCCAGTTGGTGATCTTCCTCAAGCCGGTGCTGCCGCTGCTGGCCGCCGACGCCGAGGCCTTCCTCAACGTTGCCCCGCTGACCTGGAATGACCACCAACAGCTGCTGGCCAACCATCAGCTCAATGAATTCAAGCCGCTGATGACGCGGATCGACCCGGTAAAAGTCCAAGCCATGACCGACGCCTCGAAAGAAGACCTGACCGCCAGCCAGACCGACACCGGCGCAGCCGCGCCAGCAGGCAACGGCGAACTGGCCAAGGATCCACTGTCGCCGGAAATCGACTTCGACACCTTCGCCGCCGTTGATTTGCGCGTCGCCTTGATCGTCAAGGCCGAAGCCGTGGAAGGCGCCGACAAGCTGCTGCGCCTGACCCTGGATATCGGTGATGAGCAACGCAACGTGTTCTCCGGAATCAAGAGCGCCTACCCGGATCCGTCCAAGCTCGATGGTCGCCTGACCATGATGATCGCCAACCTCAAGCCGCGGAAAATGAAGTTCGGCATCTCCGAGGGCATGGTGATGGCTGCCGGCCCTGGCGGCGAAGAGATCTACCTGCTGAGCCCGGACAGCGGCGCAAAGCCAGGCCAGCGGATCAAGTAAGCCTCCACGCTGCCTCCCCTATCCCCCCGTCGCGCTCAGGCGCAACGGGGGGATTTGCATATCTGGCGACCCTGCGTGCGCGCAGAGTTTGCCTACTCTTGAGGGATAGCCTGCTCGCACCGGCCGCCACCATGACCCACTTCCTGCTCGCCCTTTTCAGCACCGTCCTGGTCAACAACTTCGTGTTGCAATGGCCGCTGGGCGTCGATCCGCTGTTGCAGGCGGACAGCAACCGGCAACGGGTTCATGCGCTGGGGCTGGCAACCACGGGGTTGATGCTGCTCAGCAGCGTGCTGGGGCATGTTCTTTATCGTGGGTTGCTGCAGCCCTGGGGGCTGGAGGCGCTGCAACTGTTCATCTGGCTGCCATTGAGCCTGTTGCTGATCAAGCCGCTGCTGAGGCTGCTGTCCCGCGCTCTGCCGCGCTTGCCGTTCGACGGCCTCTGGCCCTTGCTTCTGGGCAATGCCGGCATGCTCGGCCTGCTGCTGATCGGCACCCGGGACGATCTGGACCTGGCCACCCTCAGCGCCATGAGCCTGGGGGCCGGACTGGGTTTCTGGCTGGTGCTGAGCCTGTTCAACGACCTGCGCCAGCGTATTTCCACCAACGATATTCCCCTGCCCTGGCGCGGCCTGCCGATCGACCTGATCAGCGCCGGCCTGATGGCAGTGGCGTTTTTCGGCTTCAACGGACTGATCAAAACATGAGTCTGATTCAACGCATCGATGCCCTGCTGCCCCAGACCCAGTGCGGCAAATGTGGCCATCCCGGATGCAAGCCCTACGCCCAGGGCATCGCCAATGGCGAGGCCATCAACAAGTGTCCGCCCGGAGGCCAGGAAACCATTGCCGGCCTGGCGCAACTGCTCAAGTTGCCGGTGCTGGAGCTGGACCACAGCCGCGGCCAAGCGCCGGCACAGATCGCCCATATCCGCGAAGCGGAGTGCATTGGCTGCACCAAGTGCATCCAGGCCTGCCCGGTGGACGCCATCGTCGGCGCGGCCAAATGGATGCACAGCGTACTGATCGACCAATGCACCGGTTGCGACCTGTGCGTGGCGCCTTGCCCGGTGGACTGCATCGATATGCTGCCGCTGCCCGAGGCCAAGGTGGTGCCGATCGTTGGCGGCCTGGCCACCAGCCCCGAGCAACTGCAGGCCCGCAACCACAAGCGCGAGCAGGCGCGACGGCGCTTCGAACAGCGCAACGAGCGCTTGCAACGCGAAGAAGCCCGACGCCTGGCCGAGCGTCAGGCGCGCGCGCAGAAAGCCGCGCAGGCGGTCGACGACAGCCAAAATCCGCTGCAGGCGGCCATCGAGCGGGTCCGCGCGCAGAAAGCCGCGGCCGCCGACGCGGCGTTGAAAAAAGCCAAGATCGAGCTGGCCATGAGTCGCGCTCAATTGCACAAATCCCTCAAGGCCTTCGGTCATCCACCGACCTTCGAGCAGCAAACGCAGCTCATCGTTCTGCAGCGTCAGTTCGAAGCCGCCGAACAGGCCCTGGCTCAGTTGCAGTCGGCGGCGCCCGCCCCGGCGGCCCCCGTGGCCAAGGACGCCGAACTCAAGCGGGCCAAGATCCAGCTGGCCAGCCGCCGCGCCGAACTGAAAAAGGCCCAGGCCGCGCAAGCCTCCGACGCCGAGCTGCAAGCCTTGAGCGCCGCCTTGGCGGCCGCCGAACAAGCGCTGCACGCCGCCGAGGACGCCTGCGGCAAACCGGCCCCGGTCCTGGCGCGTTTCGAGAAGCGCCCGATCGATCCCCAACTGCGGCAACTGAAAACCGAACTGGCCTACGCCCGCGCCGAACTGAACAAACTGCAGCGCCAACCTGATACCCAAGCCGAGCAACTGGCTGAGGCTCAGGCGCGCCTGCAGGACGCCGAACGCCAGGTGCAGGCCCATGCTGACCGCTGACGGCGTCGATCCGCGCCTGCGCCAGGCCATGCAGCGCGTGCTGCTGGCCACATTGCCCGGGCTGCTGGCGTTGCTCTGGTGGTTCGGCTGGGGCGTGCTGCTCAACCTGTTGCTGGCGGCGTGCGGCGCCCTGGCCATGGAAGCCCTGGCGCTGCGTCTGAGAAAGCGTGCGCTGCCAAGCGGCCTTGGCGATGGCAGCGCCTTGGTCAGCGCCACGTTGCTGGCCCTGGCCTTGCCACCCTACTGCCCCTGGTGGCTGCCGCTCAGCGCCGCGGCCGCGGCCATTGCCCTGGGCAAGCAGGTGTACGGCGGAGTCGGCCAGAATCCATTCAATCCGGCGATGCTTGGATACGCCCTGGCCTTGCTGTGCTTTCCCCAATCGATGACCCATTGGCCCGCGCCCCACGCCATGGATCTGCTCGCTGGACTGCAACAGGTCTTCGGCCTCACTGACGGTCTGCACGTGGATGCCTGGGCCCAAGCCACGGCGCTGGACAGTCTGCGCATCAACAAGAGCCTGACCCTCGACGAACTCTTTGCCAGCAACCCCGCCTTCGGCCACTTCGGCGGACGTGCCGCGCAATGGATCAATCTGGGTTTTCTTGCCGGAGGCCTGTTCCTGCTGCAGCAGCGGGTCATCGGCTGGCAGGCGCCGGTAGGCATGCTGGGCAGCCTCTTGGTCATCAGCCTGCTGTGCTGGAACGGCACGGGCTCGGACTCCCATGGTTCGCCGCTGTTTCATCTGCTCAGCGGCGCCAGCATGCTCGGCGCCTTCTTCATCGTCACCGAACCGGTATCCGGGCCCAAGGCGGAAAAAGCCAGGCTGCTGTTTGGCGTCGGCGTCGGCCTGCTGACCTACCTGATCCGGACATGGGGCGGCTACCCCGACGGCGTCGCCTTCGCCGTGCTGCTGATGAATCTGACGGTGCCGGCACTGGAACGCCTGTGCGCCGCACAACCGGAGAACGCCTGAGCATGAAAAAATCCAGCGGCCTGCTCCTGCTGATCCTGCTCGGTTTCCTGGGCGTGGGGGCGACCTTGTGGCTGCACTCGGTTGCGGCGCCGCGTATCGCCGCCGAGCAACGGGCCCTGCAGGCGCGCAAGCTGCTCGACCTGCTGCCCGTCGCCAGTTACGACAACCAACCCCTAGACCAGCCACTGTCCCTGAAGGATGTGCAGCTGGAAAACAGCCGCTTGCTGCAGGGCTACCTGGCCACCCGCCAAGGTCAGCCCAGCGCCGTGCTGTTACGCAGCCAGGTCAGCGGCTATGCCGGCCCCATCGAGCTGTTGATCGCCATCGACAGCCAGGGCCGCCTGCTGGGCAGCAAGACCCTCAGGCAGGATGAAACACCCGGCTTGGGCGGACGGATCGCTGATTGGCCCAACCCCTGGTTGCAGGGCTTTTCCGGCAAGTCCCGCAGCGATCCGGGCGATGCCGCCTGGGCCTTGAAGAAGGACAGCGGCCAGTTCGATCAGATTGCCGGCGCCACCATCACCTCGCGCGCGGTGATCAGCGCCTTGCACGACGCCTTGCGCTACTTCGACGAACATCGCCAGCAACTGCTGGCGGGGGCCGCCCATGAGTAAGCCGCTGACCTTGCCGGGCCTGCTGATGCTGACACCGTTGATCGGGGCCACCGACTCCTGGGTCAAGGCCCTGGGCCTGGCCCTGGCATCCGCGCTGCTGCTCGGCTTGTTTGGGGCCGGCATGGGCCTGCTGCGAACGCACCTGCAACGCCAGCAGCAGTGGCTCGCCAGCCTGCTGCTTGGTGCATCCCTCGGCAGTTGCCTGTGGCTGGCGCTGCAAACCTTGAGTTATGAACTGCACCAGCAGTTGAGCCTGTACCTGGGCCTGCTGCCCCTGCAATGCGTGATGCTGGAACAGGCGGGATTCTTCCAGCACCGCGACCGGCTGCGCCTGGCCGCCGACTTCTGTGGCGCACTGGTACTGCTGGGCGCGCTGCGCGAGCTGCTGGGCACCGGCGCCTTGGGCAGCCATCTGGGCTGGCTGCTCGGCCAGAGCGGCGACAGCAGCGGCTGGGTGCTGCTGCCCCAGGGCGGCGTGCGCCTGCTGACTCTGGGCCCCGGGGGCTTTATCCTGCTGGGCCTGTTGCTGGCGGCAAAGCGGGCCTGGACCGCCTCATCGCCCTTCAAACGACAGTCTTCGAGGAAATGAACCACCCATGAATGCCGCCAAACGCCTGGAAATATTTCGCCGACTTCATGAAGACAACCCCGAGCCCAAGACCGAACTGGCCTATTCCTCGCCGTTCGAGCTGCTGATCGCGGTGATTCTTTCGGCGCAATCGACCGACGTCGGGGTCAACAAGGCGACCGCCAAACTCTTCCCTGTGGCCAATACCCCCGCGGCGATCCATGCCCTGGGAGTCGAAGGCCTGTCCGAGTACATCAAGACCATCGGCCTGTACAACAGCAAGGCCAAGAACGTCATCGAAACCTGCCGCCTGCTGGTGGAACGCCACAACGGCGAAGTGCCGCAGACCCGCGAAGAGCTGGAGGCCCTGCCCGGCGTCGGGCGCAAGACCGCCAACGTGGTCCTCAATACCGCCTTCCGGCAGTTGACCATGGCGGTGGACACCCACATCTTCCGGGTCAGCAATCGCACCGGCCTGGCCCCGGGCAAGAACGTGGTGGAAGTGGAAAAAAAGCTGCTCAAGTTCGTGCCCAAGGAGTTCCTGCTGGACTCCCATCACTGGCTGATCCTGCATGGGCGCTATGTCTGCCTGGCCCGCAAGCCACGTTGCGGCAGCTGCCGAATCGAAGACCTGTGCGAATACAAGCAGAAGACTTCCGACGATTGAGGAAGCATTGATTTTGTCGATCAGTCGATTGAAAAAATCTTTTTTACCCGCCAGGAGAATATCGATATAAGGAGCGCCAATGGCAGTCTTAGCCTGGAGTTGACCTTATGAGCACTGGCAAAGAACAACTGGACGTAGAAGAAGACTTCATCGCCGCGGAAACAGACGATGTCGAACCGGTGGTCGAAGTGGCGAAAACCAATCTGAGCAAGCGCCGCACCATCGACAATCTTCTGGAAGAGCGGCGTCTGCAGAAACAACTGGCCGATTACGACTTTGACCTTTAAGTCGCAAAAGAACCTCCACAAGGAGGTTTTTTTGTGCCTGTCTTGCCGTCACGTCCGGCCGATCAGCCTGCGGGCATGACCGGCCCTATTCGTACTTTCAGAGCAGGCAGTCCAGCATCGTCTCGAACGGCAAGACTCACGCCAACTGATGGCGCTGGGCAAACTCGATCAGGTCAACCAATGAGCGCGCATTGAGCTTGGCCAATAACCGCCGTTTATAAGTACTGACCGTCTTGTTGCTCAGACACAGACCTTCTGCGATCTCCTTGTTACTCATGCCGTTGGTGAGCTGTTTCAATACGATCAACTCACGCCCTGAAAGAAGCTCGATCATTTCTTCCTCACTACTGATGCCCTGGCTGGAACGGAAAGTGTGCAAGGCCTCGTTGGGAAAGTAGCTGTAACCCGCCAACACGGCCCGCACCGCACTGATCAGTTCGGTAATGTCCTGCTGCTTGCACACGTAACCGGCGGCACCGGCCTGCATGCAGCGCATGGAAAAGGGCCCGGGCGCTTGCAGCGTCAACACCAGGATCTTGATCGGCAAACTTCTGAACATGAGGCGCGCTATAACTTCAAGTCCATCAAGTTGCGGTATGCCAATATCCAGAATCAAGATATCGGGAACATATTCAAGAGCCAACTTTAATGCGTCCGTACCGTTATCCGCCTCCGCCACTACTTCAAAGCCATGACGCTCCATCAACATGCGAACAGCGAGGCGAACAACAGGATGATCGTCCACGATCAATACTCTTTTCATAGGTCCATCCACGTACTTAGAGTTTTTTAGAGCCCGCACAATACCCCAGAGAATTGACTCTGGCACCGTGCCAAAAGGGGCTACGACCCTACGAGGACGATCCTTACAAACAATACCGATTTGCCTTACAAAATAAATTAGATAAAGGTCGTTTAACGGAAAATACGCTTAGGATTAATCTTCAAATGAGCTACTTTTCGTACTAAAAAATCACACACCCAAGTATCTTTTCCAACGACAAGCGTTGATAAATCCGCCATCCATAGTTTGGTTTTGTCTCATCGACGTCTCTATCCAGGCATTGGCCTGCAGCAACAAGCGGTTGAATTAATCAATGAAGCAAAAAAAAGCCCCGCATAAGGCGGGGCTCTTTTTTCAACCACTCAGGATCAGATCAGAGTCCGTCCCTTGTTGGCAGCAATGCGCATGCGCAGGGCATTGAGCTTGATGAAGCCTGCTGCGTCCGCCTGGTTGTAGGCACCGCCGTCTTCTTCGAAGGTGGCGATGTTGGCGTCGAACAGCGACTCATCGGACTTGCGACCGGTCACGATCACGTTGCCCTTGTACAGCTTCAGGCGCACCACGCCGTTCACGTGGGCCTGGGAGGCATCGATCATCTGTTGCAGCATCAGACGCTCAGGGCTCCACCAGTAGCCGGTGTAGATCAGGCTGGCGTACTTGGGCATCAACTCGTCTTTGAGGTGAGCCACTTCGCGGTCCAGGGTGATGGACTCGATGGCGCGGTGGGCACGCAGCATGATGGTGCCGCCCGGAGTCTCGTAGCAGCCACGGGACTTCATGCCCACGTAACGGTTCTCGACGATGTCCAGACGACCGATGCCGTGTTCGCCACCGATGCGGTTCAGGGTCGCCAGCACGGTAGCCGGAGTCATTTCCACGCCGTTGATGGCGACGATGTCACCGTTGCGGTAGGTCAGTTCCAGGTACTGCGGGGTATCGGGAGCCTTCTCCGGGGAGACGGTCCAGCGCCACATGTCTTCTTCGTGCTCGGTCCAGGTGTCTTCCAGCACGCCGCCTTCATAGGAGATGTGCAGCAGGTTGGCGTCCATCGAGTACGGCGACTTCTTCTTGCCGTGACGCTCGATTGGAATGCCATGCTTCTCGGCGTAGTCCATCAGCTTCTCGCGGGACAGCAGGTCCCACTCGCGCCAGGGAGCGATCACTTTCACGCCCGGCTTGAGGGCATAGGCCCCCAGTTCGAAACGCACCTGGTCATTGCCCTTGCCGGTGGCGCCATGGGAAATGGCGTCGGCGCCGGTTTCGTTGGCGATCTCGATCAGACGCTTGGCGATCAACGGACGAGCGATGGAAGTACCCAGCAGGTACTCGCCTTCGTAGACGGTGTTGGCGCGGAACATCGGGAAAACGAAATCACGCACGAACTCTTCGCGCAGATCGTCGATGTAGATCTCTTTGACGCCCATGGCTTGCGCCTTGGCGCGGGCCGGCTCGACCTCTTCGCCTTGGCCCAGGTCAGCAGTGAAAGTCACTACTTCACAGTTGTAAGTATCCTGCAGCCACTTGAGGATCACCGAAGTGTCCAGGCCGCCCGAATACGCCAGAACGACCTTGTTAACGTCCGCCATGCCATCACTCCACGGGGTTGTACGGAAAGCCGCCAAGTCTACCGATCCACGCCGATAATTTACAGAGGCGCGACAGCTTATGACGACCAAGCGACAGATTATGTCGAGCGCGCGACGATGACAGCCGTATCAGGAAGTCGCCGCAGCGCTGGAACCGGAGGCGGCCTGAGGCGCCGGAGCCGGCTTTTCGGTGGGGGCGACCCGCTCCAGATGCACATTGACCCGACGGTTCTTCGCCCGGTTGGCGGCATTGGTGTTGGGCGCCAGCGGGTAACGCTCGCCATGGAAGCGCACCACGATCTGGTTTTCCGCCAGGCCGTTGGCCTTGAAGAACTCCATCACCGCCAGGGCCCGGCGACGGGACAGGTCACGGTTGGTCAAGCGATTGCCGCTGTTGTCCGAGTGGCCATCGAGCTCGACATGGTTGACCGTCGGGTCGGCCTTGATGAAGTCGACCATCACTTGCAGCTTGGCCTTGGCCCGGGCATCCAGGTCAATGCCGCCACCGGGGAAACCGATCTCGGCCTGCTTGACCTGCTCGTAGTTCATCGGCAGCAGCTTGGCCATGCAGCTTTGATAGTCGCCATAGGCCTTGCTGAACTTCACGGGCAACAAGCGCACTTCGGAAACCCCGCCCTCGCGGGAGAAATGCCGAACCACCGGGCTGCGCCCTTCCAGCAAGCCAACGATCAAGCGTCCGGCCTGCATCTGGTTGCTGTTGAACAGCACCCCATCGCTGCCGGCCTTGACCGCTCCGAGGTTGATGTCGCCACGCCCCGGCTGCCAGGGAGCGGCGGCCGCGAGCAAAGTCGCCGAGCCTCCGGCCTGCATCGGGTTGAAGCTCTTGAGACGGAAAATCGCTTGCTCACCGGCGCGGCGAACGAACTCGCCGGAACCGAAATCGGTCACCGGTTGGATCAAGCGGCACTCGAATTTGTCGCCTTCGACCGTCCACTCAATGCTCTCCAGACGAGTCTGGAAAGTGAGAGCCATCGCGGGCAGGCTGGCAAACACACTGAGCAAGGCTAGATAACGCTGGCGCACGGGAGGCTCCACTGACGTGTACAACAGAAAAATCGACAGGCGTTAATACGCCATACCTTCGGGATATCGGTTGCTCGTCGCAAAACTTGATAGCGAGTGCCTGGAAGAGTCTTTTCCGGTAGCATTCCCCCGAGTTTTACCCGCCTGGAACCTCCCATGTCCGACCGCCTGACCCTGCTGCGTCCCGACGACTGGCATATTCATCTTCGCGATGGTGCCGTGTTGCCCAATACAGTCGCAGATGTCGCGCGCACCTTTGGCCGCGCCATCATCATGCCCAACCTGGTACCTCCGGTGCGCAACGCCGTGGAAGCCGACGCCTATCGCCAGCGTATTCTCGCTGCGCGCCCGGCCGGCAGCCGCTTCGAGCCGCTGATGGTGCTCTACCTGACCGACCGCACCCAGCCGGACGAGATCCGCGCAGCCAAGGCCTGTGGCTTCGTGCACGCCGCCAAGCTGTATCCGGCCGGTGCGACCACCAACTCGGATTCGGGCGTGACCAGCATCGACAAGATCTTCCCGGTGCTCGAAACCATGGCCGAAGTCGGCCTGCCGCTGCTGATCCACGGTGAGGTGACCCGCGGCGAGGTCGACGTCTTCGACCGCGAGAAACTCTTCATCGATGAACACATGCGGCGTGTGGTCGAGCGCTTCCCCAGCCTGAAAGTGGTGTTCGAGCACATCACCACCGCTGAAGCCGTGCAGTTCGTCAAGGAAGCTTCGGCCAACGTTGGCGCCACCATCACCGCGCACCACCTGCTGTACAACCGCAACCACATGCTGGTGGGCGGTATTCGCCCGCACTTCTATTGCCTGCCGATCCTCAAGCGCAACACCCACCAGGAAGCCCTGCTGGATGCGGCCACCAGCGGCAGCGAGAAGTTCTTCCTCGGCACCGACTCCGCGCCCCACGCCCAGCATGCCAAGGAAGCCGCTTGCGGTTGTGCCGGCTGCTACAGCGCCTACGCCGCGATCGAGCTGTATGCCGAAGCGTTCGAACAGCGCAACGCCCTGGACAAGCTGGAAGCCTTTGCCAGCCTCAACGGTCCGCGCTTCTACGGCCTGCCGGCCAACACCGATCGCATCACCCTGGTTCGTGAAGAATGGACCGCCCCCACCAGCCTGCCGTTCGGCGAGCTGACTGTCATTCCGCTGCGCGCCGGTGAAAAACTGCGCTGGCGCCTGCTGGAGGATCACTCGTGAGTGACGACCATTTCGACGACGAACAAGACGGCAGCAGCGGCGGCCCTCGCCACCCGATGGCGGCGCGCTTTCGCGGTTACCTGCCGGTAGTCGTCGACGTAGAAACCGGTGGCTTCAACTCGGCCACCGACGCCCTGCTGGAGATTGCCGCTACCACCATCGGCATGGACGAAAAGGGCTTTGTGTTCCCCGAACACACCTACTTCTTCCGTGTCGAGCCTTTTGAAGGCGCGAACATCGAAGCCGCGGCCCTGGAGTTCACCGGGATCAAGCTCGACCATCCGCTGCGCATGGCCGTCAGCGAAGAAGCCGCCCTCACCGATATTTTCCGTGGCGTGCGCAAGGCCCTGAAAGCCAATGGCTGCAAACGCGCGATCCTGGTGGGCCACAACAGCAGCTTCGACCTGGGCTTCCTCAATGCCGCCGTGGCGCGCCTGGACATGAAGCGCAACCCGTTCCACCCGTTCTCCAGCTTCGACACCGCCACCCTGGCGGGCCTGGCTTACGGCCAGACCGTTCTGGCCAAGGCCTGTCAGAGCGCCGGCATCGACTTCGACGGTCGCGAGGCCCACTCGGCCCGCTACGACACCGAGAAAACCGCCGAGCTGTTCTGCGGCATCGTCAACCGCTGGAAGCAAATGGGCGGCTGGCAGGATTTCGACGACTGAATGTCGAATGTCACAGCCCCATAAAAAAACCGGCCCTGAGGCCGGTTTTTTTATGCGTGACGCCAAGCCTTACAGCTTGCCGGCGTTCTCGCTCAGGTAAGCAGCAACGCCTTCTGGCGAAGCGGTCATGCCCTTGTCGCCTTTCTTCCAGTTGGCAGGGCAGACTTCGCCGTGCTCTTCGTGGAATTGCAGAGCGTCGACCAGACGGATCAGCTCTTC
>Ga0194135_10001708_pt1 | contig 13194 bp, 13 predicted proteins | sample LitLau_LLRF_2013_FD_134024 | JGI IMG/M metagenome (GOLD analysis project Ga0194135, IMG submission 134024) | Freshwater sediment microbial communities in response to fracking from North America - Little Laurel Run_MetaG_LLRF_2013 (version 2) | ecosystem: Environmental > Aquatic > Freshwater >... | reverse complement strand
GTTCTTTGAAGTTCCAGGATCCTCCAGCAGCAGAACAGCCGACGACCAACCTCCTCCAAGGTCACTCACTCCGTCGGAGGTCGGACGGAGGGTTGGCGTTTAGTTAACCCACTTTTCAGTGACAAGTGACACTGACGACGAGTCATCCCCCACTTCCGAGAAGTTTACGAAGTTGACGTAAACCAACGGTGTAACGGTAATTATTTTACTTGATTTTTCTATGTATTTTGTTATAATTTCGGACATTCAGTTTGCAATTGTCGGGCCTGATGCCTGACTGAGCAGGAAGGGGAAGTAAATTTATGTGATTTCACTTGAAGATGATTCGCAATAAATATATGTCAAAAGTAAAGATGTCAACTTTTTCATCAGCTGATCAGGAGCATAATCCATGTGTTTTCCGGCCAACCTTTTTTGAATGTAAAAGTTCATGTTGAGGATGACTGCTCCATGCCCTCCGGGAGGAGAAATTACGTTACTTTAAAGTAGGGAAAATTAGCAGTAGGTGGGCGAAATCGAAAGGAATTGCTGATGATTCATTTGTCTTTGTGTCTGTCTTAGTTTTTTGTCTGTTAGTGGAATTTGTCTTCTCTTGTTTATATCCTGCTTCCTAGTTCTCTAAAGAAAATACCTATATCAGCCCCTACTTTTCTAATCCTATTCATTCATTATTGAGATTGTAGAGATAAAGATTAGGAATTAATCGTTAGAGTCAGTTAGGTGAGATAAAGATGTCCTGCCTGAGCCTGATTTGATGTATGTGAGTGGTACATGGCCTAGATTGGATACTGTAGTTCGGATTCATTCATAAATGCATGCAAGTCCCATAGATGGTAAATAGACGGTAGACGGCAGAGCTCAATTTCTTTTAGACATTGTAAGTGCCAGTGTCAATCATTTAGAAAGAATGGTTAGGAGTGTTAATGTGATGCGTGTCAGTCACTCCATTCCTCATAGGCTTTAAAGCATAAACCCAATGGATTTTCAAGAAAGTCAAAATGTGCCAGATGGCTTTTCTAATGGAATTTCAGTTTTAATTTCTAAAGACATCTTTGATCTTTTTAGTCAATATTATCAATAGTGCTTTCACAACTTTCCTTCCTTTTATCATTTCATTTTGAAACCATAAAAAGTCCAAACTTTTTCCCTGTAAACTAAACTTGCCGTCTCTCCATCGGAATTTATGTGGTGGATAAATAGATCGTTAGCTGAGGCATCCATGACATGCATCCGAGTGTTTTGAAAAGATAAAAATGGAAAGCATTAATAGAACAACGAAAAAGGATAGGTTGTACAACTTTATCCGATTGGAGAAAGAAAGGTTAGGAGGTGTGAACGTTGATGGAAGAAAGTTCCTGGAAGGAAAGTTTTCCGATAGGGCGTGTTGTGTGTGGAAGAGAAGAAGAAGAGTAGGCCATGGGAATCGATATTTTCACAAGGTCAAATTCTCATTCTTCTGCTGGCAGACAGCGACTGACTGGCTGCTATTAAAAAGTGTTTCCTTCAAATACTTTCTCCAGGGGCTGTTCTGTGTGTGTGTGTGCTGCGTGGTGACCTTATTTATTAGCAGCAGGGGATAGTCGAATACCACCAGCACAATAAATGGCAGCAACCAGAAACTCCAATTTGCGAATTGAATTGGATTACACAAACTTTAGTTCCAATTCCTAAAACGGATATCCTCTCTTCTGAAAACAGATTCCCCCCTTTTGCTGTAAAAAAAAAATCTCTTTCCTTATCTTGCCGATTCCACTCTACTACACCCAAGCCCAATCCTAATTGATTTTCGCCTTCAATTTTTTCATTCTGAATTGATTTCTTAAAAATATTCTTTGTAGGAATTGTAGGGAGGGTGCAACTCTCTAGTTACCTTGAGTCTAACACCTTATACAGCAGACAAGCAAGATGCAGGCCGGAAACCAAGGAATGGAGTCACTCATCCCAATTATCAACAAACTCCAAGATGCGTTCACGCAATTGGGAGTTCATATGCAACTGGGTAAGGACTCAATTCTAAATTTTCTGATTTATTCAATATATAATTAATTCGTATCTTGCAGATCTGCCCCAGATCGCAGTGGTGGGAGGTCAATCAGCTGGCAAGTCATCTGTATTGGAAAACTTTGTTGGGAGGTGAGGAGACGACCAGTCTGATGTTTGATGGTTATGCGTCACGGGATGCATTCTAATAACATTATTTCTTCTATTACAGAGACTTTCTTCCCCGTGGGTCTGGAATCGTCACAAGAAGACCCCTGATTCTTCAGCTCATCAACTCTGCCGGAGAGTGGGGAGAATTCCTACACTGCAAAGGAAAGAAGTTCACAGACTTCAATGAGATCCGCTCAGAAATTGAGGCTGACACTGACCGACTCACTGGAACCAACAAAGGGATTTCCAACTTACCAATTAATTTGCGAGTATATTCTCCTCACGTCCTCAATATTACTCTCATCGACTTGCCTGGTATGTCCACATAAATCTACTTTACTCTCCTTCTATCTAGTTAATTCTGACTTCGGACATTCATACTTAAATTGACAAAGAGCACGCATACCGCACGATTTATTTCATTAATGTCACGTTATGCCTCTGGAAATGCAGTGGGATTCAGTTAATTGCAATTCAAATAGAACTTGGGCTTTTATGTTCCGCTAATCGAGTGAGAGACCACATCAAGGACAACTGAAACGCGATTTCATCCTCTGATTGATTTAATTGCGAGCATCGGATTATATCCTATTTGCGATTAATAATAATTTAACATTTGGATTGATAATTCCCAGTTAATTTTGTATTCGAAGGACTTCTGTCGAATACCAATAATGCAATTCTCATTGTGTGCAAATTGTTGCACGCCGACCGCGGCAGCCCTTTTAAACTTTTGGGGGTTGAATATTCCATCTTTCTATGTTAATTAGGAGCAGCAAAAGCAATTAGGAGAATGATTGTTGCCTATGAAAATGGTAAAAGCTAATTAAAGTAAATTTTTTTCAGGTTTGACAAGGGTCCCGATCGGCGATCAGCCTGTGGATATTGAAGCCCAGATACGAGATATGATTCTCCAATTCATTAGCAAGGAAACATGTCTTATTCTTGCCGTCACCCCCGCAAATGCAGATTTAGCAACTTCGGATGCAATTCAATTAGCAAGATCAGTTGATCCGGATGGTCTCCGAACAATTGGCGTAATCACTAAATTGGACCTTATGGACGAAGGAACAGATGCAAGGGAAATTCTAGAGAATAAATTAGTTCCAATGAGGAGAGGGTTTGTTGGGGTTGTCAATCGCTCACAAAAGGATATTGAAGGTGATTTTTCTACCGCTGATTCTTACTTCGCTGCAGCGGAAAGATATAAAGTACAACTAACAATCCATTTCAATTGCAGGGAGGAAAGATATCAAGGCGTCCCTGGCGTCTGAGCGAAAATTCTTCCTAAGTCATCCTTCGTATCGTCACATGGCTGACCGTCTTGGGACGCCCTACCTTCAACGAGTATTAAATCAACAATTGACTAACCATATTCGTGATTGTCTCCCGGCACTGCGGGATCGACTACAGAAACAGTTACTGGCATTAGAAAAGGACGTAGAGCAATACAAATACTTTAGGCCGGATGATCCTGGAATTAAAACCAAGGCTATGCTACAGTAAGTTAGTAGATTCACATTGTTCTTCTTCTTGCGCTTATAGACTTCTAGTAAAATCCGGATTTTTTTTAGAATGATTCAGCAACTCCAGTCTGACTTTGAGCGAACCATTGAGGGTTCTGGATCTGCTCTCATCAATACCAACGAACTCTCAGGCGGTGCAAAAATTAATCGACTCTTCCATGAGAGGTTTCCCTTTGAAATTGTAAAAATGGAGTTTGACGAGAAGGAGCTGAGGCGAGAGATTGCGTTTGCTATTCGTAACATTCATGGTATTCGAGTCGGCCTTTTTACACCCGATATGGCATTCGAAGCAATTGTTAAGAAGCAAATCAACAGACTCAAGGAACCTTCTCTGAAATGCGTCGATTTGGTCATCAATGAACTCTCTAACGTTGTCAGGAACTGCGCAGAGAAGGTAGGCCGTCGTAACCAATTCAACCGGGCATTACAAGCTGACATGTTCATAAACTATTCATAACTTGATTTTTCTAGATGAATCGATACCCTCGACTTCGGGAAGAGACGGAGAGGATAATTTCCACGTACATTCGGGACAAGGAGCAGCTATGCAAGAATCAATTACTTCTCCTGGTGGACTGTGAGCTGGCGTACATGAACACGAATCATGAAGACTTCATTGGATTTGCCAAGTATGGGAATTAAGGAATTAGCTCTTATTAAAATTCTGTTAAAAGTCATGTGCTTACGTCAACTTCCAGTGCCCAGCAGTCCTCAGAGAATTCCAACAAGGCTGGCAGGAAATTAGGCAACCAGACCATTCGGAAAGGAAACATGTGTATCCATAATTTGGGTCTAATGAAGGGTGGTTCAAAGCTCTACTGGTTTGTTCTCAATTCGGAGAATCTAGCCTGGTATAAGGATGAGGAGGAACGGGACAAGAAGTACTTGCTCCCGTTGGACGGACTCAAACTCCGTGACGTTGAAAGTGGATTCATGTCCCGTCGACATCTCTTTTCTCTCTTCAACCCCGATGGCCGGAATGTCTTCAAGGTTCGTCCATAAAAGTTTCCACAACTCACATAAAAATTTGTATTCCAATTTGTGGTGCATTCCAGGATTACAAAGTGCTCGAACTGTCATGTGAAACTCAGGACGAAGTTGACTCTTGGAAAGCGTCTTTTCTGCGAGCAGGAGTTTACCCTGAGAAAACTTCAGACGTCAGCAACGGAGATGATTCTACTAGTGAATCTGGAGGAGGCGGATCCTCTTTCGATCCACAGGTGAGGACTTGGAGACGTTTGCGTCTAAGAAAAGGTTGGTTATGATGTCATATGTTGCTTGCAGTTGGAGCGTCAAGTAGAAACAATCAGAAACTTGGTGGACTCCTACATGCGGATTGTAACAAAGACGACGAGAGATTTGGTACCAAAAACCATTATGATGCTGATCATCAACGACACAAAGAACTTTATCAATGGAGAACTTCTAGCTCATCTCTACGCTAGTGGTGACCAGGTAAGAAAGATACACTGTAACTGGATTCGTGAGCGTGATTACAGCAAAATTAATATGGATTTATTGATCTGAAGGACATGATGGAGGAGAGTCAAGAGGAAGCAATGAAGAGGGAAGAGATGATGCGAATGTATCATGCCTGCAAGGAATCATTGCGGATAATCGGAGATGTGTCGATGGCCACAGTCACTACGCCCATCCCGCCAGTAATTCGGAACGACAGCATGAGTAGCAGTACCAATTCATCGGACTTCTACCTGCGATCAAATGATCAACAAAAGTAGGAAAAACTTTATTTTTAAAAAAAAAATACAAAGGGAAAAGCTAGCGGAATGGAGTCGCTTTAATAATTCAATTTTTTTTTCTATTCCAGTAGAGCGAACCCACCGAGTCCTGGTGGCGGGGTTCGACGCGTTCCATCTGGTCCCACCGGTGGTAACATGGGAATGCCGCAGAATAGGATCCCACCTGGGCCACCACCGGTTGCTAATCAAGCTGGACGTCCAGCACCACATCCCCCAATACCAAATCGGCCAGGCGGTGGAGGACCTCCACCTCAACCACCAAAACCTGTGGGCGGTGGCTTACCAACTCCGCTCATTCCTTCGTAAGTCTCTTCCCTTTCTCACGTCACGTTAATCTGAGTTTGACTTTTTTATTTAATCAAAGTTATAAAGTTGACTTTACTTATATAACCGGAACGCTGCTCTGTGTATACTTGTACTTGCCATAAAAAGAACTTTACTAATTCTCCTTTCCGTACTTGTCTATTTTAAAACACTTCTGTCCAAATAACTAATTGCGATCTGCTCTTAACTTATGCTGCCTTCTGCTATATTTTCACATGTTTCACGGTTTCCCAGTTCATTTCCTGTGTCTTAGCACAAGCGGACTTTCTTTCTTCTTCTTCTTGATTTACTTTTGGTTTCTATTGATCCCCGGCGGTAGTCTCCAGTTGTCAAATTAATGGAATGGAATTTTTAATTGAGTAAATCATTAACAAGCTTTTCTATTATATTATGCTCAGCTCAAATAATTCTTAACGTTCCTGGCGACTGCCTTGGACAATATCATTGACGAGCATTTATAACTTTGTTAAAGAAAATTGGCAAACTTGGGAATCATCGTGAGAGCTCTTTCTTTTTGGAATTTCTCAAAAATAAAAATTCTATTCTATTGATGTAGACGGGGGGCGGTATCTGCCGCGGTGGGTGTAGTGGGGGCACTGCCCCCCAAGGTCCAACAGCAAGTGGCTACCGCCGCCCTCAATCACTTCCTCTCGAAAAAGTAAACCCGATCAAGGCATTTGACACTCATTCTAACCTACTAATCTCTAGCCCTAAGAAGAAATGAAGCGTTACCATTTCTTCTGACCCCTCTCTACGTTTGTGTGGTTGTCGATTGATGGATGGGATGAGTTCATCAGGTTGAAGACATCCGCAGGCGAAATCTAATGCTAAAACATCAGCGTTCGAATTTAACTGTAGCGTCAAGAGTAGTCTCTCAAACTATTTAATAATAATAATTTTTTCCCTTTGATTCCCTCCTGTCCCTTCTGTCAATTAATAATTGTAACTGTATGTTTATCTTTATGGCTTGGGCAAACTAAAAGCTAAAAATTTGTTTTCCTCTGGAGAAAGCATACTACCCAAAAATCAAGCAAGAGTACGTTCTCTTCTCCTAAAAGAATGTACCTTGGCTAGAGAGAAATTATAGTCTAACGTTTAGGTTTCAAATTGGAGTAAACTAGGAACTTGCCCGCAGTGTCAAAGTTAATTAACTTGATAATTAATTATGATTAATGTAAGTTCTGTCGGGGGTCGATGAGAGTTGGTGTTGTGGGTATCTCGTAATACAGAATTAACGTCCGGAATAGAATGATGTTGAATGGAATGAAGAGGGAGCGAGGAGGACTATGGAAAGTTAGGAATTAGGTAAAGGTCAGGGATGCTGCGATAGTTGGTTTGGAGCAAGAGCGCTTCCAGTAATAATTAACTGCTCCCAGCAGTCTTACTCTTTAAGTTAAAGTTTAGTCAAGGGAAACGTGTCTCAAATTGTACCTTAGAATTAAATTAATTTCATGCTCTGCCTGCACAGCTCCCTTTACAATTCATCATCATCAGAGCAACAACCTTTTGTTTTTCATAGTGAACTTTGACCCTTTCCTTCCATCGTACTGACGCAGTCCCCTTTCTATTTCGAACAAGGAAGGGAATTTAGGAATCTTGGGACTTTTATCCTTTACTCTGCAAATTAACCTATTATGACCTCCTACTTAATTAATTTAATTTTATGGTATTTAATCTGTTACCGGAAAACTATATACCAGGTTAGCTGCCTTGTTTAAACGCCTAACTCCTCAATAGCCAGTCACGCACTTTGTCCAGAATTAATTAAGATCATAAAATTGCACATCTAGTAGCTAGCTGTTCCACTGTGTGAGACCTAATAAACAAATTGGTTCCACCAGCAACCTTTGTATATCAATCAGTTCTTTGAGCAATGTAGAGGTTCATCTTTTCCTGATGATGTTAATGAGGTAATTGTTTTATTTAGGTCTCATTCTCATTGTTCCCTCAGTTCATTATGTGCTCTATTATTATAATAAGTTGCCATTTACATCGTGTCTCGTGGTTTAGATTTCCTCAGTAGTTTGTTACCCTCCCAAACTTTCTTTCACTTCCGGGGGCTTTGTCGGCTTTGGGATTCTTTGGGGAAAGTAAAATTATGCATGCGTGATTTCCTTGCTTGCTTTTTATTCACATTTCGAATTACGATTACGAGTGGTGCTAATGGAGTCCGATTTATGCTTATTTTCAGACGAGGAGGTGTCCCAACCCCGAGAATTCCAGACCGACCTACTCCGTCCATTCCTTCAAGACCGGGCTACTATTGAGTCAGGACCACAAGAGACTAGACTGGAAAAGTTCTAGAGGTTAGAGGGTAAATGATGCTGGAATATCTCTTGGCGATGGCCATGACAAGAGGAAATCTTTTGGAAGTTAAGTATGAGGAACGAGAATTTAATGGCACCACCCTTCCATTATCAAATCATCACCAACCCCTTCCATGTCATCATCATCCGTCGACCCTTCACCCATTTCGGCTCCAGCCAAGATCCGTGCGAGAGCTTAATTTATTCCAAGTCCATGCAAAGCAAAGCAACCAATCACAACTGAAATAATTCCCTTTTAACAAAATTATTCTGTTTTGTTTCTTGATTCTACAACTAAAAGCATTGAGGATACGTGTGTTTTATACGGGAAAGTTGCATGATATAAGTTTACATTTTTAATTATTAGGTGAATCCTAACTATAATTTGGTTTGACTGGAGTATGGTAGGTTGTTCTTGGTTAGTACGTATACGTTTCTTTTAAATGTTATAAGAAAATTAAATAATTATTATATTATTGCTTCATCCTGCCGGTTTGTGATAACATGATTTCCAGTACCACTATTCCCTCTGCTTATTATAATAATTATCATTCATAATATTAATAATAGTTTTAACGAGAGGTTCATAGTGAAACAAAGTTTAATCACTTGCTTCTCCCAAATACCTTACACTACTGACTGACTAAAAATTTCCGATTTTCCCCCTGATTTTTAAAAGGAATAAAAAAAAAAAGAGGTTGATCCCCGAACCCTGATGATGCTATCCGATGCTCATCTTGATCCATTGTTGATTCTCTTGTAAACAATCTAGGTTTCAAGGATGCTCCTTCCGTCACGCTCTCGTGCTACGGAAGTTTTCGTCTTAATTACTACGTTGTTGTTGTAGCACCTTCTTATTTTGTAAACAAGTCTGACCGGTCTGCTTCCTTCGTCTTCCTTCCAGTTGACGCACCTGGGAATACTGTCCAGTATTTATGATTCTTCATGTCATCATTCTTAGTTGTTTGTCGACATTCATGCAGGTCGGACTCCGTTGCGGGAATAATAATGGTGACAGTAGGAGAAGAGCATAATTTTCATAATCAAAGCATTTATCCCAGTAGTGTTGGAAAGTTGGAAGGGACCTTTGACCATTGGTGGTTTCTTACTGCAACAGCATCCTTCATTCTCTTATTAGGATTACTTTACAGGAAGGGAATCTGGAATTCAAAGTTGAGGAAACTGGCGAGAAAGATTATAGGACCTAAAGGACTCCCGTTTATTGGGAATGCCTTTGAATTGGCCGTTCCTTCCCATGGTAGGCTAACATTCCTGAAGTCATCGAGCAATGACCTAGTCGGAGGCTAAGCAGTCTGAGTTTTGATTTTTAAAGAGATCCTGGGAGTGGTGAAGGGTTGGATCAAGACCTTTGGCCCAGTTGTCCAAGGATGGCTTGGGAATCAAGTCTACATCTTCGTCACGGATTCCGGGGTTGCCGAGGTCAGAGTCTCATTTCTATCATTATGCGTTTCTTGACAGGGTCACAGGTTACCTTCATGCTTTTCATTAATTCATTATATAGAAAATACTAACATCAAATATACAAATAGAGAAGAGTTCGGAATACAATTTCTTGCACAGTTGGCTTGGGTTCGGACTCCTCACTTCAAAAGGTCTTTGAGCATTTCTTTTCTCTTTCCTGTGAATCTAGCTAACGTCACTTTTCATCTGTTTCCATTTCCATCAGGTCAAAAATGGCACGAGCGGAGAAAGCTACTTACCCCAGCCTTTCACTATCAGATTCTAGATCACTTTATAGAGATTTTCAATGAGCAGAGCTCGATCCTTATTGAGATTCTGGGTTCAACCAGGGGGAAAACCATTGACGTTTACCCGTACATTACGAAATGTGCCTTGGATATCATTTGTGGTAAAATCCTTGTCGCTTCTGCCTAATGTCTACTCCGTATCATCCAGCAGCCTTTTTTGCGTGTTTCCTTTCAGAAACGGCGATGGGTGAGAGAATCAATGCCCAGCGGAAAGATGATTCGGAATACGTCAAAGCCGTCTACGAGTTAGGTTTAGACTTAAAAGGCTGACCAAGTACTGCTGGGCCATGCCTGATGATGAGTAATTATTCCATTTCTAGGATGACGAACCTAATTCTCCAGCGAATGACCAATCCGTTGTTGAGAATAGGCTTTATCCATAATTTATTGCATGGGCGGCGAGAGACGCGACTGTTGAAGATTCTTCATGGGTTTACAGACCGAGTCATCCAGCATCGAAAGGAAGAACGCAACAATCGAAATGCAAACAACCCGGAAGTGGGCTCTAGTAAGATCCGCTGATTTGGGTTTCCCCAAATAGTTCCTCTATGGGAATTTCTATCTCATTTTCCTTTCATCTGAATCGGTTTCTAGAAAAGCGACGACTCGCTTTCTTGGACTTGTTGCTTGAGGCGTCAGAAAATGGGAAGGTGCTATCAGATTTAGATATTCGAGAAGAGACAGACACGTTCCTGTTCGAAGTAGAAGTTTTTAATTAAACGTATTGGTAAGGTTGCAGTTAGGTATGTACTTCACAACATATGTTTTGCAGGGTCATGACACGAGTGCAGCGAGCATTAGTTGGACCATTCTCTTATTGGCTGCCAATCCCGAATGTCAGGTTGTAGTGCATTTCCTCGAATTTGGAATTGAATCATTTCATTTACGCTCAAACCAAATGTAACGTTTCAGATGAAACTCCGTGAGGAGCTTGCGGACATTTTCGGGAGTGACAAAGAAAGACAGGTGACACTTGCCGACGTAGCCGGAATGAGGTACCTGGATTGTTGTGTCAAGGAATCCCTTCGGTAATTAGTTTTTAATTCAGAACGACGTCAAGTTGTGAACTCGATTTAATTTACCAATGTGTTTCAAATAGGCTCTACCCCATCGTTCCTTTCTTTGGTCGGAAACTGAGAGACAATCTTGACATTGGTATATTCAAATCATGATTTTGAATTTGAAATTGCAATTTGCAAGACAATAAGTGTCAAATAGTGTACAATATCCGTAGGAAAGGGACGGATCGCCCCGAAAGATTCTATCGTCTTCATTGTCGCCTTCTTGATTCATCGAAACCCGCAAGTATTTCCAGACCCTGAATCTTTTCGCCCGGATCGTTTCTTTCCCGAAAATTCCTCCTGGAAACAACCGTTCAACTATTTACCGTTCTCAGGTGGAGCTCGTAACTGTATAGGTCCGATGATGCCATACTATCTTATAGCTAAGAGCCTTGAACTAATAATATGCTTCGGATTCATTAATCATGATGGCGTCTTCCAATTTTAGGTCAGAAGTTTGCCTTGCTGGAGGAGAAAGTGGTACTCGCAAATATTTTTAGGAATTTCCAAGTAAGAACGGAGGAAAGGTTGGAAGATATGAGGCTCGTGCCACAAATAATTCTCCGTCCCAAGGATGGGATACGCGTGGAACTAATTGGACTAGAGGACTAGCTCCGGGATATTTTTAAGGATATCAAGATTTTAATAAAAGTTAATTCATGGTTTGAATTTGGGGAATTGCGACTCGTCTTAAGTTACGGAGTCCGTCAGTCATCGTCAGTCAAGAGGGCGATCAAGCAGTAGGTCCCAATACTGACCGCGGCAATGTTTACAGCAAAGTCCAGAAGAGTAGGCGACCCTCCGGGAATGGTGAAGAGATGCGAATTGAGGAATTCCGCTGGACGGAAAATGGTTGACAAGAAAGTTTGGAACGTGAGCTCATTGTCGTAGCTCCGGCGTCTGTCGGGATCGCTGAGAACGTTGTAAGATTCCGAGATGAGAAGGAACTGTGCCGTGACTTCTTCCACGTCTTCCGGAGGGTTCTTGTCAGGGTGCCATTTCATGACCAGGCGACGATATGCTCTCCGGATTTCACTCTCTTTAGCTGTCCGGGAGATTCCCAGCACGTCATAGTAATCCACAAAGGGCATCCTGTCAAGTGGGGATTCTGAAAGAAACGAACGGTGTTTTACAACATGATGCACCAAAACCGGCATTATACCCAAAAAGAAGGGATGGATGATCTCTCTCTCTCTCACTCACCTTCATTCTTCTAATTTAGTATGGGCTGGTAACGCCATTATCAAGGGAAGATGTCTTTGTCACTCACATAATCCCCATGCTTTGCAATCCTTAATAATCCTTTGAACCCTCCTGTAGAGAACTTGGTTGGATTGATTGTTTACCGGCAGTGAATGCAGTAGTGCAGTGGAGAAAGTTTAGGGAAATCCCAAATCATCGTCGTGCGTCGTCCCTCCGGCAATAATTGTAATTTAGTTTTTTTTTTTTTTAAATCTAAATGTAGTCCAGTAGCCAGCACAACTTCCTCAAAAGCGTCACATCAGGCGAAGCGACCAAAGAGAGAAGGAAAAGGAGTGGTTACGGTTATGCTTTTTATTCCAAAAATTTATTCATTTTAATCAAGCTAGTCACACCAAGTAACCTACCTAATTTTTTTTAATTAGAAACTGTACAGTGGGACTTGACCTTTTCCGTCCTTGTGTCATCTCCAGGTGTGTGTTGCAGAAGGAATGCTTATTAACCGTCCTATTGTCAGTTTTGTTTTCTTTTATCGTTTAAAAGTAGCTAAAGTCCCAACATCCCGTTTATAAAAATTCTTAAATTACTAATGTGTACTGTCACTGAACGGTCTTAGAATTTTGTCGTTGTTTCGGAGATATCAACCCTCCCTATTGTACTTTGTAAATGCCAAATCTTGGGGTTCGGCTCCTTCGTACCCGCTGATTCGGTGCAGTACTGGTACCGTTTGTAACAAGAGGAAGACTCGGGGCCGGCGTTGGAGGTGGAATTGTCGCTGGAGTTACAGTTGAATTCGTTGGAGGAGGCGTTACTCCTGCAATAGTGTGATTACCAGCCACACCGATGATGCTCGCAGGAGTCACCCCAGAGGGAGGACCAGACGGCGGTAGCGCTGTGGTGCTGATTTGGCTTGGATTGCAACCTGGCTGTGGAACGCACCGTGATAATCCCCCAGTCAGACAAAAGCACATACTGCAGGACAAGGTCGTGGGGTACCAGAACTGACCAATAGGGCATTGCCCCATCATGATTGGGGGGACAAAGAAGATGTTGACAGAGTCTATGGGAGCAAAGCATAATTTACAAAAATTTCCAGC